>Ga0209628_10002376_pt1 | contig 12741 bp, 7 predicted proteins | sample TergutCu122P4_FD_187285 | JGI IMG/M metagenome (GOLD analysis project Ga0209628, IMG submission 187285) | Cubitermes ugandensis P4 segment gut microbial communities from Kakamega Forest, Kenya - Cu122 P4 (SPAdes) (version 2) | ecosystem: Host-associated > Arthropoda: Insects > Digestive system >...
AGGTCATAAAGCTGACTGCCATACATACAGCAGTCAAATCTTTGAGTTTGGGCCACTGAAGTTTGCAAGTGGGGAAGGTGGGACAGAGTAACGGAAGCTACATTTTGTGTAAAGAAAATGGCAGCAAGAGGTAGCAGAAGTAGTGGAATCAACAATATGCCTGAAGAAAATGGTAAAAAGTGGGGCACAGCATTGTAATTATGGAATTTTATTCAATCACAGCCACTCCTTGACAATCCCACAGCTCTTTAATCTCCAATCTCTGTTAGCGGACTTGACCAAATCTACACCACATGCGACTTTGGCCAGCCATTACTTTACAGTACGTATAAACCATACTTTCACGTTGCTCATACTCTTTGCATTGTACTGTATGTGCACATCAGATGCAAGCAGAAAGGACACAATACACAGGAAGTGTGTCATGATACCAGATGCTATTATCAATGTGATTTCCCTTCTTATTCAACACATAACAGACCAGAGAAAGGTCCCCAGCAAAACTTTAATTTCCTTTCCTGTACAGGAGGTATTTTAGGCAACATACTATCTAAACTGCATAAAATCTCAGAAGAGCTAAGTTTTCTTTTACACCATGGTTGAAGCCTAAAATCACACAACCTTTCCTGTACCTTCTATTGAAAACATCTCTGTGAAACTCAGCCACTTACCGCGAACATTCACGTTTCTGCTCTCTAGTCTCCTCCACTCTGCTCAAATCAAATATTGTAATTCTCTTGCAATTGCTGGTGACCATGAAAACTTCTATTTACATCCTTACATGCCCAAAACCTGTTACACATTCTGGTTATTTTTGCAATTACAATCACTATAAGTGACAATCCTCTTGCATTCCCCAAATTTAAGTGTTGCTATCAATGCACTTTTTCCTCTCATTAGGTACTACCTCAAACTCTCTCAAAATGTCTCCACTGGTGGCAATGCAACCTGTAAAGAAGAATTCTCTTCTTCAGTGATAATTCAAACAGATAGTAGATACGATAAAGCAAAATCATACTCAGGAAATAAGTCTCCATAACTTTTCAGGAAATACTCTTTAGTGCAGCTCTTAATTAATTACTGCCCAAGTTCAAAAACCAAAGGCCTACTGAAAGAACACCGTTATGGCCTCACATGTAAAACAAAAAGAATGACTGACATGGAAAATCTGCATATCATTATACGCTACTATAACCTACACAGCAAATCTTGCTGGTTTACTTATGGTGACTAGATCACACACACACACACACACACATTCTATCCCATAAGGGTAACCAAGAGTTACTATAAAACCATGTCATTTGATCAATGACAAAAAGTTTCTGTGGGTTAACTTTTATGATGATGACAGTCTTCTAGTATGTGCAGCTTTGAAAGATGCTTGGATACATTACCAATGTTATGGAGCAACCTGCTGCCTCCATTTTTTGTGTCAACAAGGCAATACACCCACAACAGTTATCTTAATATTTACTGCCATAGGAGCCTGTAACTGAGTTGCTCAGAGTGTATATGCACCCAGTAACATGCTGCATACTTTAACGAAGTTATGTGAATATCGTGCCCCTTTTATGAATGTATACAGTACACACACTTCTTGGCTGCATCACGTTACCTCTATCTAACAGAACTCTAGCAATTTCTAATGGCTAGTGTTTACACTCTACGGCACTGCACTCTATGAATGAAATTCTGAGAAAAAGAAATAAATGGTCTACACTTTACAGCTCGACTGACCCATTTTGAACAGGAATGCAGAACTTTCATGCACATCCACATTGAAAATAATGTTTTCTTCATTATGTGAAAATCAAACCACAAACACTAGCATAAAATCTATGGACACAGCCATGCAAAATGACCCTTTATTAAACAATATGCAATCATATGAACTGATGGCAACCACAAATAAATTTAAATGGGGATAAATTACTGCTGAACTTTCAAGTTTATACAAGATATTGGGGAATCTTGTGTATTTCAGCAATAAAACTTCAACTAGATTGTGAACAAAGACGAATTAAGTTTACAAATCACTTCCATCTGACTGCATTAAGATAACTGGCTCCTAAGAAACAGCCAAAAGGGCACTGCCAACATCTCGAAATCTAAGTTGGCCTACAATAATTGGTACACACTTCATTTGTAATAAACAGAACATGTGTTAAGTTTCCCAGGCATACAGTCTGGGTACTTTTGTGTGTGTGGTTGTGATCAGGTTCTGGTAAAAATTTTAATTCTATTAGGTGAAAAATGACATGTGTCAAACTGAGTATAGCATGTTCACAACTCCACAGAGCATCTATTAGTATCACTACATTTGTGTGTCTGCACCTACATAACTCAAGAATCAATACACAAATTTTTGTATATTTTGTTAAACTGGTAAACAATTCTGCATTTTTGTTGAATACCAGAGTAACAGTTTACATGAAAACTTAAATGTGTTTCAGCAAGTTTTCTGAGCAACACTGGAGTGAAAATGTTTCCAAGAGCCTTTACAAAGAAAAATGAAGTACACATTCTATGTTCAATACACCTTTCTCCAAGAAGTAATGTGTCTTTTTAGACAAACAGGCAATGGTAGGCTGTGCAGTGTTTCCTAACTTATCCAGTGTTCTCCCAATATAAACAAGAATTACAGAACAACCAACAATGGTTTTCCTGACACAATAACAGCCAGTCTCATAGTGACACACCACACTAAATACTTCAACATGAATGTCTGTATGTTATTTGTAATTCCCTCAGCTATACAATGTATACTTCACAATCTTATTTTAGTTTGAAAAATACACAAACTGTATTCTGAGAACTTTTCTACAACCTTGTTTTTGTATGGATAAATATGCAAACTGTAATGGCAGAACTTTTCAGATGCCCATATACATTGTGAAAGTAATGAACAATGTAACCTAAATGTCCACACAGAACTCACCTCAAGAACAAATATCAGCAGCTGCCAGCACAGGTCACAATAGACTGATAACAGTTGGCAGACTGTCATTTGCTGTCATCAGTAATTTACCAAGCCTGTAGGCACGTAGTTTGAGAAAAACCACATTCAAGAATTGGTGTGGTCACCTAAGTTCTGATTCCATGTAACAGGTTTGGAATGAGCTGGGACACTGGATCCAACTGAAGAAAATATATCCCACCTTCACCACTTTACAACTCATTCAAGGAATGGCACTGAAATCCTTATGCCTGTTATTATGCACTTGAAGAAAAGTTTTACTTGAAGAATCACAGTATAAAGAGGATTTCTTTATTATAATATATTTCCTGCAAACAATATTCATGCCAGAAAACATTTCAGACTATAGAGTAAGGTTGTATATGCACATAGTTATAGAATGAAAATGCATGTTGAAACTATCACTATTAACGTGTTGAGCGATAAACTTCTGACTCAAGCCAAAACAAGATCTATAATGGAAGACTGATTCAAATCTGAACTTCCCGTGCATCTGTTGTACCTAAAGAGGGTATAAAACAGCTATTTCAAGTACAAATACAAAAATGGAGTAATGCCTGTTTACCTACATACCATGTTTGTCAATTCTATAAATATACTCATACATGGTACATCTAAATGAAATTAAACCTATTCATAAAGACACATGGAAAGGTAAATTACAATAAGATTGCTCACTCACTTGCTCACACGTGTGCTTGCACACGCGCGCGCGCGCACACACACACATACACCTTCTTTTAAAATAAGATGAATGGCTTTATTTAATTGAAAGGTTTTTATTAATACCTCACATACAATGTTTTCAGAACAATATGTAGGTTAAACACTGCTCTCTGAGACAAGACTTACATGTAACGTGAAATAGAATGCGTAAATAAAAATGTACACAGATTGATTTGCACAACTAATGGTTTCCACAAAATTTACATAACTAGGAGAGGGGAGTCTTTCTGTTTTATTTCAAAGTTTAAAAATGGGACCAGCAGTACTCTCATGTATTTGAACACCTAGAAAGAAAGAATTCCCTCCCATATATTCAAAGCATGTACACCCAAGCAAGTGTTGTCAAGGGAAAGAAATGTTTTTGCTCTTGGTCAAGGCAGACTGAAGTAGATCATGTATGTACTGGTTATCTATTTACAAAACTTCCCACAGCAAAACACAGTATCGTGTGTAACTTCAAAAGTATTACCATTTTGTTTCCCTCTCATTTTAACACACACATTTTAATCTGATTTTCAGTTCTGTTCAACATTACCACGTTCCTTCCAAGTATTGTCTGTAGTGACTCACAAGCCACACTACCTTATTACATCTTGGTGAAAAAACAGTCTTAGATTATAAATTTAATTTGTGCTTGTAAATGATGATTCATCTGACGGAACTGCACGATGCCCTCAACACTCTCTTCATTGTTTTGAATTAAGCAATGAAGTAAATCAAGAGCAGCTTATTTATGTTACCTCCTACAAAGAAGTAATACTTCATACAGCTAATCTGGGTTTATGGCATTAATACAATTAGAAACAGGCATGAGCAGATGAAAAAATCACTAACACTGTTGAACATGAAATTATTTTCTTACTTTAAAAAGTGTGGATTAAAAATGGGGTCCTTCTGACAAGGCAAGGATACAGAGGTTAAATAAAAACATTTTACATTACAGTTACAACTAGTTACATAACTTCACTTCCTGAAGAACTAATGGCACAAAACCATGCACTGTAGTGTATCCATCACACACACATGACCTAATCATGCTTATGTGCCTGTAGAACAATCTTCAGCTTCCTTCATGTGCAGAGGTCATTCCAAACACAAATTTCACGGAGGAAGAGTATAATGGTGCACAAAACTGTCAAAAACAGAAGGTGACCAGTACTTCTGTTTTCCGAATACCTGTGTACCCATTCATGGAAGTCATTTGAAAATGTGGAGGAATGACGACTGTACTGCAAATCTGAATCTGACAAAGTTGTATTTTCTTAAAAAGATATTTGAAAAACAAAGGAAATAAAACATATTTTTCTCTTTCTTCAGTAGGAGTAGGAGTAAGCAAGTATTCTGATCAGAGTTCATACTAACAAATCAGTAATACAAGTTCCCAAGTGTTTATAAAACAACAACTTCATTTACACAAAAAATTACAATTTTTTAATAACTGTACGGGCCTAGCAAGGGAAGTTCAGCCTCAGTCTGAAGATGAACTGAATGACTAACATTAACTAAAAACCAACAAACCAATGTAAGGTAATGAAGTTTGAATATAGAAAACAGACACCCAGACCTTTACAGTGTGACAAAATCTGTATTGTAACATTTGTCTCATTTCTTTATAATGTACAGTGTTCTAAAAAAATCTGTAACAGTTCTTGCATATTGGAAATTAACACAAATTTTGACCTATCTGAATCACATGTGACAGTGGTGAGAAATTAAAAAAAAAAAAGCCTAAACAGAACAGTTACAGTATTTACAGAAAGGATGTTCAAGGGGTGGAAAATATTTGGTTTTGACCATTAAAAGAAATGCAACCTGGAAAATTACACAACAAACAACAGCATGTTGACATACCAATAAAAGCTGCAAATAATTTTCTTAGCTGTCCAGCCACAAAGAAATTACCAACTTACTGTTCTGTCACGATTGAAACTGTGGCAGGAATTCTGCTAATACAGTGTGGACGGAATGTGCTAGTAACATCTGTATAGTATAAGAGATAACCCCCTTCCAACTTCAAAAGTATATTCAGTGTATAAGTTATATGTAACTGTGTAAATGGATTTGTAAAACAAAACACAGATCAGATTACATACTTTTCACTTTTATTAGAGAGATTGTTAGGAGAAATAAATCCAATGTTGTTGGCCACAAAAGTACAGTGAGGCCTTGTTATGCTTCAAAATCAAGTTTAAAATCAACTCTCACACACACTAACACACCTACTTTGTTACTCCAATCTGCTGTGAAATTACATGAATAATATTCAGAATAATAAAAATAAGTGACCTACACATATGCAATTACATACACTCTGAAAGAACAGAAGAGCAAGTGAAATACAAGGAGCCATATTCTTTCTGTAAACATGACATGCATTTGAATTAAATGACTATAACAGAACAGGACATCTGCCAGTGACTTGAGGTACTCTGAAAACACTAACTTGTTCCTACGGTGACTGGCATCAATGACAAATGTTCCAAGCAACTTCTACGTAAATCAACTGACTGAAATCTGCACACGGCATTTCGAACAAAATAACAGTCATGCCGCACATCACTATAACCTTTTTAAGAACCACACAACACTGCCACATCATGACATACATGCACACTGGTAAACACACCCAATTTATTCACGTACAATTACTCCTAAAAATTCCCAGAAAAAGTTCATGAAGTCTACCATTTTGTGTCTACTTCACCTAACAAGATGCAAAACAAAACTTAAAACAAACAAGAACTGTCCACGAATCAACATCCCCTAATGAATAACAGAAGGTGTACCTCTTATATTCATGTTTTTAAAAGATGGTCAGAGAAACCAAAACTGAAAAGAGAACTGAATACACTCGTGACACACAGCCCAGCAAGCAGTGTACACTGCTAAATGGAAGAAACTGTAAAACCTTACTGTAACGTTCAAAACACAATGAAAATGTTATATTTTGTATTATTCTTGAAAACTGACATCTTCCTAACAAGAAACAGTTCCTCAATTTCACTTCTAACTAGCCATTAATTCAAGAGATGCCAGAAAATAAAAGAACTATTATCTATGGTCCAATGCAAATCAGAGGTTCACTTTTAGCAAGCCACAACCAGAACACAAAGGCATGGATGAATTTCAACTGTGTATGCCAAAGTAATACAGATTCCAAATAAACCATCAAGTGCCTGTCTGCCGGTGATTCAAATATTGAGGGACACTTATCACATAATTCATTCACAAGAACTATTCCCCACAAGCCAAATTAAATGAGACAAAAAATGTATTCTATATAAATTTCACAACCACTTGCCAGCTATCAACTTCTTTATATTTTAGCATAACAAGTCTCTTTGCAGATTTTGGTTAAATGTTGGGAGAAGTCTCTCAGCAGTTATACAAGAATACTTCGAGACTGAAGCAGGAATACAGAATCTAAAATCAGTCATTAATTTAAGATAATGAACTTGCAAAACACACGTACTTCTCTACTCCCTAGCAGCCAAGACACACCAATTTGTATAATGAGCAATCGTTACCATTCCTTCACAAAGAAGTCTATACAAATTGATATGAAACGGAAAAACCAACATTAGTGTTATGATTACATATATATATAATAGGTCAGGCAAGCTTTAAAAACCTGGACTAAGTTCTGCTTATCAGTGTGGGTGATGTAACATAATCAGCATTTGGTAAACACTGCAAATAATTTTACTTACACTTTCTTTATTTCTCCCATCTTTACTAGTTCTTAAAATCAATGTTAAGTCTTTGTAAAGGCAACTGTCTACCGAAAACATGTAAATAAGACATTACCCATGTAAGTTTCTACGTGCCTGATGCCCAAAACTACGCACATTGCATGTGCTCCAATATGAAAATTCAAAAGCGCATGATCAAACCAACAACACACACAACTATGCAAAGACAGCTGTCACAGTTCTCCCTGTGTTGTGTCACAAATGAGTCACTTCCTTCTTGTGGATAAGGATTTGAGTGGTGCACACAGCCTGCACTATGGGGTAGTAGTGTCCATTGGCTCAACACAATCTGTTTATTGTTTCTCTTTATCATAATTCTCTCCAAAGTGATGACTTCATTCATTCTAAAATGTTTAACATTTATTCTCATTTCTGACCTAAACTAGATAACAAAGCAAAACAAAAAGAAAAAACTTCTTATGCCTATTGTAATAGTCTCAAACTCAACTATGCCCCACGAGTGCAGTTTCTTACAAGGTGTTCTTTATTTCTGCCCAAAAAATATTGTCTTGCAGAATGTGGGTCTTCTTGAATTTTAACACAAAATGGCACAACTGGAGTATCCTGTTCTTTCACTGCTGAACATTTTCTGCAGTCTACTGCTGGTGGAATTTAGAACATTTACCTTGACAAGTAACCCAAATAGATATTTGATCCCTAATCACGTTTATTACTAGGCACAACAGGTTCAAATTTTCTGTATCTTCTCGCCCACTACAACTGGATTGTTGCGACGAATCTCCTGGGCTCCCATCTCCCGGTAGTCAAAGGTGCAGTTATGCTTGTCACTGTATCTATGGACTGCGCAGAACAGGCCTCCACATCGACATTCAAATCCTGCAAGTACAAATCAGATACAACCTGTTGGATTATACACATTACACTGCGTTCTGTCATATGTGATGCCATACAGTTTTGTACAAAGCCACCAACATTCCGTACAAGCAAGCTGCCTATACTCCCAGGGTTCCTCTACTGATGATAGTGACTGTATGTTCCTCCACAAAAATTGTAACTTCTAAGCTAAAGGGCACCAAATTCCAGAGGTCAGCGATGTTCAGTCACCACTGTGAGGAACTTGACTCACATAACTACACTGTTAATTCTGTGCTCTCAAACAGTACTGGTACATTAAATGACTATTATGGTCCACTTCACAAAGGCAAGATTTAAAGAGCTAGGACACTGTTCAGCCTGTCCCTGCAAAACACATACTACTATACAACTTTTCACATCAGCCACACTTTTAACCTACAGCCATCAACATAAAAAAGTACCATAATAAAGATGTATAACCACTTGCTGCTGAACCAATATATGGTATGCCTATGAAGAATAAAGCATACACCTCTTAACTGTAAGGGGAACCATGGACAGCAAAGTATGAGAAAAAGGAATCATATGCATATCTATTTAAAAAAGGGAGGTCAATAGCGTTGGGAACAGAGAGCAAAGAGTTTGACACGCACCAGTTAAGCCAACCTTCTTTCGGCAGACTGCGCAGCGGTTCTTCTTTTTCTTCCCTTCTTTATCCGAGTCTTTACCTTCAAAACTATCATCAACATCTCCACTGCTCACAGAACTTTCAGCACTACTACCCCCTCCTCCAACAGCGCCCTCACCATCTGCACTCTGGAAGCAACGTATAGATGTTATCTTACAATATGCATGATATTTTTTATGAAAAGAAATTTGTAACAACAATTCTGAATGAAATTAAGAGGAAGGATAGATGACATGTTTGTGTGGCACTACCCATGACACCAGGGTGTGATTCCCAGTAACAGCAGGGCTATAGCAACACCAAATTTGGCCAACTCTGCGACCCATGGGTAGGGTTCTCTTTGGTACAGGGTAAATGTCCACAGCATGAAGCCAAACAACCACTTCCAGCCGGTGCCCTGCTAAAGAATGTGCAAAGAAATACATTAACTATTAACACATGAAATGAACCCTTTAAAGTGCAGTGGTTTTTATATGTACCACCTTTACTAACAATAAATGCCTCTGTATTTTTCTCAAACATATTACAGGCACACATGAATCTCACAATTTACAGTAATTAATGGCTTGACTTTAATAAGCACACTCCATCTCTGTTATAAAAATCAATTAATTATTGTTGTATTAGGAAATAATCACAGCTGCTTCATAGATCCATACAAAACACAAATATACTCTGCAGGCAGAATGAAGTACAGTGGAGTATGCTACAACGAACGATGTTACAATGAACGAATGCTACAACGAACAGTTTTTATCAATAAAATCAGGATGCTACAATGAACGGAGAGGAATATCATCAGCCGACAGAGCACACACGTGCACGAGACGTGTCAGGCCTTCCTGCTTTGATTAGAACGTCAGTCATCATCTTTGTTATCGTTTGTAAGGTTCAGTTATCAGTTTAGTTCAGTTATCTGCTTGTTTGCACCTTTAGTAGTGAAAATATTTTTTGTTAAATTATTCTTGTATACAATTTTAGCTGTGAGCCAGCAAAACAGTGTGAGAATGCTAATTAACTTGGACATCAAGAAAGAAATACCTTCCAAGTGAGAAAGTGGAAAAAGTGTAGGAGATTTAAGTGCTGAATATGGTATGGCTAAATCAATGATCAGGTCAATTTAAAAAAACAAGGAAGAAATAAAAAGTGCACAGGTCGTGAAGGGAATCCCTAGGTTAAGCAGTTCACGTAATATCACAGAACAGATGGAAACTCTTCTATTAGTATGGATTAATGAAATACGAATGGCAGGTGATAGTGTCAGTGAGGTGATTATTTGTGAAAAAGCCAAACAGTTGTTGAGGAACTTGGTGCTAAGGCTCCTAGTACACATACTGCTCCTGTGAAGGAGTTCTTTGGCACCAAGGGGTGGTTTAATGGATTTAGGAAAAGGACTGGATTACACAGTGTTGTGAGGCATGGTGAGGCTGCTAGTGAAGATAGGGATGCTGCTGAGCAACATCCTGCGAAATTTAAGAAACTAATTGAGGAGGGAGACTTTGTTTCAAAGCAGGTGTTTAACTGCGATGAAAATTGCCTTTTCTGGAAGAAAATGCCACGCAGAACATATATCACAGAGAAGGAGACCACCTTGCCTGGCTGTAAGCCGATGAAGGACCGGCTTGCATTGCTCTTTTGTGCCAAAGCTTCGGGAGACTGCAAGGTCAAACCAATCTTCATGTACCATTCGGAGAACCCCAGAGCTTTTAAATACATCAGGAAAAACCGCCTTGGAGTTTTGTGGTGTTCCAACCACAGGGCTTGGGTGACCAGGAGTCTTTTCTCCGACTGGGTGACTGAAGTGTTTGGCCCCACTGTCCGTAACTACCTTAGGAAGGAGAATCTTCCAATGAAGGTTCTTTTGGTCATGAACAGTGCTCCAGCCCACCCTCCTAATTTGATGGAAGAATTACCCCATCAGTTCAGTTTCATCAAGGTCCACTTCTTGCCACCGAATACGAAGCCTCTCCTCCAGCCTATGGACCAACAGGTGATCGCAAATTTTTAAAAACTCTACACTAAGGCACTGTTCAGGAAATGTCTTGAGGCCACTTCTTCCAGTGATGTGACTATGAAGAACTTCTGGAACAGTCACTTCAATACAGCAGATGCTGTTTTCTTAATTGAGGTTGCTTGGAAGGAGGTTTCTGTTAGATGCTTGCATTTGCCTTGGAGGCCATTGTGGTGTGACAATGTGGCTCCAAGGGACTTTGAAGGCTTTCAACAGTTGGAGGTAGAGCCTGTTATGCAGGAAATTGTGTGTCTGGGCAGTTCCATGGGCCTGGAGATGAATGAGGAGGACATGGAGGAGTTGGTGGTGAACCACAGGAAGAAGCTGTCATTTGAGGTGGTAACAGAGCTTCACAATGAAGAGGCAGAGGCACTGAAGCAGTGGATAGCTTACAAGGACGAGGACAAAGAAAAAAGTTGCAGCATTCCAGCTGAGGACCTTAGAGAGGTATTCTCTTGCCAGAATAAACTGTCCAAACTTACGAAAAATTATCACCAGCATACTGTCGCTGTGGAAATGGGCCTTAATTATTTTAATGACACCTTGATGATCCACTTTTGGAGGGTCCAAAAATACATGATAAAGGTCCGGCCACACAGAACGCGGTCTGCCGCAGCAGACTGCGGACAGAGTCCGCTGCGGCAGACTTTCGAACTGTATTACATACGATTGCATCATCCCTGTCAAACAGAATGCGGACTGCCGCAGCGGACCAGTCTAGACCGCAGCGGACTGCGGCCAGTTGTGTGTTGCAGACAGATTTGCCTTGCGGACAGCACAGCATGGAGGAAGAATTGTAGTATAGACCTGTGCACGGGTGGATTCAATCTCCTCTCACATGCATAATTGTTTAGTTATCAAAATGCGAGTGGTTTCTTTTTATTGCTTAAGAACTGTGCTTTCGGAATATAATAGTTAAAAGAGTCTGCTTAGAATGTAACATTATGTATTCAGTAGTTAATTTTCCTATTTTAAAAAAGTCCACCTTCGACAGACAAAATGTGCATTCTTCACAGTTCTCTCTGTTTTACTCAAACTGAATGTAATAAAGCTGCAATCTGAACAATGTATCTTTGTAGCCTAGCTACGCTGCACCTGTAGCTTGAAATTTTTTCCTCATCTCCTTGGGCGCTGCATGCACTTACATTTCTGCTGCTGGCTTGCAAGTCAACACAGATATCGTGTGTCCATTCTGTAGATAGGCAGAGAGCTATCAACATACAGTATTCGGGCTGCACTGTTTAGATTTGCGAGGCGGGCAGCACGGCATGGCGGAAGAATTAACGAAAAATTGAAAAAGTGCGGGAGTATGTGTTCTTATATGATCCAGGTCACCCGCAGTACAAGAACATTTTGAAAAAAGCTGAAGCATGGAGAGAGATATCAGAAGAACTGTACCAGACCAGTAAGTTTGTGTTTTTAACATACTTTTATTTACAAATTGTGGTATATTATTTCTTAACCTGTTATATAGTTACTTATAAAGTTTCAATTGGTCTTCTCAAGTTCGTTGTGTACTTCACAATCCTCGGCCTTAATAGATCATGCATTTCCTTGAAACACGCTCGGGACATACGAAAATATTTGGAAAAACGATCCTCGTGTGATTGAAGTTCTAGGCAGAGACGGTAATATTCGCCCAAGCGTTCCCTCTTCTCATTGATTTCGTGCATCCACCACCGTCTCCTTTTTCTTTTACATCTCACCGCTAACAGAAGTTCTTCCTCATCGGAACTGGACATCATGAATTAAAAAAAAATAACCGAGA
>Ga0209628_10002377_pt1 | contig 12740 bp, 10 predicted proteins | sample TergutCu122P4_FD_187285 | JGI IMG/M metagenome (GOLD analysis project Ga0209628, IMG submission 187285) | Cubitermes ugandensis P4 segment gut microbial communities from Kakamega Forest, Kenya - Cu122 P4 (SPAdes) (version 2) | ecosystem: Host-associated > Arthropoda: Insects > Digestive system...
TGATGGCATGCAGGATTGGGCGTGGTTCGTTGTTTTGCGCGGCGTACTCCCAATCAATATGTTGTGGGTGGTAGTCGCCGGAGAGCCTATATATGAGGGCCTGGTTGTACGGGATGGTCTCGGTGACCTCCGCGTCCGCCGGGCGGTCAGGCATGTCGACGACGTCCTTCGGCGGCGTGGGGCCGCCCCAGCCGCCGTCGTAGATCAGGCAGTCCCAGCTCTCGTTGGTGAACAGGAGGGTGCCGTCGGAGTCGTACGAGTCGCCGATGTGCTGGGCGAGGAGGCCGCGGCCCTCGCCGCGGTCGTACAGGCCTTCGAGACGTACCATTGTTTCTATCCGGTCGGACATCTTGGTGATCGGCTGGTGGAAGCGGATGTCGAAGCCCCAGTGCAACGAACCGGCGTAGTTGTAGCCATAGTCGATGGTCCTTGTCACGGCGGAATCCACGATCAGCATGGCGCCGTACATCGGAAGCACCTTCAAGCGCGGGTCGCGCTCGTCGTGCTCGTTGAGGTAGATGAGATCTTGTTTGCCGTCCAGGCCGGCGCCGCAACCAAGGGCAAACAGCTCGAGGTCGCGGAAGGTGTAGTCACGTACGAACGGGCCGAACGTCTGGCCGACCATGTCGGTGTTGATGGTACCCATTATGTGGTCCTTTCTAGGATTATTGTTTTAGGGGGACGGTTCGCTAATTTGATTTTGCAAGGCTTTTTTCGCTATCTTGGAGCTTTCGGTACGGGGAAACTCGGTCACGAACTCCACGAACTCCGGTACCTTGAAGTCAGCCAGCCGCTCGCGGCAGAACGTTCGTACCTCTTCTTCGCCCAAAATGACCCCCGGATCAGGCAAGATGAATGCCTTGACGGCCTGGTCGCGGATGGGATCGGGTACGCCGATGACCGCCGCCTCGTGGACGCCCGGGATCGCCTCCAGGACCATCTCGATCTCGGAAGCAGAAATGTTCATTCCCGCGCGCTTGATGAGGTTCCGCGAGCGGTCGACGAAGTAGAACCAGCCATCATTGTCCATGTAACCCATGTCGGATGTACGGAGCCAGCCGTCGGACGTGAGCGAGGCGGCGGTCGCTGGCGCGTCGTTGAGGTAGCCGGCCATGAGGGTACGGCCCGGGACGCCATGGATCCAGAACTCGCCGACCTCGTTCGGGGGCAGGGGGTGGCCGGTTTCGTCCATGATGGCGACGTCGTACCCCAGGCCGGCGCGGCCGACCGACGGCCACGGGCGCTCGCCCTGCGGCGGGTCGGTGACGGACCAGCAGATGGATTCGGTGAGGCCGTAGGAGTTGAGGAAACGTACGGCGAAACGCTCCTCGAAAGCCTGCTTGTCGTCGTCGGACAGCGGCATGAAGTATAAGGTCGTACGGACATTGTTATGTGCGTCATCAGGGTGGGGGGGTTGCAGGAGCAATGTCCGTACGAGCATGGCGGTCAGCTGGAGGACGGTGGCGTGCTCGGCGCGTACGTCGGCCCAGAAGCGGCGGGCGGAATAGCGCTGCGCCAGCACAAGGGCGGCCCCGGACATGATCGCGCCGGTCAGTGCGACCAGCTGGAAATTGGAGTGGCAGGACGGCATGGTGGTGAAGATCCGGTCGTCCTCGCGCAATGAAGCTTGCCAGATGGCGTAGTGGCCGGAGTAGACCAGGTTGGCCTGGGTGACCATGACGCCTTTCGGTGCCGCGGTCGTACCGGATGTGAACAACAGTTCCGCAACGTCGTCGCTGGATATGGGTTGGGACACCGGGACGGTTCTCGTGTCCCTGCTTGTCACATCGCGTGTCGCGGCCGAATCGTCGAAACTGTCCTGCGTACTTGTCGATGGGTCCACCGGGCCTTCCAGGCCACCGGGGCCACTCCCCCGTACCGTCAGAATCCCCCCGGGAAGCCGGCCGGCCTCCCGCAAACCGGTGTGAAGACCGAGAAGATGAGGCTCGACGACGGCCCATTCCGGGGCGCAGACGTCGTACAGCCGGCCCACCTCGTGGGCGGTCACCGCCGTGCTGATCGGCACCGCCACCGCGCCGAGCTTGACCAGCGCCAACAGACAATACAGGAACTCCGGGCTGTTGCAGATTTGCATGGCCACGACGGTTCTGGGTTTGACGCCGAGATTCTGGAAGCGAGCGACGGCGCCGTACACCAAATTGTCGAATTGTCGATAAGTATATTCTGTACGCCGGCCCTCGTCGTCCAGGAAAACGAGAAAGGTACGCCCGCCCCAGGTGCGCACGGCCGAATCCCACGCGGACCCGAAGGTCTGGGTGGCGACTATGTCAACCATGTTCGTGCGTCCTTTCTCGTTCGTCCTGTTCGTACTGTTTCTGTAACCGTCCCCGTGTTCGGGAACCGTTTCGTGGACACCGGAACCGTCGCAGTGTCCACTGGGTTGCCAACCGGAACCGTCCCCGGTGGCAATCGGAACCGTCCCCGGTGGCAATCGGAACCGTCCCCGGTGGCAACTGGAACCGTCCCCGGTGGCAACCGGAACCGTCCCCGGTGGCTACAGGGCGGCGGTCAGCGCCGGGAGTACCTCGTACAGGCTGCCGGCTATTCCGTAGTCCGCCTGGGCGAAGATCGGGGCGTTCTTGTCCGTGTTTATGGCAACTATCGTTTTGGCTCGGTTGACGCCGACCATGTGCTGTACCTGGCCGGAGATTCCGACCGCCACGTACACATCCGGTTTGATCGTCGCGCCCGAGACGCCCAGGTACCTTTCCACCGGCATCCAGCCGACGCCTTCCGCCATCGGGCGGCTGCACGCGATCTCCGCGCCCAGTTTGTCAGCCAATTGCCTTGCCAGGTCCAGGTCGGCCTCCGCGGCGAAGCCGCGGCCCACGCCGACCACCTTCTTCGCGGCCGCCAGGTTCACCGGTTGCGTCTGCTTCGGTCTGATCTCACGGATTCGCAAGCCACCCGCAGGGGCAGCAGTCAATGTCTCTGTCGCGCCACCGCCCGTCGCCGGTTCGGCTTCGGGAAGTACGCCCGCCCCCATCACCAGGACGGCGGAACCGGAGGGGGGAAGTTCCTCAGCGGCTTGAGCAAGGCCGCCGTAAACCGGCCTGGTGATGGAGACGGTGTCAGCGGAGAGAGATATCGAACTGACGTTGCGTACGCTGGTACCGATGTGGGCGGCCAGCATACCGGCTAAAAGACGAGATTGCGTGTCCGTACTGACAAGTACGAGCTCCGCGTTGCGCTGCTTCAACCAATCCGCGACTGGCTGCGCATAGCTTTCGATGAGCACCCCGGGTCCGGGTGCGGGTACGACCAGGGTGAGGTTCGCGCCGGGAACGGCGTCACCGCCGAACACGACCGCGCCGGCTTCGGCGCCCAGCGCCTGTACCCCGGCCACCATTGATGCGGCCACCGCCGGATCATGTGCAACAACCCATATTGACTTCATTTCAATGCCTCCCAAAGCTTCTCTCATAGGGCTTTCAGATACCCGGCGAGCTCGGCGGCCGCTTCGGCTGCCGTACCACCGATCATGACGTGTTGCCGGTCCACCTGTTCTGGGGCCAACTCCGACAACAACTTGGCCCCGGCTGCCGGCATCGCGCCGGGTTCGAGGGTCGTGACCGGCTTCTTGCCGGCCGCCAGTATGTCTTTCATACCGGCGATGCGGGGTGTGTTGATTCCCGAAGTCAGAGACAGTACGGCGGGCAGAGTCACCTCGACCACCTGTACCCCGTCCTCCAACATCCGGTCGACGACGAGCCCGCCGCCCTCGCCCGTGATCGCGTCGACCCCGTTCAGGGTCGGCCACCCGAGGATGGCCCCGAGCTGGTTGCCGACCTGCTGGGTGTACGCATCGGACGACCCGGCGCCGACCAGCACCACATCGACAGATCCGATCTGCCCGATGGCATTGGCCAGTACGGAAGCCGTCTGGTAGCTATCAGCCCCGGCCAGATCGTCGTCCACGACGATGGCCAGCTCGTCCAACCCGCGCGACAATGCATCTTTGGTTGTCTTCGGGTTGGTCAGCGCCGACCCGCCCGCGCTCAGCCCCACGGTGGTGCCGCCGACCTGGTCGGCGAGCACCCGCGCGGCCTCGATGGCGTTCAGATCGTACGTACCGATCTTCCAGGCGGCCCGCTCCAGGTTGAGAGTCCGGTCGGGGCGGGTCTGGATGTCCTGGGCCTCCGGGGAGACCTTAAAACAAGCAACAATTTTCATCATGCCCTCCTATTCGGCTTTGATGTCCGGCGCCACGACGACGCCGGCGTCGATAAGTTCTTGGATCTGCTGGTCGGTGTAACCGGCGCGCAGCAGAACATCGGTAGAGTCGTAACCCTGTGCGGGCATGGGCCGCCAAACCTGGCCCGGGTGGCGCGCGAAGCGCGGGAAGACCGTCAGGCCCTTGAACGGTTCGCCGTCCGCGGTCTCCCAGTCCAGCCAGATCCCGCGGGCACGATAGTGCTCGTCAGCGACCAGATCCGGGAATTCCATGACCTTCTGGGCGGCGATGCGGTGGGCGGAAAAGTCCGCCTCGACGTCGGATACGTTCCTTGTCGCCAGGTACGCCTCCAAAGCCGCCTCGATCTCGGCCGCAGCCGGGGAGGACAACCACAAAGCAGAGGTGTCTTCGGGGTAGTCTTCCGTACCCCACAGATGCCCCAGGCCGATGCATTCCAGCAAATACTTGTTCTGCGACACGCCATAGACGCACAACCCGATGAACCCGTCCGCACACCTGTACTCGCCGATGCCGCACAGGTTCTGGTTCCGCGCGCCCGGCCGGGGCCAGATGACGCCGGCGTTCAGGTAGTCGACCAGGTAGTATTGCCCGATGGCCAGCAGGGTCTCGAACATGGCCACGTCGATCGACTCACCCTGACCGGTCACACCGACCCGGTGCACCGCGGCCAGCGTGGACGACACGATCATCAAAGAATTAAAGTAGTCACCCGCATAGGGGCCCGGGTTCATGGGCTGCTCCGGCGTACCGTTCTGGCTCATATAGCCCGAATACGCCATGACAGTCAGATCGTACGCCGCCCGGGTCACCATCTCCGGAACCCCGGTCTGGCCGAATCCTGAAACATGTACGATCACCAGCTTCGGATTCACCGCCCAGAGCACCTCGTCGGTCAATCCCTTCTTGGCGAACGTACCTCCCTTGCTGGCCTCGATGAAAACATCGGCCTGCGCGATCATCTTCAGCAAGACCTCTTTACCTGCGTCAGAGAAGTAGTCAAGCGAGACCGAGCGCTGGTTGCGGCGCTCGGCCTGCTTGACCCAGGCGGTATCGCGGATGGTGTCGCCGGCCCCGGTGTTTTCGATCCAGGTGACGTCGGCACCCCATTCGGCCATAAGGCCGCATGCCCGCGGTACCGCCAGTTCAACGGCGGCATAGACAACCGTCAGGTCGTCCAGTGGCCCGAATGATGGCTTTTCAGTCGCGATCCTCATTACAACTTTCCTTACACACTCGCACGGGGTCAGGCGTACTGGCGCAGAACGCCCTTAGCCAAGGTGAGAACCATCATTTCGTCCGTACCACCGCTGATACGCTCGACCCGCAGGTCACGCCACAGCCGCTGGATGCGGTGATCGCCTGCCACCGACACCCCGCCCATGACCTGCATGGATCGGTCGACGACCTCGGCGGCGGCAGTCGGACAGTACAATTTGCACATTGCCGCTTGCGCCGATGTCATCTTTCCTTGGTCGTAGCTCCAAGCGGTTTCGTACAACATGTTCTTCATGGCGTTCAGCCGGATCGCCATCTCGGCGAATTTCAGCTGGTTCAGCTGGAACCGCCCGATCGGCTTGCCGAACTGGACACGGACATTGGCATACCGTGCGGCGTCCTCAAAGGCGCCCAATGCCCAGCCGTAGTCGCATGCGGCCACCAGGAAGCGTTCGAAATCGAAATCGTTGATGCCGCGCCTGAACCCGTTGCCTTCCGTACCGAATATGTCTGACTCATCCAGCTCGACATTATCCAGGTAGACGTCACTGCAACTATCCATGCGCAAACCAAGTTTGTGTAGGGGCTCGATCTTGATCCCCGGCAGACTCATGTCCAGGAAGAACTCCGTGAAGCAATCGTAGTTCTCCGAGTCGCGGGCCATGATCACCAGGTACGGCACGTGCGCCGACGAGGTGATGAAGGTCTTGTGGCCGTTCAGGTAGATCTTGCCGTCGCGGCGCGTATAAGTCGTTGTCAGCGAGCCGACATCCGACCCGGCTCCCGGTTCCGTACAGGCACTGTTCCAGATCTGCTGTCCGGTGCCGACCAGAGCCATGACCTTGTCGATCTGCGTCTGGTTGCCCTCGCGCAGGATCGTGTCGAAACACGGCAGCTGATAAAGGACGTACGTGGGGGCGCACCAGCGTCCCAGCTCCTCGTACACCGCCATCAGCGTGACCAGGCCGAGGCCCAGCCCGCCGTGCTCCTCGGGCAGCATGATCAGGTCGAACCCCAGGTCGCACAACGCCTTCACCCACCGCTGCGGGTATTCGTGCTTTTCGTCGCACTCGGCGAAGTAGGCGTCCCAGTTCTCGCGCTGCATCATGTCGCGTACATTCTCGACGAGCAACTGTTGCTCATCATTCAGTGTGAAATCCATCTCATTCTCCCAGTTGTTTGTTGTTGTCTTGTCCCGCGGGACCGACGGCGTCGCGCAGGAACGCGGCACCGTCGCGCAGGGCGGTCATGGCTTCCGGCAGGTGCCGGGAGTTGTGAAGGAAGGCGTGCAAAACGCCTTCGTAGACCTGGAATTTGTAGGTACGGTGATGCCGCTCCAGCATCGCGGCCAGCGTCAGCGAATCGTCTCGCAGCGGGTCCAGTTCCGCCGCGCCGATGAAGGCGGGCGGCAGGTCGGACAGGTCGGATGAAAGTACGTCGACGTACGGACTGCGGGCGTCCTCCGGCTTTTCCAGGTAGCAATCCATGTAGTAATCGAGGTCGGCCTGGGTCAGCCCGTCCCAGGACCCGCCCAGCAGCCGGCGGGACTTGGAGTCCCGCAGGCCGAACAGGCCGTAGTAAAGAAGCAATGCGCGTACGAAATTCGTACTCGGATCCCCCTGGTCGCGCAAGTATAAGAAAGCACCCAGGGCCAGCATCGCACCACCGGAGTCACCGGCGATGCAGAGGCGGAGGGGGTCAGTACCATACTGCTGGCCCTGGGTGTGGAGGTGCTGAATGACAGCGGCGCACTGGTGGAGAGCCAGTGGAAACTTGGCCTCGGGGGACAAAGTGTAGTCAACCCCGCAGACGACTGCGCCCGTTTCGTCAGCCAGCAAACGCATTATGCGATCGTGGGTATCAAGATTTCCCAAGACGAACCCGCCGCCGTGGATGTAGACGACCACCGGTGCCGCCTCCCCGGGACGCGGATAATGGAACCGTACGGCCACGCTGCCGTATGGCGTCACAATCTCCGCGTCCCGGGTGCGCTGCATCTGCGGCCCGCCTTCATTCCAGTAGGCGCGCTCGCGGGTATAGGCAACACGCATCGCCTCGAAGCCGCCGCTGGTGTCGTACGCGTCCGGTGCCAGCTCGGCGGACTTCGCCACCACGGCTCGCATCGTCGCGGACATCAGCTGCTCGACCGGGAGCTTGTTACCCTCGAACATTTTCAATCACCGCATTTCCGAAGGATTTAGGACTTCTTCGGTCAGGAGTTCGTGCAGATCCCGGGCCCGCTTGCGGCGCAGGTACAGGAACAGTACGAGCGAGAACACCGCCGCCAGGACCGCCGCGGCGATCAGGATGGCGAAGATGATATCGTACGCGGATGCCTGGACCACATCGTCGACGGTGTGGGAATCCATGATCGCGCCGAACCACGTACTGGAGAAAGTGTCCGGCAGGAAGCCGATGATCGACAACAGACCGGTCGCGGCACCGAAGTAGTGGAGCGGTACGTGGCCTTCCGTCAGCTGCGCGGACACGACGCCGAACGCGCCGTTGGCCAGGAAGCCGAGGAAGATGACCAGTACGGCGGCCATCACGATGAACCCCGCGCCCTTCGGCAGGATCATCAGGGCGCCCATCGCGACGATGAAGGCCAGGCAGCCGACCACGATGGTGATCGACGGCTTGAACTTGTTGGCGATGAAGCCGAAGATCGGGCCGGAAAGGAGCGTGATGCCGTAGTTTCGTACGTTCGCGATGATCGTCGTGACAACCAGCGACGCGCCGAGGACGCCCGTGAGATAGGGGGTCGTGTAGGTGACGCCGGTGTAGAAGAAGTAGACGAAGAACAGCGAGACCGCCGCGATCCAGACAACCGGGTTGCGCAGGGCCTGGCCGAACTCGCTTAAGTTGAAGCCGCCTTCGGACTTGATTTCGCCGGCGAACTTTGGGATGAAGAACCAGGACAGGACGCCGAGGACGAAGATGACCACGGCGAGGAAGCCCAGGTAGATCGTGACGCCCAGGTTCAGGTTGTCACCGACGAGGACGACGATTTCGGTGGAGATGAGCCCGATGATCAGGCCGGCCACGCCGTAAATGCCGTACGACAAGCCGATTCGCTTCGGGTATTCGTCTTCCTTCGAGACCAGCCGTACCAGCTTGTAGCGTACGCCCCACCAGATGAAGATCGTGGTGACGCCCATCAGGATGAAGATCACGTACAGGACGGTCAGGCTCGGCAGGGCCGCGTAGACCCCGGTCAGAATGGCGGTGGATATGAAGCCGACGGACGAAAGGGTACGCATACGTACCTTGTCCGCGATGATCCCCGAGGGCAGATAGCAGACGAGGGCGGTGATGGCGTAGGCGCCGAAGACCGCGCCGAGCTCGGTGTTGGTCACGCCGAGGGCTTTCTGCAGGGGATCGTAGAAGACAGCTTTCAGGTACGCGGGTGCGTAGATGATCGAGCTGCCGATGGAGGCGAGGATCAGCAGGAACCAGCGCCGGCCAGCGCTGAGCTGGTCATACGTCTTCTCGCCCGTGTTGCCTGACGGCACCGATGCGGTCATGGTGGACTCCCCTCTCCTGGCGAACCAGAAGGTTAATGTTGCTAAAAATTCTTTTTTGGACTGACCTGGCGTTCATTGGCAGGTGTTCCCCAATAACCAGAAGTCAATCACATGTGCCAGGATTTTGCTCTCATTGTCAAGAGGTGATTTTGAAGATCATGTAGAAAATATTAGGTGGTGATTCAGGACCTCACCAAGAAATAGTGAGGTTCTGACAAGGGAAGATAAAGTGACATAGTTGATACTGTGATCAAGGCGCCTCAAATTCTCTTTGATCCAAGTTTCTCAGTGAAATCTAATGTGCACTTTCGACCTGTTCTTAAAATAGATACCCGGGGGGGTAAAGCCGATACGGGCAGGGGTATCATTAAACAATGTATCGTGTTTTGAGTTGATTGTGGTTAATTCATTGGTTTGTCATTATCCCCAAAAACAGATGGGCATTCCAGTTGCCAGCGGGGACGGTTCCAGTTGCCAGCGGGGACGGTTCCAGTTGCCACCGGGGACGGTTCCAGTTGCCACCCGGGACGGTTCCGGTTGCCACCGGGGACGGTTCCAGGTGGCAACCCGGTACCGCCGAACACGGGGAGGGGCTCCAGGTGTTCGCCGCTTCGATGGGGAGTTCTCCCCATTGCGGGTACGGCGGGTGGCTCGTACTGTGTTGCGCGGGTGGACTGTCAGGAAGGAAACACAACAACATGCCTATCGTCATTTCTTGGGGAGAGAAGAGCAAGTGGGGTTATCTCGAGAACGATACCCGCGCGTTCGTACTCACATACAAGTTCATTTCAGTCATCTGGATTCTCCAGTTTGCCTGGAAGATGCGGTATTCGTGGGCGGAGAAGAACGAGTACGGTGACTGGAAAACGTACCCGCTCACCCAGCAGCAGGCCGAGCAGGCCAACGCCGCCGATTACGTCAGCCTCAACTGGTTCCGGTCAAAGGGACTGCTCATCGCGATCGGTCTCATCGTTTTGTCCGCTGTCGCGTTCGTGCTGTACGCATTCGCGTCGTATACGCCGCACTAGGGTTTGATCATCAACCCTTGTCAGCCAGCAGTTCGTTGCACCGGCAACTTTGGGGTTGGTTAGATCCTGACTTCGTCAGGATGACTTCGTTGAACCCCTTGCGGATCAGCCCAACTGGTTGAGTACGCCCAGGAACAACGGCAGCTTGGTGTTGCTGTCGACGATGCCGAAGACGAACGGGCGGTCGAAGCGCAGGCTGCTGGGTGCGGGAGCCGTGGAGCCGTCGATCTGTACGGCGGTGGCGCCTCCGGCGCGCGTACCGCTCGGGGTGACATCGATGAATGTCTTCTGCTTCACGTCGGCGATGAACAACGGCTTGCCGTTCATCGTACCCATCTTGGCGAAATCGGCCGTGTCCTGGTCGAAGCCGTCCGGCATGCCCATGGCGATCAGCTGGTCCTTGAGCGAAGCCTCGTACGAGAACGAGAACTCGGGCAGGTCGACCGACACCGAGGCCTGCTTCGGGTGACTCAGCGTACTTATCCACTTATCGCCCGTGAGCGAGGCCAGGTAGGCGTCCATGGAGACGCCCTGGTTGGGCAGGAGGGCGACAAATTCGTAACGGCCATTGTCGTACGGCTTGGTGAAACCCGTCGCCATGTTGTCGTCGAGGTAACCGTACTCCGACGAGGACATATAGGTGGCCGATGCCTGCTCGCCGGCGGCGTTCTCGAAGAATCCGTCGTGGATCTGATATCCATCGTACGGATCCTGCCACAGCGCGTCGAACGCCAGCGCGTTCACCAGGAACAGGGCGGTTCTCGAGCCGTCCAGGCGGTCCAGCATCGACGGGATCATGCCATCGGTCTTGTCGCGCACCCAGGTGTTGATCGCCTCCAGGCCGCTGGCGTCGAAGGGAACCCTGTACGTGCCGGCCTGGTAGTAATTCGCGTTCGTCTGCAAGAAGTCGTGTTCGATGTTTACGTTGTCGGCGTCGTTGACCCACAGCGAATTGCCCAGGTGGAACTTGGCGCCATCCGTACTGGGCAGATCGCGCACGTAACCCGGCAGTATCGCGTTCAACTGGTCGATCGTGAGCCCCTGCGCCAACACCTGTTCCATCTGGGCCAGGGTCTGGCCGCCCGCGCCGTTGGCAGTCATCGCCAGCGCCAGTTCGGCCGACAACGATGACGTGAGGTAGTTCTCCTGACCGGTCGCGACCCGCTGCAACAAGGCGACAGAGAAAGCGGCAATGGCAGCTGTGAAGGCGTCGTCGACGGGTGCGGCTGCCACCGCCCGCGGCGAGATGCCGAGGCTGAGATCGACGACCGCCGCCGGTGCAGGGGTGGTCGGCGCGGGCTGGGGCGCGGCGCACGCGGCAGTGGACAATGCAAGTACGATTCCCAGGGTCACCGGGACGAGCTTGAGGCGGTTCATGTCCGTTCTCCTTAGATCTGATTCAGTACGCCGAGGAAGAGCGGCAACTGGGTCGCACTATCGACAATGCCGAAGATGAACGGGCGGTCGAGGGTCACCGTCGGGGGTACGCCCGGCGCGGCGCCCGGGCCCATGACAACCGCGGTTCCGGCACCGGCGCGGGTACCGACCGGGGTGACCTCGATGTACGTCTTCTGGATCACGTCGTCGACATAGAGGGGTTGTTTGTTGCTGGTACCCATGGCGGCGAAGTCAGCAGCCGAGGCGTCGAACGCGTCGGTCATGCCCATGGCCTTCAGCGGGTCCTTCAGGGATGCGGAGTAATCGAACGAGAACTGGGGCAGGTTGGCGTAGACGGGTCCGGTACCGGATTGGAGGGTCTTGATCCACCTGTCGGCGGTGAGTGAGGCCAAGTAATCGGCCATGGATACGCCCGCGTTGGGCAGGAGGGCGACAAATTCGTACGGTCCATTTTCGTACGACTTTGTGAATCCCGTTGCCAGGCCGTCATCCAAGTAACCGTACTCCTTCGAGGACATGAACTTGGCGGTTGTCTGCTTCCCGGTGGCATCGGTGAATTTCCCGTCGTGAATGGAGCTGTCGCCGTACTGCTCGGCCCACTGCGCGTCGAAAGCCAGCGCGTTCAACAGGACCACCGCGCTCGTGGGTTCCAGCTTGTCCAGCATCGACGGAATCATGCCGTCGGTGTTGTCCTTGACCCAGGCGTTGATGGCTTGCCGGCCGGTGTCGTCGAAGGGGGAGGCGTATGTACCGGCCTGGTAGGTGTTCGCGTTGGTTTGCAGGAAGTCTCGTTGTATGTTGACGCCGGTTCCGCTGTTGTACCAGATCGAGTTGGCCAGGTGGAACTTGGCGGCATCCGTACTGGGCAGGTTGTTCACGTACGCCGGCAGGATCGCGTTGATCTGGTCGAGCGTCAGGCCGGGCGCGATGGTCCGCACCATCTGGGCGAGCGTCTCGCCGCCGGCGCCGTTGGCCGTCATCGCCAGCGCCAACTCGGCAGACAACGGTGATGTAAGGTAGTTGTCCTGGCCGGTGGCGACCTGCCGGAACAAATCAAGTGAGTAATTGGCAATGGCTGTGGTGAACGTGTCATCGACGGGCGCGGTGGTCACGTTCTGCGCCGTGATTCCGTCGAGTAGATTGGTCGTCCCGTCCGGCCGGGGCGTGACTGCGGTTGGCGTCGTTGTTGGGGGTGTGGTCGTACCGGGGATCGAACAGGCTGCGGTGGACATACCAAGTACGATACCAAGGACAACGGGCGCAAGCTTTGCGTATTTCATGTTTTCAACTCCGTACTGCTATTGAGTGGATCAGGTGACGCGCTCTTCAGGCGCCACCTGTCCGGCTCATCCTTTCAAG
>Ga0209628_10002378_pt1 | contig 12738 bp, 13 predicted proteins | sample TergutCu122P4_FD_187285 | JGI IMG/M metagenome (GOLD analysis project Ga0209628, IMG submission 187285) | Cubitermes ugandensis P4 segment gut microbial communities from Kakamega Forest, Kenya - Cu122 P4 (SPAdes) (version 2) | ecosystem: Host-associated > Arthropoda: Insects > Digestive system...
ATAACAGATATTTTAAAAATATTAGGGATCGCTTTGATTGCCGTTGTATTGTCGTTTCTATTCAAAGAACTGAAAAAAGAATATTCTGTGATGATTATGATAGCGGGCGGGATCATGATAACCCTCTGGGGGCTTGTGAAAATTTATCCCGTCGTGGATTATATACGCGAACTTACGGATTCAAGCAATATTTCGGAATATTTTTCGGTTATATTAAAAGTTTTGGGCATCAGTTTTATGATTCAAACAGGCGCGGATATTTGCAGGGATTTCGGCGAAACGTCGATTGCCTCGAAGATAGAATTTGCGGGGAAAGCCGTAATACTCGCGGTTGTTCTGCCTGTTTTGCGTTCTGTGATAAATATGAGTTTTGATTTATTAAGATAGATTAAGATAGATTAAGATAGATTAAGATAGATTAAGATAAATTAAAATAGATTAAGATAAAAAAGGTAAAAAGATGAAAAAAATTATTATTTTTATTATTTTGTTTGTTATTCTGTGTAATTTAAATGTCGGCGCGGAAAATTATAACGTGCATAATCCTTTTCCGAACGCGACGGATTTTGAGGATACGACGATCGATATTTTAAACGAAATCTATGACGCCGTAAACGCAAACGGCGTGAAAGACAATATGCCCGAGGCCGCGGAAGAATATCTCGGTCCAATCGGCCAAAACGGCGGCGAAAATTTAAATCTATCCGATCTAAGCGAAAAATTCAGTTTTGGGTTTATATTTAATATAATCATGCGGATTTTGGGAAAATTGATTTCTGTATCCGTCAAAAACTTTATTCCGGTTATGGTCTTGATTATATTAGGAGCGGTTATAGAAGTTATAAAAAATCTGCACGGGAACGGGGAAAATAATTTATCTGATATAATCAATCTTGTTTTGATCATATGCCTTGCGGGCGCGGTTTTTTATAATGTCCGCGAATGTTTTTATACGGCGAAAAAATTTCTTGAAGATATACACGCGTACATGATGACAATCATCCCGGTTATGGCGTCTCTTTCGACGATATCGGGAAACGTCGCGTCCGCCGCCGCAAATTCGGCGGGTTTATATATCGCGTTAAACGTGATCGACGCGGCGAGCGGCGGCGTGATTCTGCCGGTATTGCAAATATGTTTCGCGTTATCGCTGGCAAAACAAATTACGGAAAGTACGGATACCGTGAATCTTGGCGGGGTATCTTCTTATATACGTTCTGTTTTAAACTGGATATTTATTTTTATCATGACGATCCTGACGGCTGTGCTGCTTTTTCAGAATATACTGGCATCGTCCGCCGATACCGTCGCGGCAAGAACGGTCAAATTTACAGTCACGTCGTTTGTGCCGGTAGTGGGCGGGATGATAGGGGACATTTCGAGAACGATCATCGGGAGCATACAGGTTGTCAAGAGCGCGGCGGGGATATTCGGTGTGCTTGTCATAATAATAACGCTGCTCCCGCCTCTTATAACAGTCGCTTTAAACAAGCTTATGTTAAAAATATCGGGAGCGTTCGCGTTAATTCTGGGTATGGATAAACAGTCGGAATTTTTGAAAGAGATGAACTCTTTGCTTGACATAACGGTTGCCGTCATGGCTTCCGCGGCGGTTGTATTTATTTTTGACATAACGGTGTTTATAAAAACTGCGGCGGTTTGAAATTGTAATTATATTTGTCTCCCTCGAAAACAGTGCGTATCAATGTAAACAACTGCCACATTTGCCGCGAATCATCTAATATAAAAGTGAAATATAATTTGCAAAGAACTTCTTAATAATCCGGAAAACATTCTGTAATATTTATAAATGCGAAAGGACAAAACAAAACATGCTTGAAGCGATCAAACAATGGGCGTTCACGCTGGTTATAACCGCCGTCGCCGGGGGGCTCGCGAATTCTTTTTCGGTATCGGAAAACGGGAATATGAAAAAATATATAAAATTCGCATGCGCGGCAGTCGCGCTTGCTGTTCTGATCACGCCGGTGAAAGAATTATTTCGGGAAATGCCGAAGATGCTTGAATCAGTAAATACCGGCAATTCGATCGGACCGGAAGTTTATAATTATGACAACGCGATAAACGAATTGACGGTTATAAAAACGAACGAATTGTTAAAAGAGAGAATATATGATATCGTTTATGAAAAAACGGGAATAAAACCCGACGATATTGACATATATATAAAACAGAAAAATAACGCGGAAGTTTATGTTGAGAAAATCATAATAGATATGCCTGAAAATAACGAAGAAATAAAATTATACCTGAAACAGCTTTTGAACTGCGAAGTCGCCGTTATACCCGGCGGTGTTAAGGAGAAAAACAATGAATGAAAAAACAAACCCGAAATTTTCTTTTAAGGATATAACCAAACAGGAAAAAAACAAAAAGATACTGATCGCTCTGGGATTATTCTCCGGGGTTATTCTGATCATTTTAAGTTTCTTTACGGCAGGCAATAAAAAAACGCCGGGAAATTCAAGCGTAAAATTCGACTTGACAAGAACGGACGCGGAATCTTATGCGGCGATACAGGAAAAAAAACTGTGCGAAATGCTAAAAAGAATAAACGGCGTTTCGGATCCGTTTGTCATGATAACGCTTGATTCGTCGAGCGAATATATTTACGCGTCAAAACAGAGCATAAAAGAAAGCAGTTCAAAAAACGGCGAGACAACGCAAAGGGAAGCGGTAAAAGATATGATTTTATATGAAGACGAAAAAAGATCAAAATCGCCGATACTGGTAAAAGAAATCCAGCCGAAAATAAAGGGAGTGGCAATCGTATGCAAAGGAATAGGAAACGCGGATATGCAGCTCAAAATCATAAATCTCGTTTCGACCGCGCTGAATCTTCCGACGAATAAAGTCTATGTGGTCAGCGCGGATTAATATATAAAATTTTGTTTTAAAGGAGAAAATACAAACATGAAAAAAATATTTTCAGCGATAGGAAAAAAGAATTTGATCATAATCTCAGGAATTTTATTGATAGGGATCGCGGTATATTTAAATTTAAATTTGCAATTGGGCGGACAGGAACCTGACGGATACATAAATCAAAATCAATACGGATTGGAAAACGACGAGTATATACGCGAATACGCGAACGAATACGCGAACGAATACGCGGACGGTTACGACGACGCGAAAGTATTCGGGCAGGCGGCGCTTGTCGACAATTTAAATTTTGACGCGGAGGATATGGGTTCGGGAGCGGGCGAAACGGGGATAAATAAAATTAGCCTGCAACAGAATATTGCCGAGGAAAATTATTTTGCCGTGGCGGCGGTTAGCAGGAAAAGGGCCCGCGACGAATCGCTCGAACTGCTCAATAATATCGTCAACTGCGCGGAATCCATGCCGGATGTAAGGGATATGGCGTTAAAAGATATTGAAAAAATAGCGAATGAAATAGAAAAAGAAGCCAATATTGAAATATTGGTGAAAGCCAAAGGCTTTTTGGAATGCGTCGCGGTCGTGAGCGGCGAAAACGCGAATATTATAGTAAAAACCGAGGGTCTCATGCCAAACGAAGTCGCCCAGATCAAAGAAATCGCATATGAACAGGCCCAAATTATTCCGGGCAATGTTAAAATTATAGAAAAAAACTAAAAATATTCCAAAAAAGTATTGATTATTTATGTAATATTTTATATAATAGATTCAGATGAAAAAAACAGTCATAAATTCAAAGATAAAAAAAGATAAAAAGGATAGAAACAGACATGAATAACGGTAAAAATTTTTTGCGCATTATTTTGTTTTTGATATTGTTTATACCTTCCTATTTTGCCGTATATAACATATGGGTTATTTCTTCTGATCAGTTTACCGTCGAAAACACGACTAAAATTGAAATCAAAGACAAAGTGGACGGGGAAGTTCTTGCGGAATATACGAACGGCGCCGACATAAAATCATGGATCAAAACATTAGAGAACGCGCAGCCCGTCAGCACGACCATCAGGGATCTTATATATGAGCAGCCGCTTATCCTTACGTTTTATAAAGGCCTGAAAACATTTAGTTACGGATTGTATTTGTCTGTAAGCAATACAAACGACTGTATCATCAAAACTTTCGACAATGAATTGCTGCATATGCAGCAGGCCGACGCGGAAAAGATTTTAAATACCCCCTTATCCGACACGCTTTATCCGAATAATAATCTGCCTGTCGGGAAATTGGTCCAGGGGGAAGAAATCATCGATGTTTATCCGAACGGGGGGGAATGGGAGCTGAAAAAACCGAACGGGAATTTTTATCCGTCCACGGTTCCCAATAAAATCAAAGCCGCGAATAAAGTCAAAGATTATCAAAGCAAGCCATTTGACATAACGTTTCCTGTTCAGCCGGATATGCTGACCGTTGAAGTGGTAGACAACAAAGAAATGGTATATAGCGATATATACGGCAATTTTATCGAAAACTTTTCAAGCGATATCATGAAAGACCTGGAATATACCCTGACTGCCGAATGGTACAAAAACGAAACGAATGATTTTTACGGGAGCGCGACCTATGTTTTTGACGTAAGATATTACGTCCCCGCCAAATTTGAGATATCCGCGATAGAGGCCGATCCGGGGGATATCGTCGCGGTTACGGCATATAATTTAAACGCGGAGGAAAAATTGAGCATAGCGGCGGATACGGATATGGGTTTCGAACCGAAATTTGTTTCGCTGGGGACGAACAGGATCGCGCTGATTCCGATAGGTTATAATCTGGCCGGGAAGAAGATCAATCTGACTTTGACGAGCGAATCAAACGAGCCTTTGGTGTATCACATCAAGATCAACGAAAAAGAATTCAAGAGCAGGAATGTCGGCGCGATGAAAGAGAGAGAAGACATACACTTGTCACCCGCGGCGCAATCGGCCAAGAAAGAAAGATATAACGCGATTTTCGGGGTGCAGTCGGCGGATGAAAAATACTGGACGGACAATAAATTTATCATGCCGAGAGTGGCGGCGAAAGGGACGGCGGATTTCTGGCTTGAATACGGCTGGAAAATCACCGTGAACGGAGCCAACGCATATATTAACAACGGCGTAAACATAGATATAGACCCGGGGGACCCGGTCAAGGCGTCCAATGCGGGGAAAGTTATTTTTACCGGCGAACTCCCGGAAGACGGGAATGTGATTGTCATAGATCACGGTTTGGGCGTAAAAACATGGTACGGGCATTTGAACAAGATAGACGTAAAAAAAGACGACGGAGTGTTAAAAGGCCAGCAAATCGGGACAATGGGCATGGGAACGGCAGAATTTTCGGGACTGTTCACAGATATCAAATTCAACGTATTTTTCGCGGTTTCCGTAAATAATGTTTTTGTGGACCCGGTTTCGTTTATAGCGAACGGCATCCCAGGGATCGATACCATAAATATGGCGGGTTACGGGAACTTGGGAAATGATATGCCCGAAGCTTCCGCGGTTGGCGACAATAACAATATGGAAGCCGAAACAAATTAATCTAATTTAATCTAATATGGAGACGATACTGTCATGATCGATTTATCTTCAAAAATGCCGGATATGTCAAAACGCAATCATGCGGACGATGTGATCGACGGATTAATCGAAAAAGTTCTGACGGCGTATCCCGCAAAACGCCTTGAACGGATCAAAACACAATCGGATGATACATGGAACAGTCAGAACGGTAAAAATAATAAAAACAGCGGCAGGATATCATATGTCGTGTTGAATTATAACGTCCCGGAAGGACCGGCAGTTCCCGAAGATGCGGCTGATATTCAAAAAGAGATGATCGGGCAGCTGAAACTCATGCTGCATAATTCTGATATAGACGACGAATTTTATCCCGCGTTTTCTTCGGGGCTTGAACAGGTCACGATTCCCTCGATGTTCTGCTGCGTAAAAGAGAGCATATCGGCTTCGGATCATGTGAAACCCGTGATAAAATCGCCGCAGGACGTGTATTCCCTGCCCGATTTTGAAATCCGCGAAGGGTATGTCTGTCATGATATGCTCTGGAAAATGGCGTATAAACATAAAAGAACAAACGGGCGCATACCGGTATATATAACAGATATACAGGGGCCGTTTTCGTGCGCGGCGCAGATGTGGGGGATACAGGATTTTTTGTGCGATCTGGGGGATTATCCAAACGAAATCCATCATTTGCTTTCTTTGTGCACAGACGCGATCATAAAATATTATCACGCCATGTACGAAGCTGTCGAAGAAGATCTGATCCCGATCCATTGCATGCCTGTTTTGTGGGTTCCGAAAGACTGCGGGGTCGCGGTAAGCGATGATTTTTTCGCGGTTGTGGGAAAACATACGGTAAAAGAATTTTCCGTGCCGTATCTGGAAAAAATAGGCGAAGAATTCGGCGGGGTCACGGCGCATACCTGCGGCAGCATGAATCATTTGCCGGAACTGATGAACAGCATGAAAACCCTTAAAGCCGTAAACTTCGGCAGCTCCGAAACGGATTTGACGAAATACGCGCGGGAATGCGATCCTAAAATCACGCTGATCGTCCACAAAAGCGGAATGTCCGTGGGCGGCCTGCCTCTTTTAAACCACGAAGAACATATAAAACTCTGCGCAAATACACAAAAAAACACAGGAGTGAAAGTATTTTCGATCCCGATGTACACCGACGAGCCGATCGACGAAATTCACCGAAAAATTTGGGAAGACGCGGCGAAATTATAAAATTATAAAATGATCAAATACAGGGCGGGATTTTCCCGCCTAAATTTTATTTAAGGCGTATTGACAATTAAATCTTTTTGTTATATAATTATTATAATATGTTTCTGATATAGGGAGAATTTATGAGCGTTAAAAAGCACGATTTTTATAGTTTGACAGAAGATTTCAAAAATTTGGGGATCAAACCGGACGACAATGTCCTGATCCATTCGTCGCTGAAAAGCATCGGGGAAGTCGAAGGCGGGGCGGATACGGTTCTGGATGTTTTTGTAAAATATCTGGCAGAAAAAGGGAATATCGTCCTGCCGACTCACACATGGGCGCAAATCAACGCCGAATATAATATTTTCGATCCGGAAAGGGAACCGTCGTGCGTGGGGATCCTGCCCGAAATTTTCAGGAAAAGAAAAGGCGCCCTGCGTTCGCTTCACCCCACGCATTCTGTCGCGGTCATGGGAAAAGACGCGGAATATTTTGTAAAAGACGAGCATCTGATCGATACCCCGTGCGGCAGGAAAGGCTGCTGGGGAAAATTTTTGGATATGGATTTCAAGATTATATTTCTCGGATGCAGCACGAAATGCAACACGTATCTTCACGGAGTCGAGGAATGGCTTGATATACCGGACAGATTGACCGAAGATTATCAAAAACTGAAAATTATAATGCCGGACGGAACAGTATTTGACAGGCCCAGCAGGAGGCATTATAATAAATACGGCAATATTTCTGATCATTACGATAAGATACAGCCGTACATGGAAGAAAAAGGATTAGCCGTAAAAGGTAAATTTGGGGATGCTGACTGCGTTGTCGAAAAAGCGCGGGATATATATGACGTCGCATCGGATTTGCTTGCCGAGGATACAAATTTTTTCGGGTGTAAAGCGAATAATGAGAACGAGAACGATAATATTGAAGAAAGCAAATAATAATTACATAAATATATTATATTATGATATTATGGAGGGGCAAAGATGGATAGATTAAAAAATGTAATTCTTGACACCGATATTGGGCCGGACTGCGACGACGCGGGCGCGATCGCGATTTTAAACAAACTCTGCGATTTCGGCGAGGCGAAAGTGCTTGCTATGGGCAACTGCACGGTCCATCCTGAAGGGGCGTGCTGTATCGACGCCATAAACTGGTATTACGGCAGGCACGGCATACCTGTGGGGACGTTGAAATCCGAAGACGGCCCCGGCAAAGGGGACGCCGGCTATTTAAAATATAATAAATATATCGCCGATAATTATGAGCATACGTTCAAACACACGCTGATCCCCGACGTCATAGCCGTTTACAGGGAAGCTCTGGAAAAAGCGGAGGACAATTCCGTAATATTAATAACGATAGGCATGTTTAATAATATAAAGAGCCTTATGGAATCCGGACCGGACGGTTACAGCAGTCTGCCGGGAAAAGAACTGATGGCGAAAAAAGTCAAGAAACTTGTATCGATGGCGGGAAATTTCAGGTCGGGCCACAGCGATTTCTTTTCGGAATTTAATATAAACACGGATATAGCGGCGGCAAGATATGTCATAGAACATTTCAAGGGGGAGATCGTTTTCTGCCCGTATGAAATGGGTTATCCGATTATAACCGGGGCAAGGCTCATATCGATGGGGGACATGAAGAAGAACCCCGTGGCGAAAGCGTATCAGATTTACTGTTCGGATACGGGGAGCAGAAACAGCTGGGATCTGGTGACGGTTTACTATGCGGTCAGAGGTACGCACGGATTATTTAAAGAATCGAAAAAAGGCAGGATAACGATCGATGAAAACGGATATACGTATTTCAAAGAAGATATTACAAACGGCAGGCATATGATCATCGCAAACAAAGTTGCGCCCGCGGAAATCGCGCAGATACTCGAAGATATAATCAATCTTACTCCGGAACTCGTACGATAGCGTTCATTATATTAATTATAATTGTAGGGCGCGACGCCATACACGAACCGGCTCGAACGAAGTTCGAGTATATTCGTGACGCGCGCCGGGGGCGTCGCGCCCTACATAAAAAATAAGAGGCGATATGGATTTGAAAAATTTGCGGGCCGGCGATAAAATAGAAACGAAAAAAAATCATCCGTGCGGTAAAAAAGCGTTTATGTTCACGGTTTTGAGAGTCGGCGCGGATATAAAAATAAAATGCGATAATTGCGGCAGGGAAGTCATGTTTCCCCGCTTTAAAATAGAAAAAATGATAAAAAATATAATTGATAATTGATAATTGATAATGATTAATGATAAGGCAAATTAATTAAGGAGAAAAGATATAATATGCTTGAAAAACTGACCGAAGCTGAGAAGAAATACGATGAAATAGATGAAAAAATCACACAGATCGAAGTCATAACCGATCAGGAACTGATGAAAAAGCTCATGAAAGAACGCAAATTATTGGAACCGATCATAACGAAATTCAAAGAATATAAAACCGCCGATAAAGGCGTTAAAGATTCGGAAGAAATGCTTGGCGAACAGCTCGATCCGGACATGAAAGAAATGGTCGAGGAAGAACTTGAAAAATGCAAGGCCGACAAAGAAAAATTGTATGAAGAACTGAAAATATTGCTTTTGCCCAGAGACCCCAACGACGACAAAAGCGTGATTATCGAGATACGCGGCGGGGCGGGCGGCGAAGAAGCGGCCCTATTTGCGCATTCGCTTTACAGAATGTACGCGATGTATGCCGAAAGAGTGGGATATAAGTGCGAAATCATGTCGGAAAACCCTACCGAGCTCGGAGGATATAAAGAAGTCGTGTTTGAAATCGACGGCGACGGCGCATATTCGCGCTATAAATTCGAGAGCGGCGTGCATAGGGTGCAAAGAGTGCCGGACACGGAATCGTCGGGCCGCATACACACGTCGACAGTCACAGTCGCAGTCCTGCCGGAAGCCGAAGACGTCGAAGTCGAAATCAATATGCAGGATATAGAAATAGAAACCCACAGGTCAGGCGGCGCGGGAGGCCAGCATGTCAACAAGACCGATTCGGCCGTCAGGCTTATACACAAACCGTCGGGGATTGTTATAGAATGTCAGGACGAGCGGAGCCAAATGAAAAACAAAGACAAAGCCATGAAACTGCTCAGGACAAAACTGTTCGAGGCAAAAATGGCGGAACAAATAAACGCAATAGCGTCGGAAAGAAAAAGTCAGGTCGGGACGGGGGATAGGAGCGAAAGGATAAGAACCTATAATTATCCGGAAAACAGAGTCACAGATCATAGGATAAAATTAACGCTATATAATTTGCCAAATGTCCTCGACGGAGCTTTGGACAATATAATCGACGCGCTCATAACCGCCGACACAGCGGAAAAGTTAAATAGCGGGAATAGATGAGAATGATAACTGAAATCATAAAAATAGACGAAAAAAATATAGAAACCCTCTGCGAGCTTGAAAAATTGCGCAGAGCCGGGGAGATCATAAAAAACGGCGGGCTTGTGGTTTTCCCGACGGAAACCGTTTACGGATTGGGCGCGAACGCGTTTGATTTTAGCGCCGTGAAAAAAATATACGAAGCAAAAGGCAGGCCGTCCGACAATCCGCTCATCGTCCACGTATCAAAACCCGAAGAGATATATCAATACGCGGAAGTTCCGGAAATCGCCGATAAAATCATAAAAAAATTTTTACCCGCCCCGCTGACGCTTGTATTGAAAAAAAAAGGTTCGGAGTTGGACGCGGCATGCAAACTCGACACAGTCGCCATAAGATCGCCGAAAAATAACACGGCGAGAAAATTAATAGAACTTGCGGGAGCGCCGGTCGCCGCGCCGTCGACGAATCTGTCAGGCAAACCGAGCCACACAAACGCGGAACATGTGATAAAAGATTTAAGCGGCAGGGTCGATATGATCATTTGCGGCGAAAACTGCGAGATCGGGCTTGAATCCACAGTTATATCGTTTAATGAAGATAACAGTATAAATATTTTGCGGAGCGGTTATATAACAAAAGAAAAATTAAATGCCGTAGGAGCGATTATCAATCGCCCGCGTGACGACAATCTTGAACGGGCGAACGATGTTCGCCCCTATAATGACCCCCCGCGGTCTCCCGGAATAAAATATACGCATTATTCTCCCGACGCGCCGCTTTATATAGTATCCGGCGAAGAAAAAAACATAATTAATTTCATAAAAAAAGAAATACGGGATAATAAAAAAGTCGGTTTTCTCTGTTTCGACGAAATTCTCAAATATTTTGACGATAATAAGAATATAATATCAATCGGGTCAAGAAATAATTTGGAAGAACAGGCGAAAAATCTTTTTAGCGCGCTGAATCAATTTAATGATCTCTGTGTAGATATCATATATTCTGTCGAACCCGAAAGAATTGGAATAGGCGAAGCGATCTATAGCAGGCTGATAAAAGCGGCCGGCGGGAAAGTTATAGTATTGTAATATATATAAAAGAAAGCGTAAATTGCAATGAAAATAATAGGCTTAACCGGCGGGAGCGGGGCGGGCAAAAGCGAAGTCTGCAAAGCGTTTTTGAGTTTCGGCGTAAAATCGATAGACACGGATAAAATTTCGAGGGAAGTAACGGGTAAAGGCGAATGTCTCAGGGAACTTGTCGAAAATTTTTCGAGTATTATATTAAACGATAACGGTGAACTTGACAGGAAAAAACTCGCGGAAATCGCTTTTTCGTCGAAAGAGAACCATGAATTATTGAATAAAATAACCCATAAACATATATTGGAAGAATGTAAACGGATTCTGCTTGACATAGAAAAAAACGGCGCAGAATCGGTCATAATCGACGCGCCTATGCTTTTTGAAAGCGGGTTTGACAAAAATTGCGATGTGATCATATCCGTCACGGCGGATTTGGAAAAAAGAATCGAAAGGATTATAAAACGCGACAATATCACGCCGGAACAAGCCGAACTCAGAATTAAAAACCAGAAAAGCGACGAATTTTTTATTAAAAACTCGGACTATGTTATCGATAACAATTCGGATTATAGCGGTGTTTCCGTACAGGTTTCAAAAACATATGATAAGATATTTAAAGGTAAAATGTAGATGAGAAAAACGTTGGCGAGAACAATAGCGATCATAATGATTATAATTGTGTCGGTAGCATTAGGGTATGCCTATGACAGAATAACGGTAAATCTCGAAAAAAAATCTCATCCTATTCCCGACGCGTACAAAGAAATCGTGGAAAAATACGCGGAAGAATACGATGTGCCGAAAGAAATCATATACAGCGTCATCAATACCGAAAGCAGTTTTAACAGCGCGGCTGTTTCGGATTCGGGGGCGATCGGACTGATGCAGATCATGCCCGAAACATTTGAATGGATCGCAATGAAAATCGGCGAGAACCCGTCGGACGGCTTGATATACGACCCGCATACAAATATAAGATACGGCACGTTTCTTTTGAAATATTTATATAGGGAATTTGAAAACTGGGATATCGCTTTCGCCGCATATAACGCGGGAATAAACAGGGTGAAAAATAACTGGCTCAATAACCCCGAATATATCAAAGACAATGAAATCGTATATATCCCTATCGATGAGACGAGAAATTACGTAAAAAAAGTAAACAATAATATAGAAGTTTATAAAAGACTGTATTTTAATAAAAATAATTAATAAAAATCGAAAGGGAGGCATAAAATTTTATGGAAGAAAAAGCAGAAAAATCAGAAAAAACAGAAAAATCAGAAAAATCAGAAAAATCAAAAGGCGAAGGCTTAAAAGAAAAATTGTTTTTCAAGGCAAAACAGGGCTTTGAAGTTTTGGACGCGGAGAAAATAAAAAAAGCTTATGATTTTTGCGAAGGGTATAAAAAATATCTCGACGCGGGAAAAACAGAGAGGGAAGTTGCGGCTGAAACGGTAAAAATCCTTGAAGAAAACGGGTTCGCGCCGTATGAATTCGGGAATCAATATAACGCCGGCGACGGAGTTTATATCAACAACGGGGGAAAATATATACTCGCGGCAAGAATCGGCGTGAAAGCCGCCGACAACGGGGTGAATA
>Ga0209628_10002381_pt1 | contig 12735 bp, 8 predicted proteins | sample TergutCu122P4_FD_187285 | JGI IMG/M metagenome (GOLD analysis project Ga0209628, IMG submission 187285) | Cubitermes ugandensis P4 segment gut microbial communities from Kakamega Forest, Kenya - Cu122 P4 (SPAdes) (version 2) | ecosystem: Host-associated > Arthropoda: Insects > Digestive system >...
AGTTTGATGTTAAGTACAGATATTAGCATTACAGAAACCACATATTCCTGCCAGTTTTAATATGAATTTGGTAATCAGTAAGTGTGTAAAAGCTGTCATACTTTCAAACCTCCCCGCCATTATCTCCATAACCGTTCAACTTTGGATATAGGTGTTTTGGGTTATATTGGTATATTTTAACATAAGGAACACTCTCCCGAAGTTGTGTCCATTCCTCCTGGGACACCCTGTATAATTACACTCTCCTTGAATGGCTGTGATGCACAAAGAATATTAAAAGTTTTGTGTTAATTGCCAAGTTAAATTTCTTTATACAGTACTACAAAGGAATAAACAAGTTCAAAAAATAAATAGCTGGCCTAATATACTAGTACAGTTAATAAGCGAGGACAGTATGTGATCTGCAAGAGGGTTGGTTGCTGTCCCTCGCTTGCTTTTTGTGCTGGAAGCAGGGGAATGCTAGCCTTGTCAGTGGGTCCACAGTAACTGTGTAATGTGTTTGAAGATGGTGTAGTGCAGATAGCTGGAACTTTTGTTTATGATTGTTATATACTGTTGTGATTCATTACTATTGCTGTGAGGTGAACACATATCACATTGATTGATGGGATGAGATACCACCCATAAGTGTAATACCATACCAGTCCATGCCATAAGGAAGCTCATGATTTCATCATGATCTGATTGGGCACTGAACACAATAGGTTTACAGCATGCCTGTCCAAATATGTGCAGAAACACTGTCATTGAAGTTTGTTACTGTTTAGGTGGTACAAGTCACATGAAGATGGGAGTATTAAGCATACCTCGGACAACAGGCACTGTCCCAGTAGACAAGGTTATGAGGTATGACAGGCTGAACAAGCAGCAGTGAATGGAAAGGCATACAAAACTTTAGTGAGAAAACCTTTCAGACAGCCTTCACTTAGAAGACTGAAGGATGTGGGATATACCTTATTAAAGTGGAGTGTGAGGATGTTCAGTTGATTGGAGTTGCTCATGGGTCATATCGAGTAGTGGACTTCGGAATTGGTGGTGTTAAATCTTGGGTTCCCAATCTTTTTTCTGGCACTGCAGAATGTGTTCCTGGACAAGGTGTCACTTGAAGATTTTGGTCTTTGGGAATGTAAAGCCAAGAAGATTAGTACAAACATTTTGGAGAAACCTGCTGCATCCACATTCAGGGAAGAGGAGTGCCTCTTTACCCTGAGAAAGGATGCGATTCTTGGAAATGTTTGTTCCTATCTACTACATAAAATTAGAACATTTAAACCCACAAAACTTTTGTGACAGGAATCTCGTTTCAGCACAGCTGGGCTATTCATTCTGGAAAGGTACTTAACAGATTTCTGCCTGAATATGCAACAGGACAGGCAGCAATTTCTTTATGGAAATGTTTCCCTCCAGGCTAGATTACATATAGTGGCAATGTGACAGTGCTCTGCCTAATCATTACTATGAGAATTGTGGCATTCACATGCCTGGCCACACTTTTTTCCACTCTGACACCCCTTGAACTCTACTTGTGATAGATATGTGAAGTATTGGTGTATCAGGATAAATTGTAGGTATGATATTAAATCTTAAAGTGATCATGAATACATGTTCTGTTTTGAAATAAGCTAACTTGTGCATAGCTAATGCAAGAGGTAGCTGTTTTTAAGTTATATCACAGTTTACATTAAAGGTAACTGTCTTAACGAAGCCATAAATTTCGACAGACATTTCATGGGATATACTGTTTAAAGAAACATGAGCACTCACTGAAGAACAAACAAATTGAAGATCACAATAGTTTGTATGGCTGTTAGAATTCCTGTAATCCATTTACCAGCTGTAACAGTACAGACACAGTCCACCTGACTGTAATGAACCTAGATCATACACTCAGCAAATTCAACTACCAGAAATTATTTGAACCAAATGTCTGATGACACACACACACACACACATACACATCGGGATTATAATGGCATGGATCAATAACAAATGTCATGTTTCTAGGTAAAGGTAAAGCAGTCCCATTACAGGCCTGGAGTGGCCCAGAGGGTTCCAGGAAGTTAAGGTTTCCAGATTTCATGACAATGGCACAGGATGGTGGTAAGGTTGTCAGCCTTATACACTGGCCGCCTTTACCCCCAGGAAATACACACTAGACTAATATAGTGTTGAGTAAAAAGTGCATGTGTTGGTGTTTTATCCATTATTGAATTGAAAAATGCACGGTGAAACAATGAAATTACTACAGGTTATACTTACAATAACTATGAATAATTAATAAAAAATCCTAGTGACAAACAAGCAACTTTCACATTTAGGCAGTTTATGTAAGCAATAAAGAAAAGGTAATGCAATCCCTGGACAGGTCCTGATAGTTCCAGGAGGTTGAGGCTCCCAGATTTAAAGACATAAAGGTGGTAAGGTTGTCGGCCCTATGCACTGGCCCCCTGTACCTCCAAGGCAATATTTCTTTTAGAGGCAGATTTGACCCCAGGGCCACAGGGTGGCCAGAAGGAATATGTTAATGGAATATTCCAGTAACACCAATGGGAATCAAACCCGTGATCTTCTGGCTCATAGCACAGTGCCTCAACCAACTGCACCACCGTGTACACAGAAGAAGACCGTCAAAATACCATTCATACAGCTTTGTGTAAGTGGATGACACAAGGATATATGTAGAAGGAATGAGGGATATCTGTCTTTAATTACAAATTTTTCTTTTGTATTTAATAATTTAATGCTAAATGCCAACAGTATTTTTTAAATATTAACAAATCAGACCAACAAATACATTGCATCTAGCAAAAATCCCGAACAGTCTATATTATATAAACTCATGTTTCTGCTCTCAAAGGGCCATTTTTGAGGAGTCACATCAATAGCAGAAAAGTGTACATAAATACATAGATGAAATAAAGTTATGCAAAATTATGTAATACTGTGAATGTAAGAGATGTCAAATACCCAAATAATATCAGCCAAGGTTAAAAAGTCTGTAAATATATACATGAAAAAACTTCCTAGAAAGTTTTGATTTCATTTGGCTGTTATGTATTTTGCCTGGTAGAATGCATTTGTTGGTCTGATTTATTACTGTTTGAATTATACACAGTAATATGCAACATTACAAGATTCAGCAGTATTCTTTTAATAAGAATCCATTCCTGATGATAACACAGTTGTGTTCAACATATTGGGTGCTCTTATTTTTTTACAGTTTTATGAAATTACGTTATTGGATAACGTGACACGGTTTTTAATATTGATTCAAATAAAAGATGCACTTATTTTCACAGAAATATGAACATTCACTGAGTGCTGCACATACAGACCTTTTGGTTTCCTTGCTCCAGTACACTGGGAGAGGGAGAACAGCCACAGAATAGAGGGACAGTGATTCCTGTGTGGAGGGATGAATGGTACTTTGATATTATTTGTATTCGCACATTTGCCAGACCTCAAAACTTGACCCTAACTGCCATTCTTTTAAGTTCTTTACACATAGTGATGAGTTTTATAAGAAATTTGGCAACCCCACTCCCCCTCCCCCACCAAAAAAAAATTCTTTCAATGACCAATCTTCCTGACTTCAGAGAAATGTACCTTTGGTGACAAAAACTTTTAAGTGAATTACATTTACTGGCAGTCCTACATTTATAAAACTGCAAGTCAAAGCTTGCAACCCCTCCACACAAGGATCACCATAGATTTCACAGTGCAACTGAATAAACTGTAACATACGTCCCAAAGTGTTAGCATAAAAATGGAACTCCAACAATGACTGATCCCATTGGTAAGTAATTGACTAATCAGTGGAGCCCAGTCCTTGAAAATCTATTAGGTTTAAGGTAGTCAAGAAATTCCCTGCATGGAGCCTGAAGGTTCATTACTCTGTTCACAAGTTCTCCCTGTACTTAGATGGATTCAGTCCCTGCCATTGATCCTGCTTCTGTAAGATCCATTTTTGCTGTCCTCCCATCTATGCCTAGGTCTACAAAAAGGCTCTCCTCAGGTCTCCCCACCAAAATTTTGTATGCATTTTTCTTTGGAAAAAATGACCATTTTATATAACATACTTAAATGGACAATGGAAAAACAGGGCTCCAAAATTAGTTTAAGGTTAGAAAGGAATGCATCTTTCTTACTCAGTACTCACTATCTGAACAAATACAGACTGTCTACAAGTTAGTGGACAATTTGGGGGGCCTTTAATTTGGCACTGAAAACACACAGGCCATAAAAACATCTCCAATAGAAAAGAGTCTCAAAATATTCAACTTCTTCCCCTCGGGACATGTGTAAGTTCATAATATTTCCTTTAGTGGTGTCAAGATTAGATGAATACAGTAATACATGTACAAACTTATGTAGTAGAAACCAATCTCCCAAGGTTCAAGTTTTTTCTAATGTGGTCACTGGTGATCATCCAGACTCTTGCGGTACCACAATATGTGATCTGACTATATGAAATTAATCCCGCACCCACTGTAGCGTAACCTGGTCACATGTCATTATAGCATTTCAGATTCTGAGTTCTTCTATGAACTAGCTGAAAGATTGCAAACTAAATGTTTGTAATCTCTTATGAGAGAAAAGCCTGAATACCAGGAGACTGTTTTGTAGTAAAGTTTTCTGTATGTGTTCTCAACAGAAATCCAAACTGTACACTCGTTTGTACCCACACGGTACTAGATAGAACCACAAAAATTAATACAACCAACAATCCATTACATTTCATGATATACATCATTTGTGCGAGATCTGATGTTTAATTTTATACTTTAAATGTGGCATGGCAAATGTTACTGTGGCAATTCATGGAAACAAAACTAAAGAAAATAAGAACTGTAGCAATTTAATAAATTTAATTTAATAGTTCATTAAAATATAACCACAAAGACTAGTGTATAAAATTCATTTAATTATAAAATAACAATTCAAAGTATTTTCTTTTGCTCTGGTAAGTTATTTGGTAACCTACTCACGAAAGTTACTTAATCAACATTTTACACTTCAGAACTCTACTCAATCTATACTGTATTAACCTTTATCCAAATGGTGCAGGTATTTAAATCTTAGTACAAGGTTTATGAAATACATATTACTTGAACAGAAAAAGATAAAATTATGAAATTAACAGTAATTTGTGGAAAATAAAACACAGATTATGCAGCATGTCTTAAAAATGCAGTAAATTTTGCTGTTGCATATGTGAATGCAGGTCTTAAGAGTTCAACATAGGTAAATGTAAAACTGTCCTTATATTTAAGTACAATGCCCATGTAAATGTCTAAATGTATACAAATAAAGAACAAGTGTCACTAATTTTTGATAATGTTCAAATGTTTGTGTGAAACATTAACCTAGATCTTAAGATATAAGCAAAGGTCACCAAAGTGGACCCTATAAATACACGTTCTCATTCTTCTTTCAAATTAAATACAACAAAAAAGTTAAATGTAATTAAATATAAATAAAGAAACCAAAAACATGCTGATACCACCCATGATGACAGGAAATTACTAGATGTTATAGAAAGTATGATGTATGATATAAAGCTATTCGCACTATGTAAACCCCAACATGGGAGGTGTTGGGTTCCTCTAAAACAATGGTAAATTTCTACTAGACTATATGACATCATGTTCCACAAGACAGTATTCTTAATTTCCTGTTTGTATTAGTCTACAAAGTGTTACAATGGATGATGATGATGATAGTTTGGAGTACAAACATACAGAATTTACGTACCATACTGATGAACATGTAAACATATGTAGTGACAAGAAGGACATAAACTCAAATGCTGAAGAAAAACAAAACAAACAAAAAAAATCAAAATTCATACCGTCATAGGACACAAAATATGTACACGCATTTCCCATTCACAGCGTAATGTCTTATAGTTCTAAAGTTCTGTGAACCCTGATGATATGAATTTTGAACAGATTAAGCTTCATGCATGGTACAATTAACTATTTAATATCACACTGATACCTACAGCTGAGGATATATTAATATGTACATGAATATGGTTCTTTTTTCAAAATATAATTAGAATAAAATATAATACAGTAGCAAATGCTAGTAACAGTTAAAACATGTAAAAGAAAGACAGAACGAATGTTAACTACTTAAGAAGACAATGGCAAAAAAGTCCAAGTTGTCATACAGTTCTGCTAACAATATACACATTCACTCTGCATTTTACATTAATTTTCTGAACTATAAAAACGAAACATATTCAAAACCAGAAATTTCAATTCAGAAAAACTGATGGGAGAATATGTCATTTGACACAACTCTTTATTAAAACATAAGGTGAATATGACTCACATTTCCATTAAAGCCACCAACATACCAAACACAAGAACACTAAAATGTATAGGAAATGTTCAGTTATGACAATGCCTTGTAAAACACAACTGGATGACCCAAATATAGATTTTAATTTCAGCTTACTTTAAAAATCATACAACAAATATGGAAGAATAATAAGCACTAGCAGTAATAACACAGATACAGAAGAAGACACTTGTGATTTTAAGTTTTCAGAACAAAATATGGAATGTGCTCTTCTGGGTTATTACACCATATCACTATGCACACTGTAACCTTCTAGGTCATGACACTTCTGTTACAACCTAGAAGACCACAATATAAACAGAATATACTTATTTTGAATGTTGTATCACTATCACTAGTACACATCATGATACTAGGTGCAACAGAATTGACTACACACCAAATTAACATCGTGCATGCATTGGAAAAGTTCAACAACTTGAAAGCATCAGCTGAAGAAGATTCACTAACTGGTTTATGTAGTTTGACTCTACAATTCTAGTAGATCTCATAATAACAGCACTGTATCACATTAAAAATATCTTGAAATATGGACAGTAAATGCAATTAAGTGAACAGTATTAATTACTGTGTGTGTGTGTAGATACAGAGGGTCTTAAAATAAAGACCATACAAATATTAGCATTGCATGACATTAAGTCTGTGGCTCACAATTTTTTTTGACTATGTTTTGTGGAAAGTAAAACAGCCAACACCTTTATGGAAACCCAGATGAAGGTACAGCCCTATTTATTTAGTGAACAGACTTTAAATTTATGCCTGAATATATGCCATGTTATGAAACTATAACTGTACACGCTAACATTGTGTAATTAATAGTAACATACGTGATCCACTGTTTATCTGTATAAGCAGACTATTTGCAAGTGAAACATAAAAACATGCAAGAATATATACACATATATAGATATATTTCTTAACTGTTTAACCATATCACGTTGGGAAGAAAAGCATCAACCACTGCAAAACATCTTTTTCAGACTTTTTTTATTCTTATTTACAGTTTATAGGCCTACTATTCAATATTACATGTTACAGTCAGTGCAAACATGGACTTGAATGTACCTCCCAACTTCCCAAAAATAACTGTCTCATGGTTATATGACACAGTACTAACTAAATGCTACATTTATGAGCACAGGACTAATACTTCAAGACTGGGAGGTTCCAGGTTTCATTTTTGATCCAGTAACTTGCTGTCACCACTATTTTTTGTAGTTCTCTTCCACGTCCCTCTCGGAAAATGCAGCAGGGGTACCTTGAAATAGGCCATGCATATTGCCTTCTACATTTTCAACAATTCATCTTCACAATCATACTTTAACAACTGAACAAGTTTTGTTAAATACACCAAGGAATCAAACAAACTGCTACTTTGAAGATAAGGTTATCACTGTGAATTAAATGATGTACAGTATCACATCTGTTCTGAAATCTACTTGCTCAGAGCAAACACTCTAGCAAGACTGAATATCACGATCAAGTGGACAGCACAGCTGCTTCAATATTTATGAGATTTCAGGTTCCATTGTTGGCCTGGGCACTAGATATAATATATTTCACAGTCTTACTCTGTCCTCCCCAGAAATACTGGGAGACACCTTAGATTAGGACACAACCACTTCCTCTCATATAGCACCCAATGTACAATTCACCATACATCCTACAACTTCATGTTACAAAATCCCAGAAACAGAATGCTTCATCAGATAAATATTCTCACATGCTATCTGTCACCTTCTATACATTGTCTTTGACCAACTGATTCAAAGATTCAGGGCCTCTGAAGTCAAATCCTCCTTTACTTGATCCATGATGAATGTCACCAGTGTCTGAAAATGCATTCAGCTGAACACTAAAAAAAGATACTGTGTCTACAACAGAAATACTTTACAATTATTTTGACAAAAAACAAGAAACTTATGCACAAGACTTCCGTTTTAAGAGATTACACATTTTATCTCTTCCATATGAAAGTAGTTTCCATTAATGCACTTCACTGCTAATAACCAAGAAAAATTTGAGTCAAATTCAGCTGTACATTGATTAATATATAGATAAGTACCATCTTAACAAATTAATTGTCAACCTTTAACTTGTCATGTTTTCAGAAAAGTATATACTGTGTCAGTATCAAAATCTTCAACAGTATACCACATAGATTCACAAGTCTGATTGACAAAGGCTCTATTTACAGTAGCATTAAGAAGATACTTAAATACACGACTTTCACTCTCTTGATCATTTTATAATGTTTAGATATGACTCAACCTTATTTTCTGATGCAGGCAAAGGATTATGTATAACATTGGAATACTATAGGTGAAATCCTTACACAATATTTTTATTGTCCTAGTTCTGTATATTTTGCATTTTTAGTACTTACTCCAGATCCTACTGTCACTTTGACAAAATTTGGGATCCAAGGAATGTACAATGTGCAATGTATGTGTACAACAAAGGCAGACGAAGCATCCCCTTCATGCTGTCTTTGCTTTTAAGCTTAAAATACAACACACAACTGATCAACCCAAACCTGACTGAAAAATGTTTTCATGCTACAATTCTAGCTGGTGTGTTCAATGTTGATTAATTTTGGTTCACACTATGGTAAGCCAGGAGTTAAAAAAATACCACATTTCTTTAAGTATTGAAAGTTTCAAATTTTATTTTGGAGCAGTAAATGCATCTTAAAGAAGTTGCTTTCTTATAAGTCATAAATCTGCATCAAGTTTTCTGTTATGAAACAATTACAAAAACAAAAAGAAATTCATTTGCTAGTTTCATTCAGTTCATTACAGTAAAACGTGTGCTGGTCTTAAGAATGAGTCTTTCTTTCATATTTGGTGACATGCAAACTTTTTAATGCTGAATATGTTGGAAGTGACCAAATTATGGTTTGCATTAGCATAAGCAGCTCCATTCAAATCTTATTGTACTTTTCCAATGCAACTACAGTGCAGTATGCAATTATTTGTTAAAACATGTCTTAGCCCTCAAGATGAAACTCATAATTCATAACTCATACATTATTGGTCAACCACAAAGTCAGGAATGTAATATTATATAACGAATTATCTTCAACAATTGTAACACTATCTATAAATAATGGTGGACATGTGGGAGTGCAAATGTACATACTTTTCCCAACAATTACAACAATAAAAACTCTTAATAGTGCTTACAAATTTTCACACAAGGAAAAAGTGAAACACCTTACATTTATGGTTCTTATATTTACCTACTGCAAAATCTGGCAAAACTAATCTTGCATAGCAATATCAGATAGGACTCTTTTCCACATTACCCCATCACCACTTTTGCACCAATAACATAATTATTTTCCCTGTATAATAGTGACTAAATTGCAACAGTGGTAAAGAACTGGAGCCTACTGAGTCTAAACAGATTCTAAATCAAGACATGTATCACAAAACACTTTTTCTATCTGGGATACATTTAATAGGAAATGTGTTACTCACAGAATATAATTAACAGTAAATGCTAACATTTAGTGATGCCAGGCTCTTGTCATTTCTATGTTACATTATATAGGAATTACACTTAACAAATTAAATGTTTTGTAATTACTTAAATTGTAACCTGCAACAGCAGGGCAGCAACTTATAACACACAAAATTCTAATTAAATAATTCCCTGCTACTTCCATATGAACTTCTAACAAATATTTCTTAACAGTGACTTCGCCATCATACATTGATATTAAAAACAGTATAATAAACAAAAAGAGCATACGCATTGTTTTGAATCAAAATTTCTTCCTCTCTTATGCATAAAGTCAGAATAATTAAGAAATACTTTACAGATCTAATTATTACACTTTTTAAATCAGGGCTGATTTTTCTAAACATTCTGTCTCCCTTACAATGGATACTGAGTCTAACTGAACAAAAGAACAACATTCTCATTTAATACTTACCTCACAAATGAACTATGATTTCACTGTATTGAGGAACCCATATCCAGTCCTCCTTCTTCTTCAAGTTTAGAAAGGAATTTTATAACTCGATATTTCTCCTCTGTCTGACGAGCCATGTCAATCAATGCCAACAGTTTCTTGATCCCAATGAACACTCTATACAAATAAATTCAGTATGTTTCAAATAAATGCATAACTTTATTTAATATATATCAAACAACAAATCTGAATTAATGGTGCATTTGAGCTGTTTTCAGTATTACATACCTGTGACCATGAACCTTGTGAGACATTGTTGACAGATCCTTCCTGTTGAAAACATCAGATTCTTCAAGAACAGCCATTAAGTGATCAGGCTGTGAAAGGTTTGGAACATGAAGAATAGCTGTGAATGCTGACAGCATCTCCATATCTTCCAGTACTTGCCTGAACAGAGATATAAAATCAGTTTGTTTAACTTTGCTATTAAAACAGCAAAAACTGTAGAAGTACTCCAAGTAGAGTTCCACACAGTAGTTTTATCCAATTACAATATACAAATGTGTTATACTGTGTGTAACTTTATCACAAATTTCACATACATACTAATCTGCAAAACATTCTAGCCCAATGGAAAAGCACCTTTTGTGCAGCTGTGGGGCAACTGCTTACAAAAAAAAAAATTTGGAACTAGGAGAACATCTTGCATCCACCCAACCATCTAACGATGCTTACATGCCAAAGGTGGCCACAGCCTCCCATTTGCTTATATAACTGGGTGTACCTTCAATTCAGCTAAGTTATCAGACTGTTTAGCTATTTAACTAGAGTCTCCAGTGAACACCCATTACTTATGCCTTCATCAAATATAACATTCATTTTGGCAAATCCCAGTTAATCCATACAATATATCAGTTTTTTATGTATATTTCTTGTCATCTTGACTCTACGAAAGCTGATATGTATAATGCACTATGTGCACCATTATTTTTGAAAGGCAACAGCCGTAAGTATAACATTAAAAACCATCTTATAAAATAACACAATTTTTATTCTAAATATTGGCACTACCTTATAGTATTTTAATTCTTTAGGGATAAGATAAAATAGCCAATGACAATTATTTGAACAGTTTAATCATTAATATGGTATGCATCTCTCTGCACGAAGTCTCTAGGAAGGAGTATAAACATCAGTCCCATGGACTGAGGCTCTAAAAACATCATGCAGGAACTGAATTTTGTTAAAGTAAATGTGTCAACTGTAAATTAATTTTCAGTAAGTGATAAAGATTAAATCAGAAGAATGAAATAAATTAACCTCTGGCACACAGTTTTCTGCAAATCCAAATGCAAAATCTGCCACATATTGATTTAGCACTAAAATCTGATGCATCGTCACACATAAAATTCACAGCACTTTAACGCGTGTATTCATATAGACTACGATTTTTAAAATTGCTCACTTAAAATCTCCAATTATGCTAACTATATTACGAGATTTACACTGGGATTCCTGTGCGACACACAATCCTTACCTCCTGCTACTGGTACAGAGAATTAGAAGTTTTCGTCCTTTTGGTGGTTCTTTTTTCAGAAGAACAAGAAGTGCCTGAAGTGTAAGGTTAGAATAACGGGGTCCAATTGGACCATAATCAAGAAGACGTTCGATGTTGTCCACCAATATGCAGCTCAACTGTGAGCGGTATGCATCATCAAATACCTAAACACAAAACAGGTGAGTATTAAAACATTGCAGGTCTAATTAGTTTATGAAATGTATATTATTTATAATACCAACCACAAGTACAGAATGACTGAAAAACACCCAGGAAATCTTTGTAAAAACATTATAGGCACTAATACATAAAGATTTATGAAACACTACGCATCTATGCAGATAATGACTCAGATGTCAGCAAACAGCACACTTTACTTCACTTAGAGCAACAATTGGTCAGTTTACAGACAGTTAATGCCTAAGCTAGACAGGAAGGATGAAAGGAAGGAAGGGAAGAAAGGAAAAGAAAGGAAAAGAAAGGAATGGAAGGAAGAATTACTTATTTGTTATATTACTCTCATCTCTGGTGTGAAATTGCTGCCTGAGATGAAACAATGATTGCTAATTTTGTGACATTCACACATGCAACTTGCTATACTCATGAAATAACTGTAATAATTAATATTATTAGTGTGTTTTAATACAAAAGGGTCAGGTCACAGTTAAATGAAGTTTAACAGAGTTACTATCTGATATGAGATTAGAAGCCTTTAATTCACAGCATACACTTCAGAAATGGTTAGCAATGTTAGAGTTTTAATTAGGGATATGATCTACAGGGGGATTAGTCTAGAAAATATACTGCACACAGTAAATCTAAGTACAACATTCACACTTACAAATTCATTCTTATTCACAAACAAAACTGAAATTCTCTTGGGGGGGGG
>Ga0209628_10002382_pt1 | contig 12735 bp, 12 predicted proteins | sample TergutCu122P4_FD_187285 | JGI IMG/M metagenome (GOLD analysis project Ga0209628, IMG submission 187285) | Cubitermes ugandensis P4 segment gut microbial communities from Kakamega Forest, Kenya - Cu122 P4 (SPAdes) (version 2) | ecosystem: Host-associated > Arthropoda: Insects > Digestive system...
TGATAAGTGTATTGTGATTGAAAACAAAGGAAACTAACATACTAAGTGTTTGTTGAATGATTAAGTTATAATCTAAATTCAGCAAAGTGAAATTTACACGTGAGCAACAAGAAAATAAATTACAGTTCATTGTTTATTAATTTAGACCGGCGCACACTATTTTTAACTTGTGTACCTACAGCGTACAAAGATCCATTTTAATATTATCCTGCCATCTACACCTAGATCTTCCAGGCATTTTCTTTCTTTCAAATTTCCCGTCCACAACCCATAATGTATTTCTGTTCTCTCCCATGTGTGCCACGGGCCTCACCATTCTAATAAATAAACTGTGTGGCTCTTTAATATAGTTGTGATAGGTATGGAGACATGCACACCATTGTTTCACCAAGGGCTGAATATATTTCTTTTGGAATGCCATAGTCTGCTGGTAACATCAGTTATATGCTGGCTTCTGCTGAAATCTGTGTGCCTTCATTCATGAGAATCACAAGGCAACTGATTTATTTATTTATTTATAGTATTCCAAAATCCATATACAGGAATCCATCCAATGGATATAGGAACAGTCAAAGAATAAGTAATTGGCTCTATGTAACAGAGAGCCTGATCTAGATTGTATGGACTGTTTTTCAGTATATTTTACATAATATGGTGTTTATGGTGTTCTAATGATGAAAATGATAATTTGGTTCACTATGAGAAGGTTTCTGTTGAACACAGATTTCCATGAATCACCCTGGGACAGGGTTCTGTTGAATCTTGATTTCTGGTAATTACCATTAAGCAGATTTATATTAAATCTTTTTATCTCCAACTATTTTCCTGAGACAGTTTTTTTTTTGGTCCAAACTTAATTTCTATAGCTGGTTGTATTTCTAGCATCATAAGTATGTCAATTTCATTACAGGAAAGGTTTGATCTACTTGGATGTACCAATAGAGGATGATGACTACATAATTCTGCCACCATTAGAGGGTTTTGTTATGAATCGAGTGCTAGGTGACTACTTTGAGACACTGCTGTACAAGATTTTTGTGTCTATTGATGAACACACATCTGTGGGAGAGGTGAGCTTCTACTGAACTGTATAATAATCCTACTGGATGTTACAGCTGAGTTAACAGCACTCGGTGGATTTTAGACATCCCAGATTGCGTTTTTGGTTTGAATCAGCCATCATGACAGGTTTCTTTGTGGTTTTCCTTATTCTTTCCAGGTAAATTCCAGGATAGTACCCTTCCCTGTAATTAATTTGCAATTAAAATGCCTATGTGATTCTGTATGTGAAATGGGGATTATAAATATTAAATAAACCAAGAAATCAAACTGTCTAGCTTTAGGTGTGTACTACATACTTTTCCATTTGAGCTTCGACTTATATTCCCTTAGAATTGCTTGTAGTAACATTGACCTGTCAAGAACTCAAAATTGGTGTCTTGTCTTACACTGTAAACTCTATTTGAAACATGTTAGACCTGGTAAATGTTAACTACTTTTAAAAATTAAATTTTGTAAAAATAACAGTTCTGTGCTTGACTGGTGTGGCCTGTAAGGGCCATTTTGGCTTGAATTTTAGTAACTCTGTAATAGAGGGACCTCTTTCAGCAGCTTATGATCATTCTGATTAAGGAATTTCCTGCTATTCTAGAAACCGGACAAATTATATTTAGTAACATTGTTTATGTATTTATTGTTATCCTGATACTTGCCACATTCATATTGTCTTTGTTTTATCACCCTCACGTAACTAATTGAAGAGTACAGGTTGTGAAGCTTGCTGTTACGTAATTTCTTCATTTTGATCTTAATGTGGCTTAGGTCCAAATATTCTCCTGTCCCCTATCTCTGATCTTACACACCAAAGAATGTATTAATTCATTTAGTAGTCTGTCTTACAACAGGTCCAAAGCTTCTTCCAAAGTGAGCTCTCCACATAGTGCGATCTAGAGCTTCCTCCTTCAAATGAGAGTTTCCTCTGTCATCCAGTAGCTTCCCACGTCTTCTTCCTCATCTTCCTGTCACTTCTATCCCCCCTTTTATCTTTCCTTCAATAACCCATTGTAGAAGGCAGTTTCTACGCAAAATGTAACCAATCCAGTTAGCCTTCCGTTTACTTATTTTGTGTAGGATATTCCTCTGCTCCTTGACTCTAAGTAATACTTCTTCATTTCTCACATGATTGGTCCAACTGATCTTTTCCATCCTTCTCTAGCACCACATTTCAAAACTTTCCAGGTTTTTCTGATCTACTGCCTGAAGCATCCAAATTTCAGCACCATATAAAGCTATGTTCCAAATGTAGCATTTTACTAGTTTCTTCCTCAATTTTACATCTAATTTGCTAGTAAAAAGAGCCCTCTTCTTGTTGAGTGCAGCTTTTGCCATAGCAGTCCTAGATTTAATTTCACAAATATATCTTCCATCATTTGTTAACATGCTACCCAAATATTTAAAAGATTCCACATTCTCTAGTTGTTTTTGGTCTATCATAATTTTTACTGGGAATGGTTGTCTTGAAATTCTCATTACTTTTGTTTTTTCCACATTCATTTCCATTCCATAGCATCTTCCAATTTAAGTTAGTTTATCAATCATGTCCTGTAGCATCTTTTCTTCCTTAGCCAGTAACACAAGGTCATCTGCATATTTCACAGTGTGAATGATTTGCCCTCCTATTTTTAAGTCTCCATACCCTTCCAGAGGTTCCTTGGTAAGGCTGTGCAATAATTCAAAAGACTAGGTTTAAACATTGATGTGCCTTGTACATAGAAAAGATCCAAGGCTCAAATCATCAACACTGTACCTTGAGGATAATGCTGGAATAGTACATTAAAGTAGATCATGAGTGTTACTTTCGACAAATTTTCCAATTCAATGCTCATAATTGTTTGCCATCTGACATCACAGGAACTTTGCATTTGAAGGAGCAATATTAAATGACTCATGAATCAATTAAACCACTGTCATGGTAAAGTGGTTGGCACTCCTGCTTTGGGTTTTTTGGAGGTGCCGGATTCAAACCTTGCTCCAGACACCACTTGTTCTGCATGGGGCTTCTCAAAGTTTTCTTCAGTCCATATCCTTTTGAATTCATTATTCACTAATCATCCTGCCATTTGACACTGTACACATATATAGTCTAGTTACTGATACAGTCATTAAATAAATAATAAATAAGAAAACACTCAGTCAATACAGAATGATCTACTGTGATTCAGGGTTATAGAAAAACATGCCTTTCCCTGTGTGATACTCTGTGACCTGTGAAAGCTTGCATAATAATTTGTTTATTTATTTGCAGTTGGCAAATGTACTTCAAATTGATCCTCAGGCTGTAAAGAGTGCAGTATCCCTATACTGCCGACTTGGCATTGCACGTAAAAAGAACCATGATTCTGAATGTGTGGACGTTAATCCTACATGGAGGAACATATTAACTCCTGCAAGGAAGTAAGTGTGTCTTGCAATAGTTTTGGTAACTGATGCAGAGGTTTTATTATCTTGCAGCAACATATTAATATACACAGCAGCACATTGGGTGCAGTTTATATGCTATACAAGTACACCACCCACCACAATTTTAGAACATGGCTGGTTCAGTATGTAATTTTGAAACCAGTTGTAGGCTAGATGACCCCAGCAGAGACAGAGATTTTTATCTTTGCCACTACATCCAGACTGGCTCTAGGGTCATGTTCAGTTTCCATTGTTTAACCTTTTAGAGACCGGAATTTGTGTCTGTGTTCACATACTTGAATGCATGTAAGAAAACTCCCTTAGAAATTCAATATACCGTATTTCCCAGCCCATAAGACGCACTTTCCTTCCCGAAAATTGTGACCTAAATTCGACCTGCGTCTTATGCGCCGAGGGTAAGTATTATTTCCAAACTTATAAATACCCGTACATCTATTATACAGCAAACAACCATGAAGATGATTTTAGTGGCAGCGACGATGATTTTCTGGGTTTGTATGATGACTAAATTATATTGTGATTGCTAATTTTGGTATGTAACAATCCTGTTTTCTTCCAGTAAATTACTAAAATTAAAATACATTCATCATTTTTTTTCCCCCCCCCCTAAAATTTCTAATGAAAAAATCATGGTGTGTCTTATGGGCCAGTGCGTCTTACGGGCCGGTGCGTCTTATGGGTCGGTGCATCTTATGAGCCGGTAAATACAGTATACATTGAGGCAACAAGGAAATTGACTGCAGTTTTAAGATTTGCTGCATAATCTGTTTTATTTTCACAAAATGCCATTTATTTCATAATTTTATCTTTTTCTGCTCAAATAATACTTTTGTTATTCATAAACCATTGTGCCAAAATTTAAATACTCTGGTAGGATAAAGGTTAAGAACCCATTCAGAATTTTCATCGGTGAGATGGCTTCATGGGAGATCAAGAAGATACTGAGTGGGTAACATCAAAGTGTTGAGTATTTAAATGGGTCATGTGAATTGAATTTCACTGGCTCAGGATTATGCCCAGTAGTTGGCTTTGTTATTGACACTGTTGAACCACTGGATTCTGTACTAGAAATCTGTTAAGATTTTCTGTCATATGACGTTCATTTTCACTTAGAAAAATATCAAACAGCAGTTTTGTTGCTTCTGCATGGTCTTTAATTCACAATTTTTTACTCTACTGAAAGAGCAGTAAACATCAATGAAGAATAATTGATAAACACCAACACATGCACCTCACATTGGTGTTTATCAATTATTGAATTGAAAAATGCATGGTGAAACATTGAAAATCAATGAAGAAGTTTATTTATTAATGAACTGTTGTCTGGACAGCAGAGCAGTGTCTACAGCAGAAGAACCGCTGTTAGTGGAGTTGAATTCACCACTGGTTGATGCTGGATTTACACCGCCAGAAGAGACTTCTAGTGGCACAGAAGAAGTGGAACACTCCATCCTGTCCAACCAGCCACGCAGCAAGCGAATAGCTTTCCTGTTTGACTCAACTCTCACGGCATTTCTCATGATGGGCAACTTGTCGCCCGTACGTATTATTCGTATTTTGTTCTGATTAATTTTTCCTCTGGTTTAAGAAGTTTTCATTCACCAATTATTACTTTTTATTTATTGTATTTTAATTTATTAGTGTTTTGTTTAATGATGCTGTTGAGTACTCATGTTTCTGATTACCTTGGTATGTGTTGCTTAGTGTAGGAATATTAATAAGGTGTACCAAAATAGCATTGAAGTGGATGCCGAAACAAAAGAGAGCACGAGGAAGACCGAAGAAAAACTGGATGGAAGGAATAAAGAAGGCCATGAACGAGAGAAACCTAAATGAAGGCCAGTGGGAAGATATGAAGCAATGGAGTCTAGGTGTCGGACAACGTAGAAAAACGTTTTGAACCCATATATACATACATACAAATTTTAAGAGAAGAGAAGTAGCAGGGGGCCAGAGAAAATTTCTAGTATGGAGCTTCATGATTTGTAATCCTCACTGTTTTATTAGGATGATCAAATCAAGGAGATGAGATGGGCAAGGAGTGTGGCATTCATGGGAGAAAACAGCAATTCATACAAGATTTTGTGGGAAAAGGTGTAGGAAAGTGATTCTGTGAATGTCCTGGTTACAGATTTTAAAGAATAGAATGGGAGGGCTTGGACCGATTTTATCTGGCCCAAGGTATGGACCAGTGGTGGGCAGCTGTGAACAGTATAATGAATTTTTTAGGTTCCATAAAATATGGGGAATATTCTTGGCTAAGTGGGAAACTGTTAGCTTCTGAAGAGGACCTCTGCTGCATTGAATTAGTATGGATTTGGCTTTGCTCAGAAATTAATGATAAACATCATAAAAGCATAGTGTTCATCATATTTTACATAGGTCTGATAATTTTAGCATACTTGTTACTTGTATTTGAATCACAGTACCTAAAGTCCTTCTTAGAAATTAGAAAGCTCCCATGTGATCAGAAAGAGTAACTGAACACCTGACAGCTATGTCTGTGCATAATCTGATGTTTTGGTCTTTTGTCTTATTTTTAAATGCATTTTAAAATGTGATGACAGTGAAGTGATTACCTTAAGCACTTTATTTTTACAAAATAATTATGTTAAGTTGTGCAAACAGTGGGGAAAACAGATAATATAGGGATAAAAGAATGACTGATGCTGCTCGGTTTAACTCTTGCCATATGCCTGGTCTTACTACAGCAGAACTATTAGCTACCCATCACCATTGTCAAGTGTAGAATAGTATTCTGTTTTTAGGGATTAGATCTGTGCCTATTTACTGTAATTAACAACAAATTTTACTTTTATTTGTGTCTCCAGGGACTGAAGAATCATGCTGTAACTATGTTTGAGGTGGGAAAATTGTCAGATGAATCTCTAGATAGCTTCTTGGCTGAGCTGGAGAAGATCTCAACTGCAGACAGTGAGGGAGAGGCACAGCGTTACTTTGACCATGCACTTATTCTTCGTTCCACTATCATGTTTCTGCGTCATAATCGTGCAATGGGGGAAGATCTTAACCTAGCACTTGATTTGATTCGCTGCGAAAGTCTTCAATCACTTGATCCTGCAACGTGCTCTCGGCTGCTAAACAAGAACTACATGTGAGTGAGTTACGTAATGTTTTCTGAGTCTTTCTTTGGTTAGTATGTGTTCTTCCGTAATTCAAGGTTTAGTCCTTCTATCCACGTGTTTTTAGCTTCGAAACCATCAAATGGATTTTAGTTTAATTTGGTAATGGTGTGTCTGTTGTGAAAGTTGTTTGGGGAATTTAGTTTTCTTTCATATAATTCTACAGTAATCCCTGGTTTCAGTTTTTAACTACTGTTTTATTGCTTTGCTAAAACAGAAGTGCATGACAGGTCTGCCAACTGATCACTGTCCTTCAGGTTTGTCTACGAAAATTATGTATGCATTTGTCTTCTTTCTCATGTGTGCCACATTCCCCATCCATCTCACCCTTATTGAGTTTGTTATCTTAATAATGGCCTTGAAAATTTCCATTATACTGTTTTCTCCAACCTACTGTTACTCTTATCCTCTTAAATTCAAATATATTCCTTAGTGCTCTTCTCAAACACATGATGTCTGTTGTTAGATACCAAATGCCCTCTCCATGCAGCACAGCAAACAGAATAACAGTAAATAAAACAATGCATTCTGAAAATAAATGTACTGCACTGCAGTACAAAAAAACTTGTTCCTAATAAGTTATTAAAGTTATCACTGTGCATACCATGAAGGCATATGGAGGGAGGAGAAGTATTTTTCCATTTATTCTAACCTTGGCACTAGATGGAGCTGTGTGACCAGCTTCACACATTATAGCCAGTCTAGGCATTCTAGAGCAGAGTAAAATCTCCTGTCCTTGCCCAGAATTGAACCCCAGGTCATCAAACCAATAGTAATCCAAAAGAGGTAATTAAGTATTCCACCTTATCATGGCTGTTGATGCTTGCCGTGCCAGTATTTTAACTTTAAAATTGGAATATCTGTATATTTTGCAGGTTACTGGTATCGATGGCTCCACTCAGTAAAGAGATTCGGCCAATTAGCAGTTGTATGCCTCCACACTTAGGTCCAGCTGTGCCTGAAGTGAACACTGTTTGGTTTAAACTCTTCATCTACCACCTTACTGGTTATGGCCCACCCTCATTATTACTTCCTAAAGGTATGTTTTCCATACACAGTATCTAGCAATATTAACTTGTATTATGTATCTCATACAGATTTGACAGCACATACAGTACATAAGTTGTTTTAAGCTATTTGTATGCTCTTCGTGTACCTACCATACACCATATTCTGGTTAAGTGCTTTTTGTAAAAATAAACATGAAAATCTATGTTCTGCTGTTTTGGCTTGGCAGTTGTTTGTATAAAGTAATTCATAAGAAAAGAGTTGGAACATGTAGTATATAAACACAAACCATATATTGAATATACATGAAAAAGACCAGTAAGATGCACCTTTATCTCATTAATTTATTCCAATTAAATTTTCCTCTACGTTTCAAACTGACAAGTTCATTGTCTGGAGACTATTTCTGTGCAGGCAGCATACAGTATTTCTCATGCATCTGTGAGGTGTCAAGCTGCTAACATGATATGATTGACATATGTTGAATACTTTTGAAGTACCCTGACTGATGTTTTTCTTGATTTCCCTCTGTTGTAAGGCAAAATGCCAGGGTATAATTAAAAGATGGGGCATGACCCGCACTACCCTCCCAATCACAGAGGCCCTCAGCCAAAATCGTTCCCCCCACCCAGCAGGCAGCAAAGGCCTTCAGTCTGCACAATTGAACTGCTGTGGGATCAAACATCAGACATTCATCCAGCAAAGTTCTTTTCCACCAAAAGGACATTTGCCATTTGTAGCAGAATTCCTGAGTATCAACATGTCAAGGCCCTCAGCCAAGACAGGAAAGCCAACAGCATAAGCACATTCCCAGTTACAAGTTTTCCATGTTAGAGCCCAGCAGTGTGTCTTGTGTGCAGGAATGGCTAAAGGGATGAAGGAATGTCAGCTTCAGTTTCACCCAAGTTGACATCCCATGGTCTGGCCTTAGCCCTTGGTTGTTTGGTTGCCTGGTAATTTGGTCAGTTGTTCAATTGATCTGTTTGTCTGGTTGGTTGGTTGGTTGGTTGATTGGGTTGGGTTTGATTGGGTTGGTTTGTTTTGGTTTGGTTGGTTGGTTGGTTTGGTTGGTTGGTTTGTTGGTTTGGTTTGTTGATTTAGTTGGTTTGGTTGGTTTGTTTGGTTTGTTGGTTTGGTTGCTTTGTTGATTTGGTTGGTTGGTTAATTGGTTGGTTTGATTGGTTAGTTGGTTGGGTTGGTTGGTTTGTTGGTTGATTTGTTGATTTGGTTGGTTGGTTTGGTTTGTATGTTTGGTTGGTTTGTTGATTTGGTTGGTTGGTTTGGTTTGTATGTTTGGTTGGTTTGTTGGTTTGGTTGGTTGGTTTGGTTGGTTTGATTGGTTGGTTGGTTTGGTTGGTTGGTTGGTTTGGTTGGTTGGTTGGTTGGTTGGTTGGTTCTATACTGTAGGCTGTATGGTGTATAAATGTAACAGAATGTATCTTGAGATAAATTACATGACAGAATTATTATTGGTACTAATGAAATATTATGACAGGAACCCGCATCAACAAGCTGCCACAGATGTTTTGTAATTACGACAAGCTTCTTGTCACAACCTGGGGACATGATCCAGGGGTGCTTCCTGTGTCAAACATAGTATTCACGCTCAATGACGCACTTTGCCACTCAGCAGTTCTTGTCCAGGTAAGTGTAACTTAGCCATTAAGATATTGATGAGATTAATACTGTGCCTGTTGGTAAGGTGATGTCAGATGTAGGATGACTTTTCTGATTTTTTTTCTTCTTTAGCACTCTGGCCCTTTAAGTATGGCCTTGATTTTCCTCATGACAGATGCCCATTCTGTTCTGTCCAAAGCTCTTTTTCTCCATCTTCTCACACCCATATTCCTGAAGTCCAATTCGGCATCATCTATCCCCCTTAACCTAGGCCTTCCTTTTTTTATCCCTCCTGATTTGCCTTACAGTAACTTATTTGCTGGCCTTGTACCACCTATTCTTGCAACACGCTCAAGCCATTCCAGTCTACGTGACTTCTCTCATTAGTGCTACAATATGTTACAGGCATATGGTGTTAATCGTGGAGCTGAAACTAGACTAATATCATTCCCTTCATCTGGCCAGGCCCACAGCAAGAAAGGTAAATTAGTGAAGAATATTATACATGTCGGTATGCATAATACAGTTTTAATTGGTTTTGAGGTTCTTACATCAGCAACATTGCTAAAGATTCGGGTGTTCTGGGATGTGATGCTGTGTCAGTGACCCAGTGACACAGCATCATGTCCTGGAAAACGTGAATCTATGATACAGTTTTGTTTGCTGTTGGTTAACACACATAGATTGTTAACTTAATCATGTGGCCTGTTCCATTGGTTGACACCATGCTCCGTGATGCCATCCTTTACTCCTACCGCAAGTCCTCTGTCCTGGGCCACATCTCCTGACCATCTCACCTTGAAGGCAGTGACTCCTTTATATGCCACAGTGTTGGAAATTGAAGTATCATGTTAAGTGTCGTGTCTGAATGGTCTCCATAACATGATTTCCTTAATATGTTTATTGTAATTCTGCCAATTTGTTTAGATGTTGTAAAAGACTGGTGAGGAAATAGACGCATTCTTTAAATGTTTCTCTACATTTTGGGAAGGGAAACCAAGTCACAAGCACAATACCATTCCTTCTGACCACGTACAATGTCTGACTTTCATCCAGATGACTGACCGTTCATACCAAATATTATTTAGTGATTATCTCTTCTGCTTCATATTTGGAAAGTCTCAGTTTCAGTGCCTTGGCCAGAAGTTAGTTGTTGTCTCTGAAGTTGTAATGGTTTTATGCAGTCTGATCAAGAAGATGTTGGGATAGATTAACATTGGGTTCGAGCCCTTACGGTCCCGATGCACCTAGGCTTTATAGACAGGCTCTTTGTGCCCCATAATCTGATATCAGCTCAGGAGAGCCCTGTTCCTTTACTAAAATTACAGGATGGCCCCCAGACTTAAAATCTTAATGGCCTCCGGGTCCAAAAAGGAACCCAGATATACTTTTCTTGTCTCTCAAAAGTCCCGGCAAACAAACCCCCTCCAGATTCCCCAACAGGGCTCCTATGAAGAGAGAGGCCCGTCTACAGGGCATTTTGCATATCTCTTAAAAACCTCATCTTTTGGATTCCCCAGTAAAGAGTCCTCCCTCAAGGTCCCCTTAATGGAATCTCTCATAGAGAGATGCCCCACCACTAGAGCCCTCTGTCATTCATCTCTCAAAGCCCCTGGTAGATGAGCCTTCCTCCAGGTTTCCCAAACAGGGCCCCTATGGAAGGAGATGCCCATCTCCAGAGCCTTTTCTACATATCCTTCAGGGTCCACAGCAAGGGAGCCCTGCCTCCAGGTTCCCTTCACAGACCTCCCACAGAAAGAGAGACACTCCACCTCTAGAGCCCCTTGCAACCATATCTCAAAGTCCCTGGTAGAGGAGCCCACTCCAGGTTGCCCAACTGAGGCCCCATAAGGAGAGATGCTCATTCCCAGAGCCTTCCTTTCATAACCTTCAGGGCCCCTGACAAAGGAGCCCCCCCCCCTCCAGGTTCCCCTAAAAGAGCTCCCACAGAGGGGGATGCCCCATTTCCAGAGCCCCCTTTCAACTAACTCTCAGAGTTCCCAGTGAACGGACCCCCGTGACACTGGGGAGTGATATCCGTCCCCTGAGCCCTCCTCTCCATATCCTTCTGGGTCCCCAAAATGGAGCCCCCCTAACAGAGCTCCTGCAAAGAGAGATGCTCCCTTTCTGGAGCCCTAGATGTTGGGATAGTATTTTTAAAATAGTTGCAGATCACATTTACATACTTCTCGATTCACCACTCATTTGTCTGTGCGTTTAGTACAGTAGCCTTTGCATCTGAGACACGTTGAATAAAGTAAGAGAGGTACAATTTATGTTTTACTTCTGTCACTAGGTAGTGGAAGCCAGAAATTTGATTGGACTTCCCATCCTGCAGTCCTTAAATTATCAGAGAATATAGATTTGGTTCATAATTGTGGGTTTATCACCATGGTGAACCTAAACACCAATCGCAGTAATGGGCCAAACATCGTGGGTCTGTCTGCTGAAGATGTGCCAGAGGTCACTCAACAGAATGTTAAAGTCAGCCTTGTTGAAGCATGGGTTGCTGCAAACGGTAGTCCAGTTGGTGATACAAGAACATCAAACAGTCCAGTGAATGGTTTTACAAGCGAGGAATGTGCTGATATTTTAAAAGAAGAACTGGATAATTTACGTGGTGAACAGTCCCCACAAATCAAAAAATCTCAGTATTGTCATATTAAAGTCTCTGGTGAAAGTGATGCTGTTAGAAATACAAAAGTTGATGTTGAGATAGAAACAAGAGATTCTAAAATGTTAGAAGTTGGTAGACATCTGGAAGATGAACAAGAGCAGTGGACTCTACTAGACTGCTGCTATGGTGTGCCGTTGTTCGATGCTGAAGCCAACTTAGAGATATGTGAAGCCATTGTGTCCTCAGAACTGTGGAGGAGGGAAAGCCTTGAGAAACTGACAGCATCAAGCCGGAGACTCTGCCTACGGTTGCTGGACTTCATCGATTGTAACCAGGTAAGGCAGGGTGCAATTGCTAGTGAAGGTCATATGACAAACCCTCCTGTGTTCTTCTGTGTCCTGCTACCAGTACCCTGCATACTTCTGCCCACTCTGTCCATATTGTTTTTTGTGTGTATTCCTCTATTGTCCCTTTTCTTGGTCTTTCCTTTTCCATTTTTTAGACTTCGTAAGTTCTGTTGGCAACTATGCATAATGCATGTCCAAACCACAGTATCCATAATGTTGCCAATCTCCATGTAGTCATCTGCAAAGAGTAGTATTTTTTATTGCAAGCAGCATCATTGGTCAATATGCAGCAATGGTGTCATCTGCTGTACAATGAGCATTCCAGCAATAACAAATATTCTATAGTAAATTTCCTTTAGGGTAATTCCCCGGCGTCTGGTTTATAATTGCCGATGTTTCGGAACCTTCTATCGGTTCCATCTTCATAGGCTGAAGTGTGAAGTATGGTACGAGCAAGCGGGAGTGGTGGTATTTATACGGGAAGTCCGCCGGACTCGGGACTGATGGGACCAATGGTAAGGTA
>Ga0209628_10002383_pt1 | contig 12734 bp, 5 predicted proteins | sample TergutCu122P4_FD_187285 | JGI IMG/M metagenome (GOLD analysis project Ga0209628, IMG submission 187285) | Cubitermes ugandensis P4 segment gut microbial communities from Kakamega Forest, Kenya - Cu122 P4 (SPAdes) (version 2) | ecosystem: Host-associated > Arthropoda: Insects > Digestive system >...
CGTGGTTCGTCGATAACGACCTGGCCCGGCGCCTGCTCGCCTTGCCCGGTATCGGCGCGGTCAACCGCGTCGGCGGCGTCACGCGCCAGGTGCACGTCGATCTGGACCCGGGGAAACTCCAGGCGCTGGGCGCGACCGCGGCCGAAATCTCGCGCCAGTTGCGGCAAATGCAGATCGAAAGCGCGGGCGGGCGCACCGACCTCGGCAACGGCGAGCAGCCGGTCCGCACGCTGGCAACGGTGGCTTCGGCCGATCAGCTCGCCAACGTACAGATCCCGCTTGCCAACGGACGCCGCATCCGGCTCGACCAGGTCGCGCACATCAGCGACACCATCGCCGAGCCGCGTGCCGCCGCGCTACTCGACGGCCAGCCGGTCGTGGGCTTCGAAATCTCGCGCAGCCGCGGCGCCAGCGAGGTCGAGGTGGGCCGCGTGGTGCAGCAATCACTGGCCGAACTGCGCACGCAGCGGCCCGACATTCAATTCACCGAAGCCTTCAACTTCGTCAACCCGGTGCAGGAGGAATACAGCGGCTCGCTGCAACTGCTCTACGAAGGCGCGATCCTCGCGGTGCTGGTGGTGTGGCTGTTCCTGCGCGACGCGCGCGCCACCCTGATTTCGGCGGTGGCGCTGCCGATGTCGGCCATCCCGGCCTTCGCGGGAATGCACCTGCTGGATTTTTCGGTCAATACGGTCACGCTGCTGGCGCTGTCGCTGGTGGTCGGCATTCTGGTGGACGACGCAATCGTCGAGGTGGAGAACATCGTGCGCCACTTGCGCATGGGCAAAACACCCTATCAAGCCGCAATGGAGGCCGCCGACGAGATCGGCATGGCCGTGATCGCGACCACCTTCACGCTGATCGCCGTGTTCCTGCCCACCGCGTTCATGAGCGGCATCGCGGGCAAGTTCTTCAAGCAATTCGGCTGGACCGCCGCGCTGGCCGTATTCGCTTCGCTCGTGGTCGCGCGAATGCTCACGCCCATGATGGCGGCCTACATGCTCAGGCCGTCCGCCGGCCACTACAGGGAGCCGCGCTGGCTCACCGCCTACATGCGCACGGCCAACTGGTGCCTGGCGCACCGCTTCAAGACACTGGCGCTGGCGCTGCTCTTCTTCATCGGCTCGCTGGCGCTGATTCCGCTGCTCAAGACCGGTTTCATGCCGGCCGACGACAACTCGCAAACGCAGGTCTACCTGACGCTGGCGCCAGGCTCGACGCTCGCGCAGACCACCGCCGCGGCCGAACAGACGCGCCACCGGCTGATGGCGATCGAGCACGTCAAAAGCGTTTACACCACCATCGGCGGCGGCTCGGCCGGGGGCGATCCCTTCGCCGGCTTCGGCGGCCCCGAGACGCGCAAGGCAACGCTGACGATTCAACTCGACCCGCGCCGCGAACGCCCGCGCAAACAGGTGATCGAGCAGCAAATACGCGCCGCGCTCGAAACGCTGCCCGGCGTGCGCAGCACCGTCGGCCTGGGCAGCTGGGGCGAAAAATACATCCTGGCCCTCACGGGTGAGGACCCGGCCGCGCTCAGCACCGTCGGCCGTGAAGTGGAAAAGGGCCTGCGCACGATTGCCGGGCTGGGCAATATCACGTCCACCGCGAGCCTGATGCGCCCCGAGATTTCGGTGCGTCCGGACTTCGCGCGCGCCGCCGAGCTGGGCGTGACCAGCAGCGCAATCGCCGAGACGCTGCGCGTGGCCACCATGGGCGATTACGACGTTTCGCTGCCCAAGCTCAACCTCGCGCAACGGCAGGTGCCGATCGTCGTCAAGCTGCCCGACCCGGCGCGCCGGGATCTTCCGCTGCTCGAACGCCTTGCGGTGCCCGGCACGCACGGGCCGGTCATGCTGGGCCAGGTGGCCACGCTCTTGCTCGAAGGCGGCCTGGCGGTGATCGACCGCTATGACCGCGCGCGCAACATCAATTTCGAAATCGAGCTGTCGGGCATGACCCTGGGCGACGCCAAGGCCGCCGTGGCGGCGCTGCCCGCAATCCGGAACCTGCCGGGCAAGGTGCGCGTGGTCGAGGTCGGCGACGCGGAAATCATGACCGAACTGTTCACCAGCTTCGGCCTGGCGATGCTCACCGGCGTGCTGTGCATTTACATCGTGCTGGTATTGCTGTTCAGGGATTTCCTGCACCCGGTCACCATCCTGTGCGCGCTGCCGCTGGCGCTGGGAGGGGCTTTCATCGGCCTGCTCGCGGCCGGCAAGGCGCTGTCGATGCCATCGCTCATCGGGCTGGTCATGCTCATGGGCATCGCCACCAAGAATTCGATCCTGCTGGTGGAATATGCGATCGTTGCGCGGCGCGACCACGGCCTGTCGCGCCTGGAAGCACTGCGCGATGCGTGCCACAAGCGTGCGCGCCCGATCATCATGACCACGCTCGCGATGGGTGCGGGCATGCTGCCGATCGTCATCGGCCTGAGCAGCGCCGATTCGAGCTTCCGCTCGCCGATGGCGATCGCGGTAATTGGCGGGTTGATCACTTCCACCGTGTTGAGCCTGCTCGTCGTGCCGGCGGTGTTCACTTACGTGGATGATTTCAAGGCGTGGCTGTGGCGCAGGGTACGTGGTAACGCACCACTCTAAAGAAGGCTCATTTTCCGGGCGACGTTGATCGCCTGGGTCCGGCTGTTGACGCCCAATTTCGAATAGGCGTTCTTCAGGTGGAATTTCACCGTGTTCTCGGAAACGAACAAGCGCCGCGCCATCTCCTTGTTGGAAACACCTTTGCCCAAAAAAACCAGGATATCGATTTCCCGCCGGGTCAGCGGCTCAAGCGGATGGAATGTCTGAACCTCTTCCGCCCTGTCCGGCTTGCTGCCGGCGCAATCGAGCAGGCGCGTCACGAAGCCGTCCAGCGCCGCCTCACCCGCGGTCATCGCCCGGCCTCGCCCGGCTGCCTCATGGTGTTCACGCAGGAGCCGCACGGCCGGTTCGCCCTCGTCAAGCACGGTGCGTACCAGGCCACTCTGGGCCGCCAGCTTCAGCGCCCGGCGCAGCGAGCGCTGGGCATTACAGCCCTCTCCCTGCTGGGCCCAGGCCATGGCCTCCAGGGTGCCGAGCCGGATTTGGCGCCGGACACGGCCGGTGCGCCGGGCATCGGCCAGTTCCGGCGCAATCTTCTTGAGCGCGTATTGCGACTGACCGGTATGCACGGCGAGCCGGATCTGGCCGATGGCGACTCCCTCGGCATCCTCTCCGAAAGGAATCCAGCCCTCGGGCATTGGCGGCACTCCGGATGGATCCGCCAGGCCATCCGCGATGCTGGCCGCGCGCCCCAAATCACCAGCCAGCAGCAATCGCCGGACGCGCTCCCAGTTGACGATCCGGACCAATCTCGGGAATGAATTGGCATAACCGATCGCCTCGGCCTCGTCGAGCAGGGCCCGCGCCTGCTCTGCGCGCCCGCGCAAATCGTGGATGCGCACCATCGACACGTAGGCGGCCGCCAGATAGTCCAGCAAAGTGGCCTTCGAAATGATTTCGTGGAATTCGTTGAATACTGTTTCCGCGAGGTCAATTTCGTTGGCCTCGTAAAGGATCTGCACATAGCAGGAAGATAGCGACGCCGCCGCGATCGAATCCGACAAGCGGTTGCGCGGATCGGCAATCGCACCGCGAAAACAGTCGATCGCCTCACGCAAATGCCCCTGGAGAAAGAGAGTCATTCCGGTATTGGCATGGGTATATCCCAGGCTAAAGACCGCGCCGACACGCTCGCTGAACAACCGGGCATAGCCAAGCACCTTGAGCGCCGCCTCAAAATCGCCGACAACTTGGTACAAATATCCTTGGAGGTTCGCACCCGCACTCAGTTCGAAAGCGGCGAAGCCCTGCGGATTGCGGTCCAGCACCTGCACTGGGCGAATCGTCTCGAATGAGCGCGGCAAATCGTCGACCAGGATCGCAGCCATGGACCGGACGATCCGCGGATCGGTGACACCGCTGCCCTCCGGATCCCGTTTCCCCTCTTCGAGAACAGGCAGCAGGCTGACGAGGGTCTGCTGCCGTCGCAAGAAGGTCTGCGCCCAAGTCACCTTCACCGCCAGATCGAGCCGCCGCCGCACTTCGTCGAAAGGCAGGCGCTGCCACCACCGTTCGACCGTCAGGAGCTGTCCGGCCGATATCAAATCGGAAGACCAGCGATCAAGCACATCAGCTGCCCGCGCGTGATCTTTTGCGGCAACGGCGTGATGGATCGCCTCCTCGTACATGCCTTGCGCGTGGTACCAGTCCAGCGCCCGGCGATGGACATCCGTGTACGCCTCGGGGGAAGTCTGCTGGAACCGCTCGCGCAAGAAGGAGGAAAACAGGGAATGCATGCGAAACCAGTTGCCTGCCGTATCGAACCGCCGCACGAAGAGGCCGGAACGCTCCAGCATCAGCAGCGTCTCGCGCGAGAGCTTCGAGCCGGTCACCGCCTCGCACAGTGCGGCCGACAGCTTGGTCAGGGGCGACACCCGCAGCAGGAAATCCTGGATTTCGGGCGGCTGAAGGGCGAGAACGTGATCAGCCAGGTACTCGGTCAGCTCCGGTGGGCGGAAATTCCCCAGGTTGCGCAGTGAATGGCGCACGGACGGACCCACCAAGACCAACCGGAACAGTTGCAAGGCCGCGGGCCAACCCTCGGTGTGAGCGTAGATTGCCTCCAACTCCTCCCTGCTGATGTTCAGTTCGCCGGTCAGCGCGAAGAAATGCGACGCTTCTTCGAAGGAAAAGCGGATGTCCTCGGTGCGGAACACGAAGGCCAGATTGTTGGCCACCAGACGGGCAAAACCGATCTCCGGCACGGTGCGCGAACCGATGAAGATGCGGACGTTCTCCGGCATGAATTCCATCATCTCGCGGAAAAAGCGCAGGATTTCGCGTTCCTGCAAATGCTGGAACTCGTCGAAAAAAAGACTGACCGGCCTGCCAATCTCGCGCAAGCGCTTGATGAACCAGTCAACCGGGTTGGAATCAATCCGCTGACCGTCCGCGAACCGGCCCCCGCCGGGGTCTCCCGGACGGGCCGCCTGATCGACATGGGCAATCAGCGCATGGATGTGAAGAAAAAAACGACCTGGGTCATTGTCCGCCTCGTCGAAGGTGAGCCAGCTCGACAGGTGGCCCAATTCCTCACTGGTGGCTCTGGCCTGCTGGAGCAAGGTCGTCTTGCCATGACCGGGCGGCCCCTGGAAGAGCACGGTACGGGCTGAATGCTCGTTGAAAATCCTGCCAAGAATCGCATTGCGCTGCACGCCATCCTTGTTTTCCGCCGGACCGTAAAGCTTGTGCGCGGCAACCTCGGCCACCGGAACAACTCTGGCAGCGGATGAAGCAATCATCCCGGAAACAGCAGTTGAACCTGGAAACGGCAGTTGAACGCGCTCGTCAGTGCCGTGATTGGCGTGCCAGGCAAGGCGCGAGGACGCAACGGGCTCATGTCCGCAAAGACAAGCAACGCCGCATGGCGAGCCAAACGCGGTGCTGGCGAGCGCGTAAAGGAACGCTCAACTGCCGTTTCCAGGGTCATTGGTTGTCTCCGTTCTTTTGGAGTCGCCTTCCACGATACGCTTGCCGCGCTCTTTGTCAGCCAAACATTTCCCTACATCAAAAGTATTACTCCCAGACCCTGCAGCGCATGCATTTCCCTATCCCGGATTGCTCATCCGTGCCCATGAAAAACGCGCCCGGCGGGAAATTCCCAGCGAGCGCGATGAAGCGATACGAATCGCGCAATCAGTTCAGCGGGCGCTTGAGCCAGTCCCGATAAAACACTTCCAGATCCGGCTGGAAGCTATGCACCAGCGGATAACCGGGCGGAACCGCTTCGGTATCGAGCAAGGTACCGTCGATCGGGTCGTAGAACTCGCGCAATTCCATCCACTGCGGATCGGCATGCATCAGCTCCGGGTAGATCTCGCGGTAGGCCTCGTTGGTGTCGCGCACGAAGATGCGCGCCTTGAGCTTCCAGTTGGCGCGGTAGTCGCCGAACTCGCAGCCGCTGCTGCTCTTGGTGACGATGCTGCCGTCATCCTTGCGGACGATGAACAGGTGCGGACCAATGGGCAGCAGGATGCGCTCGGTCCAGCTCTGGCGCTCCTGGAGCACCGCCAGGTATTTTTCGAAGCGGTCCGGATCCTTGTATTTGCTCATCATTTCCTTGAGCATCTTCCAGGGCAGTTTCCCGTCCACCAGATCGCCGATGACTTCTTTCGTGTATTCACTCATGATGTTCCTCTCGTGGGGTCAATGACTCAAATGGACCAGTCGGCTGGCAAGTTCCAGAAGCCGCGGTACTTGTTTGCCCAATTGGCTGAAAGCTCCATGCTTTCGCGGTACATCTTGCGCACCGGCTCGATGTATTCGGCCCTGGTGACACGGGATTTCTGCTGCTTGAGCCATTCCTCGACGGGGACGCTTCGGGCGAGGCGCCTAGCGCGCAGTTCCCTGCGTAGTTCCTCGGTGGCGTGAATATCAAGTTGGTAACGACCGTCAGCACCTCGATGGGCGACCACGCCATAGCCAGAAGAGGCGAAACGCTCCAGGAGCAGGCCGTCGTTCAGATCACGCACTACAGATGCGGGGGCACGCTCCAGCACGTCACCAACGCCGTGACCACCTCCAAGATGACTGACGAAGAGGTCATATTCCTTGTGCATATCCGGCAGATGCCAGAGAAATTGGTCCTTGATTTCCTCGCCAGCGACCAGGGTGTCGAATTCACTGTTCTCCGGGTCAGCGTCAGACACTGGGTAAGGCAGCTTTTCAGCGATGCGCTTTCTCATATCGGTGTTCTTGACGCTGTGCCGATAGGGAGTCGCCGCCGGATAGCCGCCGAACATCCCGTTGCCATGAAAGGTAAAACCGTTGGAGCCGTTGAACATCAACTGGTGTGGAGCGTTGTAGAGCATCATCACCGATTCCCAGCCGGATCCGCCTCGATACTTCCCCATACCTGCCGTCGAGGGGCTCAGGCGGCGGCCTAGATAGAGCATCGGGGCTAACAATTCCCAAGCCTCAACGTCCCCCATATCGCCTTCGGGGTTCCAGCAAGCGGCGGCACTATGCTCCCCGTCGCGCGCTAGACCAGCCGATGTGCCGCAGGAACTATGCTCGAAGTTGGACCATCCGCCCTCGACACCGTAGTGGTTCGGCCCGCCCCCCTGGGTAACGTTGCCAGTGAAGGGATAGCCTGAAACCACTTCCTCGATGTAGCCGCGCGCTGTCACGCCTTGGCTCACTGCCATGAAAAGCCCCGTGAAACAGGGGATTAAAAATGTCCACGACAGAGTGTTGGAAGCATAGATGTTGTCCGGATTGGACCAGGTGCCATAGGGAGTGTTGAATTTGGTCGCCAGATAAGCGCCGTCGTTGACCTTGTCATTGGGGATCAGCACCTGTGTAATACCTACCCAGAGACCGCCTTGCAGACCCGATGGCGTGCAATTGAAAGAGTGGTAGCCCCACTTGCTGGCGCCATCGAGATCGAGTTCGAAGGTCGCCTCGGCGCCGACCCGGATCTCCAGCGGGCAGTGCATCATGGAATCCACGGCGGCGTAATCCGGCAGGCGGCCCTTGTCATGGGAATGCGGTACATCCATGAAGCTCGGAAACTGGTACTTGCCGGGAATCATGAATTCGCGCACTCGATTAACGAAGGCGCGGCGGGTGTCCTCGATCACCTCGCGACTGAACCGTTTGTAGGTTTCGATGCCTTCTTCCTTGATCAGCCGCAAGACTGCATCGCGCACCAATTGGCAACCAGCGATGCGGCACTTCTCGTCGAGAACCCAGTAGAACGGTTGGCGGATCGCAGTCTTGCAACGGTTCACGTAATCGGCGAACAGCTTGTCGTTGGCGCCGACCTTCTGGCACGACAGGATCCAACCGTCCTCGAAGCGGCTCGTGGTGCCAACCGGCATGCTGGCGGGCTGCTGGGCGCCGACGTCGATCTCATGGCTGACGCCGCCGACCCAACCCACCAGTTCACCCTCATGGAAGATCGGCAGGAATTCCATCACGTCGGCGTTATGCACGTCGCCGAGTTGCGGATCGTTGTTGACGAAAATATCCCCCGGACGGATGCCGGGATCGCTTTCGTAATCGGCGCGCACCATGTACTTGATCGCCTCGGACATGGTGTGCACGTGCGCCATGATGCCCGTCGATAGGGTGATCGAATCACCCTCCGGGGTATAGAGCGCAAAACACAGTTCGCCAATCTCGCGCACGATGGGAGAGGCCGAAATGTTCAGCGCGGTTTCCCGCGCGCCGACCATCGCGCCGCGCAGGCGGGACCACAGCTTTTCATAATGGATCGGGTCTTTGCCGCGCAGCGTCAGTTCGGTCAGTCCCTGATAACGGCCCGTCTCCTTGAGATACTTTTCCGAGTCCGCCAGCATCTGCTTGAGCGTCTTGCCGTTCTCGCCGATGGGATGCACTTCGGCCTGTTTCACTTCGTTCATATTGCCCATGACTTGTCTCCTGGTTACCCTCAACGCTTGAGGGCGGCGTTGGTGCTCATGTGGAAAATGCGGTGCTTGTCCAGCCTGGCGCTGCGCCCTGGCGGCACGACCATCGTCGACGCCGGCGCTTCGACGACCGCCGGCCCGTGAACCACGTTGCCGGCCTTGATCTTGTCCAGATCAAGAATGCGCGCCTCATGCCAGCCGCCCCGGTAATAAAGATTGCGCGTCGTCTTCAAGGCCGCCGGATCGACGGTTTCCCCAGCTTCCGGTTCGACCGGCAGAGCCGGCTTGTCGACCGGCACCGAGCCGCACATGACCACCCCCTGTACCAGATAGCCGAATTCCGGCGTGCGGGCCGAAATGCCGTAGATGCGGCCATAGACATCCTCAAAACCCTGCTTGAGGATTTCCAAGTCCTCGCCCTTCCTGATGTCCATGGTCGGCGACGGAACTTCAAGCGCATTCAACTGCCCGTAATAGAGCATCCTGACACTCGGTTTGAACTCGATTTCCTTGCGATCGATGCCATTTTTGGCGAACTCTTCCGCCACCTGGTCGGCCAAGCGTTCCCAGGCCTGGCGGATGACGGCCGCCGCCTGTTCTCGCGTCGCCGGGTCGTCGGACGGCAGAAGCGGCAGGTCGAGGCTGAAGTCGTAGCGGTACTCGTAGTCGCCGCAGGCACAGCCGAAAGCCGAGAAGCCGGGAGCCCAGGAAGGCACCAGGATGTCGTCAAAGCCCAGGCCGTCGGTGTAGCCGCCGACGTGCAGCGGGCCGCCGCCGCCGTACGAGAGGGCGGTAAATGATTCAGGGCCATAGCCCTTGCCGAGAATCTGGCCGAGCAGCGCGTTCTTGAGACTGTCCTCGAACAGTTCGACCACACCAGAAGCGGCGCGGAAGACGTCAATACCCAGCTTGTCGGCAACCTGCTCCTTGACAGCGTCGATCGCGCGCTGGCGGTCCAGCGTGATGGCGCCGCCAAGGAAATAGTCCGGATTGATGTAGCCCAGCACCACGTTGCAGTCGGTAATGGTGACGGTATCCAAGCCGGACTCGGCCCAGCAGACGCCGACACGGTAGCCGGCGCTGTCAGGCCCGATTTCGATACGGCCGGAGGTTGGATTGACGCGCACGAAAGAGCCGGTTCCAGCGCCGATGGAATCGATGCGCACCAAAGGCATGTTGAGCAGAAAGCGGCCGATATCGGTGTTCTGTTTGATCTCGAACTCACCATTGGTCACCAGCGCGATATCGAAGGAAGTACCGCCGATGTCGGAGCAGGCCAGGTTCTTGATACCCAGGCGCTCGCCAAGATAACGGCTGCCGATGACGCCGCCGATGGGTCCGCTGACCAGGGTACGGGCCAGTTCCTTGGCATTCATCGAAATGGTTCCGCCGTGGCTGGCCATGACCCGCAAGTCGAATTTGCCGCCGGCCTGATGCACCTTTTCATTGACACTGCGCAGCGAGTTGCGCGAAGGCTCGGCCGCGTAAGCCTCCATCAGCGTGGTGTTGAGCCTTGGAAAATCCTGGCGCGTGGGGTAAAGATCGCTGGCCAGATACACCGGCAGCTGCACCTTCCGCTCGGCGCAGACATCTTCGATGATGGCCTTGGCCAACAACTCATGAGCCGGGTTCTTGTAGCCGAAAATGAAGTTGACGACGATCGCTTCCACTTCCATGTCGAGCAGTTTCTCGACGGCCACGCGAACCTCGTCGGTGTAGAGCGGAATGGCCTCGCCCCCGAACATGTCGATGCGGCCGCGAATACCGAAAATGCGCTCGCGCGGAACGATCGGCTCGTTGTGGTGGTGGGTGGCCAGATGCACACGGTCGGCGAACGAATAGCTCAGATAGGTCTGGATGGCGCGCTCCTGGCGCAAGTAGTCTTCCATGCCACCGGACACCAGCAGGCCCACGCGGCGGCCCTTGCGCTCGAGCAGGCGGTTGAGCATCGCGGTGCCAGAGTAAATACCGGTCTTCAGTTGCGGGAAACTCTCTTCGACCGTCAGCCCCCAATAATTCATCGCATCGCGGGCCGAATCGATGAAACCGATCGACTCGTCATGCGGCGTCGTCTGTGCCTTGCCGACGACGAATCCGCCGCTGTCGTCGATGATGAAGGAATCGGTCATGGTGCCGCCCGCATCGATGCCGAGAATCCTCGGCTTTCGCCGGGCGTTTGTTGTAGTGCTTTGCGTCATTACAGTCTCCTTTGTTGGTGCTGGTCAGGGTGCTGCCGCAAATGGCAACCCGGCTGCGACACCGGTTTGGTCTGGGCAGCGGAACATACCCACACCAATCCTAGGCAGAGGAAGACAAGCGCAAGCCACCCAGACGGGTAGTTTTCAGGCCAGGCGGGTAGGTCCGGGCATGGTGAACCAGGAAACCAGGAAACGGCGATTGACCGCGCCTTCCAGACAAAAAGATCAGGTCAGCACATACACTTCCCATGTGTCCTTGTTTCGATCCGCCTCCACTGTTTCGCTGCTGACGCTGGTTTCGCGCGTCGCCGGCCTGGTCCGTGACGTGCTGTTCGCCTCGGTGTTCGGCGTGAGCGCGCTCACCGACGCCTTCAACGTCGCCTTCCGCATTCCGAATCTGTTCAGGCGGGTGTTCGGCGAGGGCGCCTTCAGCCAGGCTTTCGTGCCGGTGCTGGCGGCGCGGCGCGAGGAACAGGGCGACGAGGGCGCCCGCAAAATGATCGACCACGTCGCCACGATCCTGACCTGGACGCTGGTGCTGCTGTGCGTGGCGGGTGTCGCCGCGGCGCCGCTGATGGTTTGGGCCATGGCCAGCGGCCTGCGCCAGACCGCGGACGGGTTCAACGCCGCGGTGGTCATGACGCGCTGGATGTTCCCGTATATCGGATTCATGTCGCTGGTGGCGCTCGCTGGCGGCATTCTCAATACCTGGAAGCGTTTTGCCGTGCCTGCCGCTTCACCGGTGCTGCTGAATCTGGCGCTGATCACGTCGATCGTGGTGGGCGCACCCGTGTTTCGCCGGCATGGTATCGAGCCGATCTACGCGCAATGCGTGGGGGTGATGGTCGGCGGCGTGCTCCAACTCGCGTTGCAATTGCCTGCGCTGGCGCGGCTCGGATTGCTGGCGCGCATTGGCATGACGGCCGGCGCCGTGCGCACCGCCTGGGCCGATCCGGACACGCGCAAAGTCGTCAGGCTGATGCTGCCGGCGCTGGTGGGGGTGAGCGTCGCGCAGCTTTCGCTGCTGATCAATACGCAGATCGCCTCACACCTGGCGCCCGGCAGCGTGACCTGGATCACCAACGCCGATCGCCTGATGGAATTTCCGACCGCATTGCTCGGCGTGGCGCTGGGCGTCGTGCTGATGCCGCAACTGTCGGCTGCGCGTGCGGCCGGCGATAGTGCGCGCTATTCGGAGATGCTCGATTGGGGGCTGCGCCTGGTGGTGATGTTCTCGGTGCCGTGCATGGTGGCGCTGCTGGTGTTTTCGCAGCCGCTGGTATCGGTCCTGTTCCACTACGGCGCTTACAAGGCGGTGGACGTGCAGCGGACCACGGCGGCGCTCATGGGCTATGGCGTGGGGCTGCTGGGGATCGTCGCGATCAAGGTATTGGCGCCGGGCTATTACGCGCGTCACGATATGTACACGCCGGCGCGCATCGCGGTCTGCGTGCTGGTGTTCACGCAGATACTCAATTTCTTCCTGGTCCCGCACCTGCAGCACGCGGCGCTCACCTTGTCGATCGGCATTGGCGCGCTGGTCAATGCGCTATGGCTGTTGGTGGGGCTGATCCGCCATGGCAGCTACCGGCCCGTGGCGGGTTGGCTGCGCTTTTTGGCGCAGGTGGCGGCAGGGGCGCTTGCGCTTGGGATTTTGCTGTTCTGGGGCGCGCGCCATTTCGATTGGGTGCAACTGCGTGCCGAGCGGTTTCTGCGCATCGGCTTGTTGACGGCCCTGGCCTCAGGGGCGGCGCTTCTGTATTTTGGCGTTCTTTTGGCAACCGGGCTGCGGTTGCGCAGTTTGCTGCGCCGGTAGGCTGCGTGGAACGCCGCCCGGGAACGGAACGGCGTACATAGCACAGCCAACCAGACGCGGCGGCAAACGCACGCCGCCTCAGGCGGTTTTTTTCGCCAGCCCCAGATAGGTTTCGATCACGCGCGGATTGCTGGCGAGGTCTGCCGCAGGGCCTTCGAGGGTCATGTCGCCGGTTTCCAGCACGTAGCCGTAGTTGGCCACTTGCAGCGCAGCGCGGGCGTTTTGTTCGACCAGCAGCGTGGCCACG
>Ga0209628_10002384_pt1 | contig 12731 bp, 14 predicted proteins | sample TergutCu122P4_FD_187285 | JGI IMG/M metagenome (GOLD analysis project Ga0209628, IMG submission 187285) | Cubitermes ugandensis P4 segment gut microbial communities from Kakamega Forest, Kenya - Cu122 P4 (SPAdes) (version 2) | ecosystem: Host-associated > Arthropoda: Insects > Digestive system...
CGATAAAATAGTTTTCCTCTGTAAGTTGACATTTTTCTGTTAAAACGAAAAGCAAATTCATCCAAATAATACTCCAAATATTTTGGTGTCATTTTGCCCTGATGTGTTCCGTTAATCCACCTTTTTACCAAAGAAATAACCAAATGTATATGAGGCAACAATTCGTGTGCTTCTTTGCCACTACCGGAAATTGTTTTTTCATTGTGCTTATAATCAGTGCTTTTAGATAAAAAAGTGTAACCCGTCCAACCGTCTGTAATCACCTCACTTCCGTGTTCTACATTATCTTCAATAAATGGTTTCAGGCTTTCGGTTGAAGCATCGGGTATGATTCTAAATCGAACCCTGCCTATTCTTTTCCCAATACATTCGGTTGCTACAACAACCAAACATTTTTCTTCAGCACCTCTGCCTTGTTTGCCTGTACCTTTTTCTTCACCGCCAATATATGCCTCATCAACTTCTACGCTACCTGTTAATTTTTCTCGCTCCGTTCTAACCATTGCTCGCCGAAGTTTGTGTAGCCAAGTCCAAGCAGTTCTGTAGCTGCCAAAACCCATAAAATCCATCAAATTATTGGCACTTGCACCTGTCTTTTGTGCTACAACCCACCACATTATATGAAACCATAGTAGTAAGGGCTTGTTTGTTCCCTCAAATATTGTCCCGCTTGTTATTGAAAACTCTTTTTCACAAACCGAACAATGTATTTTATGTTTGGCTGTCAACCAATATTTGTTTGATTTACAGTGCGGACAAATATAGCCATCAGACCATCGAATACCTATAAGATACTGCCAACAAGCCTTCTCATCAGGAAATTGTGATAAAAATTCCTGAAAATCTTTAGGATATTTTTCTTCTATATTCATTCCGCAAAGATACTATTTTTTTATAACTTGCCGATTGTGCATAAGCAGTTATGAAATATAAAGTAATACGCAATCCAAAATATAACTTCGCAGGTCGGTCTCATGCTTCACTGTACCCGAATTTGCACAGGTACCCTGCCACCATGTTGCCACAGATCGGGATTGAGGTTCTGAAAGAATTGAATATCGGGAAAGGCAGTTTGCTTGATCCGTATTGCGGTTCAGGCTCTTCATTTATGAGCGGTCTGGAATGCGGGATTATAGACATGGCAGGTTTTGACATAAATCCCCTTGCCGTGTTGATCTCAAAAGTGAAGTTTACCAAAGTATCCGTAGATGCCATTATCGATACAAAAGCGCATTTGTATGAAAGCTTCTTTAAATGTCTAAAAGACAAGGATACCAAAGAGATTGCCCATCATCATATTACAAATGCGGATTTTTGGTTTTCAAAAGAGGTGTTTCAACATTTGAGCATCCTGTATGATTTTATCAATCAAATTAAGGATGAAGGTGTAAAACGATTTTGTCTTTTGCCTTTTTCGGAAACGGTACGCAAATGCTCCTATGCAAGAAACAATGAATTTAAGTTGTACCGGATAAAGCCTGAAGATATGATATGCTTTAATCCCGATGTTCCGGGCATTTATTTTAATAAACTGACTGATATGATCTTTAGTTACTCGAATGTCTATCTTCCTAAATTGAAAGAGCATGTAAAGATTGATATTCACTGTTCCAGTTTCCGATACCAAAACGAAGTATATGATATTGTATTGACAAGCCCGCCTTACGGTGATAGCCGGACTACGGTCTCCTATGGACAGTTCTCTACCCTGTCAAACGAGTGGTTGGGAGTTCAAACGGCACGAAAGATTGACGGCTTATTGATGGGGGGAACGATCGCAAAATCATTGTACAACAAAGGAGTCATTGCCGACAGTATAACTGAAATCAACAGAATGGACACCAAGCGGGCTTTGGAAGTCACATCATACTATTATGACATAGAAAAATCCATTGCCGAAGTTGCGAAAAGCGTTAAGATGGGTGGTAAAATTATTTATGTTGTTGGTAATAGAACGGTTAAGGGTGTTTCTCTTCCAACGGATCAGTTTATTGCAGAGGTATTTGAGAAAAACGTATTCAATCATTTGATAACATACGAGAGAGATTTGAGCAACAAGGCAATGCCGTTAAAAAATTCGCCGACGAATGAAACAGGGAAAACGGTAAATACAATACTGTATGAGTATATTGTGATAGGTGAGAAAACAGGAGTACGATGGGATAGTTGTGGTTGATAGCTTGGCAACCTTCTGAAGAAGCGGTCAAAAAAGAAGACCGCCTAAAATTACTTTTTTGACGGCCTCTTTAGTTGACTCATTCTATTCAAAAAAATGTTTCAATGTTATTTTCTTCCTCCTCCTAAAACAACTCTTAAGTTTCTTCCCAGATAAGAACATACAGTGCTATTTGTTAAATAGTTAGAAAAAGTGCGGAAGAATCAGGGATTGGCATCAGTTCTCCATTGACCGTTATCTTGTCAAACCACAATACGTTGCCATTTTTATCTTCAGCAGGGAATACTCGCCAGTCAGCTTTAATCTGGAGAGTTTTATCATCACCAAACAGCAATGGAAATGTTAGGGAGTATATAACAGTACCTGTTTCTGGCTTACCGGCTCTTTCATAATACTGTTGCAAATCTTGCTCATATATTAAATGAAAAGGATGCTTGTCATCTGTTGGGTAATACATTCTTAATGTTATTTTCTCGATATTTTTTCCATTAACACTAATTCTGGCGTCATATAAATCTGGAGGAAGCAATACAAACCATGGTGCTGCTTTAATATCAGGAACAAATTCTGCTAAATTTTTCTTTATCAGATCAATACCAGCATTATCCTTAATATATATTTGAAAACAAGATAAATATGGCTCAGCCGGAGGAATACGGGGACAGGCAGTCAGTGCGAAAGAAAGAATAGCGAATACTGTTAATCGTTTCATATTTATTGAGGAATTACATTTAGATACATCTTAAGACCCGAATGATAATTATTAGTGTCAGGTTTAAAGCCAGTTGAATCATAAAAACCATTATAACTTCCACCCCATCCCCAATTAATATACAACTTTTTAAAATAAAGATTTTGTTGTATATGTGCTAAGTATGGTGATGTCATGTGGGGACCATAAGAAGGAGTGTCTTGAAAATATACGAGATAGTATTCTGAGCGAAAATCAGCTTCTGTGTACCCGTCTGCTACCCACACATGTCCAGTCCAAAACGAAAGGGTGCCTTCAAATCCATACATAATTACAGGTCTGTTAAGAATAAGCTGCCCTTTAACGCCGCTATAGTTATAATCACTGCGTGTGATGGTGTTTGAATACGAGTATCTGTTCTTTAGCGCATTTCCAATAGGATCGCCTGTTAAAAAGTCTAATGGGAATGACCCTGTGGGCCAATACTGCATATTAACTCCATGTCCAATGTCATGCATCAAGTAAGCTACATCATCTGAACTGGAGTTGATTGGGCTAGACGAATAGCTATTTGCCATATTATTAAAATTGACAGAACCGTTAGGAGTAGATACAGGGTTAGGGTGAGCATAGAACTTCATAACCTGTGCCATAGCTACGGCAGCACAACCTGCATAATCTCCAGATACTGCTTTATTGTATGGCGCAGCTTGTTTCCATAAAGTACTCATTAATGAATTTTTGGTAGCGTAAGAAGGAGTTGGCTGTATCTCAATGATAAATGGCTCAACTCTAAATGGATATTGTCCATAAACATGATTCATGGCCATTTGACAAAGACCATCGAATTCATCACTAGGAGGTGATGTGAAACCACTGCCATATCCCCACAAAGGATTATAATACCCAATTCCTTGACTAGACCATTCTGCTTTTTTGTTTTGTATCATATCATCCAATGGATCCCCCCTTTTTGTGGTAGGTATTGTTCCCATAATTGTTGTCAATGGAGTATATGTGCGTTCAAACAACTCCCATGCTTTTCTAAATCCGACTAAACTATCTATGCATGTCTGTTCCATTTGTTCTTTAATAATAGATTTAATTCCATTCATCCACATTGTTATACCATAGGGCATATAATCATCGAAAGAAAAATTACCTTCGTCTGAATTGGCAAGAATAGGATAATAATTTCTGGTGCCACTAATGAGCACAAATCCTTTATTGTTTTCGTAATTTACAACGTAAAAAGAATTCACTTTACTGTTTCTATTATCAGTAACTGGTATCACCTCTTTAATCGTACGATTATCGCTTTTGGTAGCAGGTGCTGATAATACATCGGATGAGATTGTTTGCGCAATTTTGTAGGCATCCTCCATAGAAACTATAGGGCTTTTAGTAGCAAAAGTTGAAGCCATATCTGATGGCAACTTTTGTTCAAAGGGCTGAATAATCTCTTTGTTACAAGCAAAGAATAGAATTGTGGCGCTCAGTAGAGCAAATGATTTCATGATTTTTCTCATGTTGTTGAAGTTGTTTTGTTTAATAAATATTTTAAAATTTCGCCGCAAAGGTAAATGTTTTAAATCAAATTGCCAAATCAAATTACAAATTGTTACAGAATTCATCATTTTACGTAGTTTTATTTACATAAATTAGATACAATATCACAATCTAGTCATGTAAGAGATGTACAGAAAATTGCGCCTTATCTTCAAATAAAGAAGTGTTAGGTGTTAAGAGCAAGACGATAAAAAAAACTAAAAAGAGATTTTTTATGAACCAGCATATTAATATACTGATCGTAACCAATTTTAAAGGAAAATTTTGGAAATCGAAATGGTTATTCTACTTTTGCTACAAATCATTTAATAATCTTTGTGTGTCATGAAATTTGTAGATGTCTTAAAAACTTGGATTTTGCCATTGTTTTCTTTTGTTTTCACGGTTTTAATAACCCCTTTTCTTTGGGAGTATTATGTTACAGTACGACCAGAAATAAAAAATATTGCCAATGATATTCGTGAAATTAAGGATAATATGGAAGTTATAGAATCTAGATATACAAAATCAGACGGCGACGGGAAGCCTTGCAAAATAGGAATTAGCAGAGATAAAACCGGAATCGCTGCATATGTATACACTTCAAAAAGTCATTCGTTGAATCTTAAAAGTGGTAATGTTATAAATATAAGTAATCCTTATGATGTTCATAGGGCATCTATTTGGTGTACTGTTTCGATAATTGAAGATGAACAAAAACCAAGTGATGCTGATATTTTTTTGTCCCAAGAAGCAATAAATAAGCTCGGCATTAAAAATGAAAAATTTGGGATTGGTCTGTTTAACATGAATTACAAAATTTCAAAATAAGAATAGGGAGACAAAGTGTTCTTCAGGCAATTTATATGCTTGTTAAAGGTTTTTCAAAAAAAAGGGCTATAACAGCCCCGAATCTGCAAAGCTTGTATAGGTTTCAGAGGTAACGATCACATGATCTAAAAGTTGTATGCCGATGGCTTCGCAGCCCTTCTGAACCTGTTTTGTAATATCCAAGTCCTGCTTACTTGGTTTGATGCTGCCGGATGGATGGTTATGGGATAGCATGATAGCTGAAGCTGATACTATTAAGGCTGTTTGTAGTATAATCCTGATGTCTATTACTGAGCTGGAGAATCCGCCTTTCGCAATATTGGAGATGCCCAGAACGCGATTAGCCCTGTTCAGGAACAGAGCATACACTTCTTCATGGTGATCCATGCACCCTTTACAAGCTTCCGTGAAAATTTTTGCTACGTCAGCTGAACATGTAACGACGGCTCTTTCGGAATTCTTTACCGTATCCTTATACGATACTGTGATTTCTGGAATGGTGAAATAATCTATTTTCATGATAATCTACTTTTTAATGATTCAACAATAATTTTTTGCTTTGCAACACCAGGAAATAGCGGACTACTGCAAGGTTTTCGGAAAGAATACTACCCCGCAGGGTGTGGAGATTGTTGCCGAAACTTGCTATAACCTTGCAAGCAGCTATTTGTCCGGCATTTCCTGTACCTTTGCTAAAAAATTATGGGAGAAAACCGTTCAATCGAAGATGTAAAAGCGGCTTTTTTGCTACTTTTTTCTTCCGCTTTAAGCTCATGGAAAAAAGTAGCGGGCGGAAAAATTCCCCCGCAACCTTATTGTTTATTGATGTTTATGATGCTAATCGCTTCTGAATGAGATGAATATTTTGGTAAACAAGATTGATGATTCTATTGTGGTATTCGGTATTATTGTTGCACACACCTCTGCTTTGCATTATCATCAGTTTGGATAGTGACAACTCAATGGTTTCTACTTGCCTGTCGCAAATAGAGGCGGAAAGAATCAACGAATCGGGTTTGAGGTGGTATTCATTTGTGAATACGCAATGGTGCATCGCAACGCCCTCATGCATGATTTCCTCGACACTTTCGAGTACCCGCACCTGTATCAATCCATCGGTAAATTGAATACCAAAAAAGCGGGCTTTCATCTCTCGAAAACGGATACTGTCCTCGTTTGCTTTCCGTTTAGCTTCTTCCATCTTTTGCCTCAATTGCCAATCCATTTTTTTCTGAGCATATCTGTCATGCTCCCTTTTCAAATCGTTGGGACAAACATATTTTGCATTATGCAGGTCTTTTCCAAGGAAGCGCAATAAATCAATATAGTCGCACCAGACGGAAATATCTTTGATATGATAACCGTTTCGGATGCAAATCTTGATGGATGACCAAAAATTGTCTAACTTGTCAAAACCGTTACGCACAAAATATTGTAACAGATTTGTTTCGCCTGCCTTGAGCAGTGTTTCTGCTCTACTTTCTGTTAACAATGTGTGAAACAAGTCTGTAGGTGATAACTTGTAAAAGTCGCCTGTAAATCCGTTTCGTTTTAGTTCTGGGATCAACTGTTGATGCGGATAGATGCAGGTCGGTCTGATGTTGTGATAAATACGCTTGGGGCGTATTTCGAGATCCGAATAGAAATTCCACTTTTCTCCATAACTAAACAGAGACTTTTTCCTTGCCATGACTTCGTTCCTGCCATTGGGGGCTATCCATACCTGTACCACTTCCGAATTAATGTAACTTGCCTTATCGCCTGCTTTGGCATAACAGTTGATGTAAAAGAAACGCAATACTTGAAGACCCTCACAGGCGGTAATAATGCAGAAGTATTGCCAATCCTTGAAAATTTTTTTCCTTGTGTCGTAAATAACCAATCTTGTTTTACAGTCGGGGCAGATAACATACTTTTCTTCTCTGTTGTCTGTCCATAAATGAGTGCATTCCAAACATGTAATAATGCCCTTTTTTGTCCTAACCCCGATGTGTTCAATACAGTTTTGATATGCCCACCGTATCTGTGTCTTTGTAGCAGGAGTCAATTTTTTGCTTGCTTCCAAAACTCTCTGCTGAAATTTGGTTCTTGGCTTCATGGCTTAAAAGGTAAAGAGGCTTGGTTGGGGATTTGCGGTGGTATTCCTGTTGTTGATGGCAGGTTTCTTAAACTTGGCATAAGCCTCGTCCTGTAGTCGCTTCATGGCATCTTTACGTGCCTGTTGCTTTTCTTCTAATGTCAATTCTACGTGATGATTTACTGTAACTTGGCAATTGAGAGGCTTGCCTGCTTTAATGGTGTCTTCATCGTAATAATGGACTGCCATCGAGTAAATCTCATCGTCTGCAAAACCATTGCATCCGCTTTCCTTCACCGTATTGAGTATGTAGGTGATGCAGTCGTCCAAATTCTTATTGGTTTTGGCGTATACTATGGCAAAGAGTTCATCCTCGCTTGCTCTGTTGTCCAAATATGCCTTGATGGTGTTCTTAAAGTGTTCTGTTGATTTCATTTTCTGTTGGTTTTATGGGGTAGGGATTGCTCCCCACCCCTTGTTCATACTAAGTATTCAAATCACTAACATGTTTCATGTCAACGTAATATTGTAAGCCATTCTCTGGGTCGTCAATAAAATAGCCCCCGCCATCTATCTGCATGGCAGAAGTGGCATTATTGCCAACCTCAAAAATTGGTTTAATCTTTACCCATTCGCCCGACTTTTCACCTTTGATAAATTCTCGTTTATAGCACTGAAATTCAGTATTTATGACACGATTTCTCAATGTTTCTATCAAACTGAGCAATTTATCCAATTCCTCATGTTCACTTGCAGGATTGATTGTTCTTTCATACTCAATCTTTCCACTATTTACCTCACCACCAATGATTCTTGCCCGAAACAAACAGTTTTCATACTCGAAACAAACGGAGTGGTATCCTTTAGCTTCCAATCCAAATAAAGCTGCGATAACTTGATTGATAGATTTGTGTTTTGTATTCATAATGTTAGTTATTTGATGGTTAATAAATTCCTCAATTCATTTTCTTTGGATTTTTGAAATATCCATCCTGCTTTTTTCACTCCATCGTGCGACAGTTTAGGATTGAAGCGACCGCCAAGCGCTTTTAACTCCTCTTTGATTGGTCTTGTATCCCCGAATACCGCCAATGCCTTTTCGGAATAAACCACAACGATGAAATTGCCTAAGACGATTCTGGATGCTGTTTCGGTTTGATCTGCCTGTTCGTTCTGTTGCGATTCCTGCTTCGCATCTGTTTGCGATTCTGTTTCGCTGTATAGCATCAAAACTTCAAAACCATCCATAAATTCAAGCTGTTGAGCATTGTAATACATGCCTATTCCAAACTTTTCATGCAGCGGGCGTACCAAGTCAGTTTGATGATGCTCTCGTGTTTCCGTGTTAATTAGATGGTAGATATACCTGTCTTGTTGATACTCTACCCGATGCACAACAAAGCGCGTTTCGCTTGCACCCATACCATGATGGACAACGATTTGATTTTCTTTTAATACCTGTTTGGAAGTATCGTATGACTTCCCTGCTCCCAATAAGTTTACCATAATCGAAAGGATTAAAATATTATTAATGAAATAATTGCGATCATGATTAGAATGGAAACGACTGTAAAAATGATGGAAAGAGCCAATCCGATTACTCGAACTACAAGCCTCATAATCCTGTAACCTAAGTATATCCCGATAATGGTAGAGATGGATACGCCAAAGAGATGTATCATGATGCCAATCACTGCCAACACGACAACCCAATCCCTAATGAGGAATTTGAGCTGAGGGAGTTTTGTTTCAATCTTTTTTACTTCGTGTACCATAATCATGACTTTTTTTTAATCTCATGCGTCATCGTCGCGTCGGTCGTTATTGTTTCAGGGCAACAATGGTGTAGTGTTTAAGGCTGTCAAGGTTTTTGCGACAAAATACTACCCGTAGCCTGCGGAGGTGTGGAGATTTTTCGCACAACCCGAAGGGCTTGACCTTTACAGCCTGTTAAAAACACGTAAACACCTTTGCCCGTGAACAATAGACCTGGACAAGACGATAAGTGATTAGCTTTGAGGAATGATTATGATCAAGTACACGAAGTAGAAAAGAATAGAAAATGATCAGAATCGGCAAAAGGCCGATTCAGTTCAACCAATAATCCTGATCTTTACGAAAATACCAAAGAAGTTTTGCGCATTTTTCTGTATTGTTCTTTTGCAGATGTTTACGAAAAGCAGAGTTGATAAATTGCCGGAAAATTTGAGCTTCAAATGTTCCTATACGGTAACTTAGAAAAATCAACACTTCGAGATTATAGTAAACAATCTGTTTTTCAATACCTTTATCCGAATAGCGATAGGTATATGTAACATCTTCTTCATTCAATAGCTTGGTCTTGAAAATACTGCGAAGATTCATTTCGATTTTCTGATTGAACACGTTGAATAACCGTGCAATATTCCATTTACTCATCCAGATGTTGTTGTCGGCTAATTGCGCTTCTATGGATGCCGCTTTGCCTTTTTTGTTGAGAATTTTGATGTATCCTGTTTCCATAAATGGACTGTTTTATTGATTTACAGCATATTTTGTTTCTATTCCTTTGAGCTTGTTGGCAAGGATAGCCATATCATTACTAATCTTGGTGTTTATAACTCTAGCGTATATCTGTGTCGTTGTAATTTTAGTGTGTCCCAACATTTTAGAAACCGTTTCAATGGGCACTCCATTAGCAAGAGTGGTAGTAGTAGCAAATGTATGTCGAGCAAGGTGGAATGTTAAATTCTTGTCAATTTCACATACGTCAGCAATTTCTTTCAAGTAGCTGTTCATCTTTTGATTACTTAGTATAGGCAACAAATATCCTTTTGGTAAGGTCCCTTTATATTTTTCCAAGATCATTTTAGGGACTTCCAATAATGGGATATTGAAGTTAACACCTGTTTTCTCTCGCTTTCCCATGATCCAGAGATTTCCATCGAAGGAAGTACGGATGTTGGTTTCACGTAAATTTTTTACATCCGTGTATGCAAGACCACAAAAACAAGAAAAAATAAAAATATCCCTAACATGCTCAAGTCTCTTAATTTTCAGGTCTTTCTTCATAATAATTTCAAGCTCATTTTGGGAGAGATAGCCTCTGTCCACGTTTTGAAATTTTATTTTATAATTGGCGAAAGGGTCAGTGCTAATCCATCCATTATTCCTTGCTATTTGTACAATTGATTTGAAACGCTGTATAAATTTAGCAGTAGTATTTGCATTGCATTTACAAGTGCTACGTAAATATATTTCAAAATCAGTGATAAACTTGTGGTTAATCTCTTTCATGGTAATATCCGAAACATGATACTCGTCTTTTAGGAAACTTGCAAGGTGTTTACGTGTGATTTCATGCTTTTGATAGGAAACAGCGGTTTTACTGATGCCTATTAGTTTTGAAATGTTCTCATTATGTTGTCTGAATAATTCCAAAAGCGTTTGGTTTTTAACTTCAATTCCAAAAAAAATGTTTTTAATTCTTTCGGCGGATACATTGCTTTCCTTTTCCTGCAAATCCCGATAGATTTTTGTCAGGGTGCTTTTAATACCATCAAGAACATTGTTCACATTTTGCACATCGACGGATCTGCCGATGGCTTTTCCGGCTTTTACATTCCAAAAATCCGGCTTGATTTCGACTTTCGCAGCAAACTGTACTGCCACTCCATTAACGGTAATTCGTCCCATAATCGGCACATTCCCGTTTGATTTTTGTCCACTCCTTTTCAAGTAAAAAAGGATGCTAAAAGTACTTCTCATTGGTTTACGTTTTAAGGTTACAAAATTAGTTACAAAAAATTAAATATGAAGTACATATAAGCTGCCAAAATGCGACAATGCACTGCCAATTTCGGACAATTCGTAACCTATTTTGGATCTCATGAAGTAGGTTACGATTTGGTTACGGAACTTTGTCTTTTATAGGCGTACAAATGTCTTTCCCCCCTGACACAAAAGCAACGAAAAAGCCCTGCAAATCAATGAATTTGCAGGGCTTGTCTCTCTTTTGTCACCTTCTGTCTGAGGCTTTTGGCGGTCTGGACGGGGCTCGAACCCGCGACCCCGTGCGTGACAGGCACGTATTCTAACCAACTGAACTACCAGACCGTGGTTATTTGGGGATGCAAATGTACGCATATTTTTTAATCACACAAACATTTTAAGCAAATTATTTATTTTTGCAGATGATCAAAAGAGAAGAAACTAAAGTGGACATTACCGTATTTTCTCATTCTGTAGTAACCCTGTACACCTAAAAAATCAAAAGCGCCGGAATGCTCCAAAATAAAAATACCGCCCGGACGAAGTAGCCGTGACATATCGATTTTGTTGGGTAACATCTCTAGTTGGTTCAGGTCGTAAGGGGGATCGGCAAAAATAAGGTGGTAGGTATGGGTGCAAATAGCGATAAAATCGAACACATTATGGCGGACAACCCGAATTGAATTTAGTTTGAGTTGCGTAGCGGTTTTTTTAATAACAGATACGTTTTGGGGATTCATCTCTACACAAGTAATGTTCTGACAACCACGGGAAGCAAATTCAAAACTGATACTGCCGCTCCCGCCAAAAAGATCAAGTACATGCAAAACTTCAAAATCGAATTCATTGACCAATATATTAAACAAGCCCTCTTTTGCAAAATCTGTGGTAGGGCGGGCTGCAAGGTGTGCAGGATGTATGGTTCTCCCTTTTAATGCGCCTCCGATGATTCGCATGGGTGCAGGATAGTACTGTATTGCAATGTAAGTTCTGATGAGGTTAGTGCGATGGTATCATCAGAGAGGATAGAGATTAATGGAAAATAGTTCTGCAAAAGCTGACGGTTTTGCTTCGATATCTGGCCACTAATATATAAACGAAGTGATTCGGGATTTAATTGCCATTGATGCAATACAAAAAAGAGAAAATAGAGGGCTGTGTTGAACTCAGGGGCATAATAGGAGTTACACAACAACAACTGTTTCTCTTTCATTAACGTAAGGTATAGATATTGACTCCGGTAAAAGAAGATGGCCCTTGTGTGTCCATACAGGGGTATTGCCATCTGTATCAGCGGAATCGCAATTGAATAGAAGCAGGTTGTTGATTGGTTCTTTAATATGGGTGATGTAATGGAGTGTGGAATGGAGTAGATACAAATAGCGCCAAATGGTGGTATAGATTGGAAATAGACCTCATCTAAATCATTTATATCGTGTACTGACTGCAATATGGTAGCAGCATTATCCGGTTCAAATGTGGATTCAGGCACCAAGGTAAAAAAAGGAGCGCAATAGATGCATTGTACAGACGAATAGTACGATTTGAGTTGAGGGTATTTTCTATACCATGTAACCACTTCTGTGTAAATGTCATTGAGATCTTGCGTATCGGGAAATGTATGATGATGCAGTTGCCTGCAAAGCGCTGCGCCATCG
>Ga0209628_10002385_pt1 | contig 12727 bp, 10 predicted proteins | sample TergutCu122P4_FD_187285 | JGI IMG/M metagenome (GOLD analysis project Ga0209628, IMG submission 187285) | Cubitermes ugandensis P4 segment gut microbial communities from Kakamega Forest, Kenya - Cu122 P4 (SPAdes) (version 2) | ecosystem: Host-associated > Arthropoda: Insects > Digestive system...
TAGAATTGTATATGTTAACAATCGATGATAATATGGCAGTGTTTAAAGAGACCAGGCGATATAAGATCGACTTGTTTGATGATTATCAGGATGTCCGCTACTTTTTACCCGGCGCTGTTATAGATGATTATTTCTATATTGCTGCTGAGGCAAACCGCAACCACGCCATTCTGCGCATTGACCTGCACAACGGTAGTTGGACCAAGTTTGATGTGCCGTACGCCCAATCCTTCACGCCTTACCGGAATGGGAAAGCCCTGGTCGTCGTGGACGGCGAATATACCAAGAACTTCGTGACGCCTGCCCGGTTGCAAGAGATCGACCTCACAAGCGGTGAGTTGACGGATGTAAAAACTTTTCAAAGTGAATACATTGCGGGCGTGGCTTATGACGCGTCCAGGGATATAATCCTGTATTCCGATGAAAAACATATACGCCGAGTCAACGAGCAGTCTGATGAAGACGAAATCATCACGCAGATGCCACTCATATACCGATATACATTAAACGGGGGCGCTCAAGGTTATATTCTGCAAGGCAAATACTACGTGTATCTCGCGCAGGACGGCGTCTTGGTTCGGGTTATTAACCGGGATCAATCCGCATCCAATCCCACGCGGTTGACTATAGGGGGCTATAGAAGCGATCACGGGGTATTTATCAATGCTTTTGCGGATATCTACCCGGAAGTCACGGTAACGTGCTTTGATGATTATATTTCTGACGACGACTACATAAGGGCTATGCTTTCGGGTGATTCTTCCATCGATATATACAAGTTGAGAGCGAACAACGTCGTATTTCAATCAGCTAAGGAAAAGGGATTTCTATATCCTCTTGACAGTATCGAAATTATAAACGACGCGGAGCGCATGTACCCACACATCCGCGAAGCGATCATGTCCAATGGGAAGCCCGTAGGCGTGGTTGCGCTTTATGCGGCGGTTGCGATGGGATACCAACGGGAGATAGCGGACAGATTGGGCATTGCGGAACAAGACCTCCCTAAGACCTGGCCGGAATTTTTACGTTTTGCGTCAGAATGGCCGGATGCCTACGGATATGACTTCCCTGACGCTTCGCTTATGCATTTCACCGATTTTCGTTATTATCTATTATTTTCTTTTACGAATGCTTATGTTTCATTATGCGAGTATAAAGGCGAACCCGTCTTGTTCGACACTAAAATGTATCGTGAACTGCTCGCGGCCCTTGAAAAGGTTGACTTTGGTTCATATACATTACCGGAAAACTGCGACGGCGTGCTGTTTGACGTACCCGGAATCGATGTAACACTTTCAGATTTTCCATTTCCAGGGTTTATTCCAATACCGATAGCAGTCAAAGCGTCTGAACCGGTTATATTCCCTGCTTACTTGGACGTCTACGTCATCAATCCGCACTCCAAAAATTTAGACGCCGCTGTCAAGTACTTGGAAACGATCGAGCGGAACATGGACGCGGTTTTGATGTTGAATATCTTTGAGGATTATAACGAGCCCATTGATCAACCGTTATATCAAAACGAACATGATGAACTTATAAAAACTCTGGTAGAATTGCATGAGGCATTGGAATCAGTTGACGAGGCGAAGCGTGGAGATATAAAAGCAAAAATAACAGAAATGGAAATAAATTTTCTATTGTTGGAAAATGAACAGTATCTTATATCGCCGGATCAAATCGCCTCATACCGCGTTATCGCAAAAAACACCGTGCTGTTTACCGATATATTCAGTCATGAAATATTTAAAGATATACGTAATTTATATCTCAACGGCCAATATAGCGCAGATCAGTATATACACGAGATGGATCGCACTGTTCGGATGATGCAAATGGAAGGATATTAATTTGAAATCTTATACTATAAGGGAGAACTCTCATGCGTATCACTTGGATTGCGAATCAATTTTTAATTAAATAAATAGACTTCCCCAAAAGTGTGGTATAGAAAAAGGTCGATAATGGTCTATCTACGACAAAATGCCGGTATCTAATATGAGAAAAGTTAGGATATCGGTGGTAGCCAGCACCAGTCTAGCGTATTTGGACGCAATAACTTGTGGATATGAGTGGAGATGAGGTGAGAAAAGAGATAAAAGCAGGGCATATTTTTAAAAAGAGGTCTTGAAATCCATTTTTTGGTGTGGTATAGTATGGTATAGAATAGAATCTCGTTGGTGGAGGTGCCTATGATACCGGACTATATCAAACAGTTTAAGCCGCCTCATTCTGAGATCCGTCACAAGAACGGGCGATACTACGTGTATGCGGTGAAGGGATGGTACGATCCAGTTGCGGGAAAGTCAAAGAGCAAGTCGCAGGGCTGCATTGGGCAAATTTACAAAGACGTGGGCTTTGTGCCGAACAAGAAAAACGCCCCTCCAGTGGAAATGATAACCTGCGAATACGGGGCTACCCGCATCATAATGACAACGAGTGCCGATCTGATGGAACGCCTGCGCGAGTGTTTCCCATCCGACTTCCTGCGTATATACACCCTTGCCGTGTTGAAGATACTGAGCAACGTGTCGATGCGGGACATGGATATCGCATATGGGAAATCCGCAATCTCCAAGATTCTGCCGGAAGTACACCTAAGCAAGAACACGCTCACCGCGTTTCTGAAGCGGCTCTCCCTGGACCGAGCAGGAATGATGCGCTACATGACTGGATTTCACCACTTCGGCGGGGACAGCGTCCTCCTTGACGGGACTAGCTTCATCAGCCAGTTCTCGCGCAATCCATTTGTGGAAACGGGGTACTGCCCAGGCAACAAGGGTAAAGATCAGATACGGCTTCTTTACGCATTCAACAAGACGACGAGGTTCCCCATCTATTTCATGGTAGCGCCGGGGAATATACCGGATGTCACGTTGTTTACGGTGGCCGCGGGGGAAATGGGGGTTGCTAACTGCGTCGTGATCTTCGACAACGGGTTCTACAGCAAGGGCAACATAGACCTGATTCTCGATTCCGAAATCGAGTTCATCATCCCGCTAAAGCGCAACACTGTGGAAGTCCCGGATGAGGCAAAGCTGTTCGCGGCGTACGACAAGGTAAAGACCCAGCAATTTCAGTACAACGGGCGCATTGTGTATTACGCAGAGTTCACGTCAGTGAAGCACAGTGGGTGCAAAGTTCACGTCTTCTACGACAACGAGCGGCACCGTTATCTGCAGGAGAACTATATCAACAGGCTCAGCCGGGGCAACGATACGGACATATCTTCGGAGAGGATAATACAGGAAACCGGGCATTTTGGTGTTTCCATGCTACTCAACAACAGGAAAGCTACTCCTGAGGAGATATTCCGCGACTATAAATCCAGGTGGGAAATCGAGGAGATGTTCGACACCCACAAGAATACTCTTGGCTTTAAGATGAGCTATGAAACCGATTATGCCACGCAGGAGGCATGGGCGTTTATAGAATTCCTTGCTTTGCAGATGTTCTACAAAATCGACTGTATCCTGCTCAACAACGGGATGATAAAATCCATGAATGTTGAAGCACTCCTTTTCATGGCTGCGAGGGTTACTCAGGCGAAGATTGGTGACAAATGGTATATTTGCAATGTGACCAAGAAGGACAAGGAACTTTTTACCAAGTTAGGCGTGGAGCTGCTCCTGCTCGGCTGACCTATACCACACTTTTTAGGACTTGAATTTAGTACGGTTAATAGGCTCGCCGTAGTCGAACGCGATCAGCCATATGAACAGTATAGCCGAGGAGGGCATGAGATACAGTATGAGCAGCGCGTTCCTAAAAAACGTCTGTTCTTCATGCCGCGCAGCATGCTTTACACCCAGAACACCAGCGCCCATATAAGCGGCGCGCAGATCAAGGATATAGTTAGAATGTTCACCAGCCCTAGCCTGAACATCTCGTTGGTGAGGACGTTTTTATAGTTGTCAATGCCCGCGAAGTTGTTCTGGAATGTGCCGTCCGTCAGGCTGTACCATATTCCACCACAAAGGGCGCGCCGTAGAACGCCATGAGCCCCATGAGCCCCGGCAATAAGAACAGTATCGCCGATTTATTGTGCCGTTTCACGCAATAAATTACCCTTCCATCTGCATCATGTACAGCTTCTGGCTCAGCTCCATGATGAATTGGTCGCCCTTGATTTGATTTTCTACGTATCTGTTTATCAAGGTCGTGATTTCGTCATTATACCTGCTGAAGAGGAGGTTGGGTTTCGCGATCGATATATGATCATAGAGCGAGCGGTAGCGAGCGATATCTTCCGGCGAAGCCGCCCATCTATCCTTTTCTAAGTTTTCCATCCATAGTTTTTCGTTTTGAATGTCCGTCTCGATGAACGGCTTTATACCCTCGTCAGCCATTTCTAACAGGGTTTCCAGTATGCTTAACTGCTCTTTACTACTTTCTATAAATTGAACATAGAACGCGTCTTCTATGGGCTCGTTTTCATCCGGCATGGTGTTAATGAGCGTAGATGGGTACATGTGCTCAGCGCAATACTGCATGAAGCGCATGGCTTCTTCATTATCCGCTGACTTTTGATTGAGGATCAGCCAACTTACTTGCGCGTCCAGTAACGCGGGCATGCCATCGTCCAGCGCGAGCAGCGCGGGCTCAAACGCCCGGTTTGATGCAATAGCATAGCGGTCGATGGTAATTGGGTTAGAAAGGATAAAGAGTATCGTGCTGCCATCACTGTCGGCAATTTCCCATTCCTGGACATCGCCACCGTCCTCGAAGCTCACGTACTCGCTCAGCGGCGTGAAGTCTATCGATTCTAGTTTTGCCAGTAGTTTGCGCATGACAGGTGTATCAAATGTCAATGGTTCGCCCTGAACGTTGCAATATGTCATCTGCGCGTTCAATATGGCGTTCATCAGTTGAACACTAAGATTCTCGCTGAATTCGAACAATTTCAAGTCCGGATACTCGGCGGAATACCCGTTGATCCAGCGTTTAATAAACTCCAGCAGTTCGAAATAAGTCCTCGGCGCGTCGTCCCCTGTCAGCCCTATTTTTTTCAATGTCTTTAAGTTTACCCCGAATGTGCTGACATTCATATTGAACGGAATCGCTACGATTTTTCCGTCAAATGTCAGCGATTCTCGGATATTCGGGTACATCCTGTTAACGATTTCCGTTATCGCTTGATTGCCGGACAGGTCCGCCAGATACCCCTTTTTATATATGGCGTGCAAATCCATGTCGGCGGAGTCAATCATATATACATCCGAAGCATCAAAGCCCATCATATTGGCCACTAGCTCTTCCATATTACCGTAATATCTGTCGGCATAGGTAATGAGTATGCCGGGATTTTCCTTGGCAAAAATACGGCTTAAATCCTCTGAATAAGTGCTCAGCTTTAGCGGACGTTCCGGTAAATATCGGGGGTCAATGTTTCGCACCTGCACACTGTCCGGCATGCCTACGGCGAGATACCCGCCCGGCATCAACGCGCATGGCAAGCCGCTGTAATCGGTTACGGGTATATAAGCGGCATTTTCCCATTCACCGAAGGCGACGCTCCTGCGGATATAGACCGAGCTCAACATATAATGAGCGTCGGTCTCGCCGTCGTACTGCAGCCCGTAGTACCCGTAAGCGTCTACATCCATCTTCTTTTCGTAGCTGCCCGTTTCGGGATCGAGGATGCCGATCTCGTTCGTCTCCCATTCGCCCATACCCACCAGCAGTTTGCCGTCCTTATAGGGAGCGTAGTCGTATACGTTGCCGATGTTAATGCCAGTTACCGCGCCCGTCGCCAGGTCTATCTTTTTTAACGCCGGTTTGGAAGTGTCATAATTATTAACAAGCATGTAGAGGCAGCCGTTTACGATCCTGTGATTGTACGCGTTTATCCAATACTGGTCTTTCCTTTTACTTTTAATGGCGGATATGTCCAATTCGAGCGCCAGCTCAAACACGCCCTGTGTTTCGTTGAGCGCCCACAAACGCTCGCAGGTATACTCCAGCGCGTATAGCTTATCTCCGCCGCTCACCAGATACTGCAGCCAAACGAGCTCTTGCGCCGGCTGGCCAGCATGCGCGCCTACTTCATCTGGTGCGCTCATCTGTTGATAGGATTTAAACCTGAGGCTCAAATCATCCGCCTCTGTTTTTTCTGTTCCAACCGCGTCATATTTTTTTAGATCAATGAGCATCGCGGGTTCCTCGTCGCCCACATGGTATAAGTACAACCCTTCGTCGGGCCTGAGAATGTATAAGGTGTCGCCTACGACCGCGAGCGATTGCGCTATAAACACGCCGGTTGCGCCGTTTTCAAGGGGAAGCAGTAACGCATCGCCGGGTGCGGCGAGTGCGTTTAACGGCAAGAAGGTAATGCATAGAGAAATAGTCAGTATCCCGATAAAAATATGTTTCATGTTGTCCTCCATTTTTTTACTTAAATATTTTTGCGATTTGTTTTTAATGATAAAGTCACATCGTCATGCGCTTTTTGGTTTTTTAATCATTATTCCCGCGTCGATATAGTATTCGTGATCACACAACATTTCTATATCTTCAGTATTATGTGAACTTAGTAAAATAGTAACACCCATAGCCCGTTGATGCATTAATACATCGCGGATGTGTTTTACACCTGCATCATCGAGCCCGCTGAATGGTTCATCTAAAACCAACAATCTGGGCTGCTCCATGAGCGCCTGCGCAATTCCAAGCCGCTGCCGCATGCCTTTGGAATATTTTCCTAAATATTTTCTATGACTCGTTTCCAGTCCTACCGTCTCAAGCACCGCATATATCTCGTTCTTGCCGATTTTACCATTGATGCGTGCGAGCAGTTCGAGATTCTTGAATCCGTTAAGCGTCGGAATGAAACCCGGTTCATTTAATATAGCCCCAATCGATGGAGGCACGTCTATGTCGCGCCCAATGCGCTTTCCATCAATTATGACTTCCCCGGAAGATGGCGGCGTCAGTCCGCAGATTATTTTAAACAACACAGTCTTGCCGGATCCGTTACGGCCGGTAACACCATGGATGCAGCCTTCATCAAATACCTGGTTTATCGATGACAGTACATTTTGAGAATTGAATTTTTTTGTTACACTCCTGAGTTCGATTCTTGACATTGCGTATACCTCCTATTATATCCACCTGCGGCCAACTACATTATTTAGTATAGTAAAAAGACCAATGAAGCCAATGAGCAGCAAGAAAGCCTGTGATGGTGTTGGGTACATAGATGTGGCGTACTTGCTAAGAGAAAAAAGATTGCTGAACGAAGCAGGCGCGAACCATATATAGATGTAAGGGGCGTCTATCTCCGTAAAAAGTCCTTGCAGCGCGAAAAGTAAACCCATGGAAATGCCTATTGCGCGTGAAAACAAGCTACCAAAGAAAATAACGTTGCCAATCAGTATAAAGAAACACAATTTGAGCCCAGCGCTAAGCCAAAATGCCTCAGCGAGCGTATATTGTCGAATCAGGCGTTCCGGCATGAATAGCAAGACACCATATTGATCTTTTGCGGATGTAACCGTTAATGTCTTCCAAACTGTATCCCAACGCATCGCCCAACTTCCCTGCGGTATTAACACAATGAATGCGCAAATGATCCACATCAGCGTGAGAAGAATGGCAAGGATCAGTATATATAATGATTGTGCATAAAGCCATCTTTTTTTCCCATAACGGAGTATACAGAGCTCCTGATTAGCGTTAATAAAGGGTGCGTCTGAATAGAGCAGCACCACAAGTATGACATATAACGCGCTGACCCATGAAATGCTGGAAGAGTTAAGCAAAAACATGGCTCCTCCCCATAATGACGCGCGATACCCCGTATCACGACCCATATATACAACCGGATTCAACATCTGAAACGCTATAGCGAATATGAACAGAAAGATAATCCATATTTTGGGGTTACGCCTGATATTGATCAATTCTATGTGAACAACGCGAAACATACCGCTAAGATTAGGCATTCCGCACCCGCCTCCTTATTCCAATAACGTATAACCAGCCTAATGCAACGGTAATTATGGTTCCGCCGGCCAGAATCAACCAGTATCGTGAATCACCGCCTGATATATAGGAAGTATACTGAACGGCAGTTCCGACAGCATAATCAATATCGAGCTTTTGCGGAATCGTTAACAAATACTCCCATATGTAAACGACAAAAAGGGGCGTAACATACGCAATCATCTTATGCACCCATAAAACGCTGAGTAATGACGCGGCAGTACCTACTAAAAGGTAACCGACCACATTTCTCACTACTTGAAAAAGCATGAAAAGGATCGGCTTGTTGTCGTTGATAAGAAATCCCATAAAACGATACGCGTACTCGTTAGGTTCGTATAATCCTTCAACTTGCATAGGGTATACCAAGCATACATACGTGATAATCATTAGCTTCCCAATTACGCAGCAAAGGAATATGCACGTTTGCATGCTCAGAAGTTTTATCCATGCATAACGGTTAATACCGGTTCGCAATGAATGCTGAATGAAAATACGTGATTCCCAATCTCCACTAAACGAAGCGCACGATGGAAGTAATGCAAGATACATGGCCGCGTTCGCGAATATCCAATACGGCGTATATGCTTCTATCGCATCCATGTATATGTTGTATCGTTGTGTAACAATGAATAGAATCAATACGCCAAATGTTCCAAATATGAACTTCCATGAACATATTAAACGTTTCATCTCTATTAAAAAGAACCGGCTAGGCATAGCACTCACCTCTTTTCTCCCGCTATTTTTCATCATTTTCTATTATGCTAATACTTTCACATAACAGTTCTCCTGTATACGCATCATAGAATTGTAAAGCGCACGTATCCGAGTCATCGTCGAAACCGATCCAAAAACACCATGACGGCCTGATCGTTACATGATCTATATCATTATCATAAGCTGTCGGTAAATAGACAAATTCGATTCGTCTTACATGGCTGGGATTCATCAGGACATCTTCGTAAAAAGACGCGTAACTCATTATGGCGTCATCCATATTTTGCATCTTGTTGGTCTGTGGCATATACTCGCCTTTTTTATATAGTACATCTACGCCTATATAACGATACCCATATTTATCAATTAATAAATGAACATTCGCGCCCGCTAAGTATCTCTTGTTGATATCCCTCTCTAGAGTAGTGTTAATCATAACTCCGTTATCAGCGAATCGAATGTAGACAAGATAACATTCATCTTCCTCTGAATATTCATAGTTCAAAAAACTGTCATCTTCACCATACATGTCACGTAGTATTTTAGCGTTTAAATCAGCAGCGTTCTGAATATCCTGGACATGTAATGGATAAATATCAATGATCGGCTCAAACCCAATATTACCTACTGCGCTCAAAAAGTTTTTAACCATCTCTTCGACATCAGATGCTGAAAATCCAGTCAAGTCATTTCGATTAGTTATTAAGTCTTGTTCAATGGGATTGCGTTGCCTCGACTTATGAAAAAGCGAGTTCATGTATCCTGCTTTTTTATAGTCTTCACGATCAGCATAAATCCCACCGAATATATCAATCCCGATCGTTACACTGCCATTTCGGTACTCGGTGTAATCCTCAGTATCGATCTCCAGCGTGAACTCCTCAAAATCATTTTTCAAAAACGTCGCTATCGTTTCCGGAGGAATACGTATAACATCAGCAAAGATAACAGGTATATCCCCTTGATAATTGTTGTCAATGACATCAGCGTCAATGATGATGTTGTTGTTGGGTTTGGCTTCGTAACGGTTGCTCACAGATGAGACTACGGACACGGATGTAACCAACATCACAAAACATAATAAAATGATTCGTAAGAATTTCATTTTTGCATTCGCCTTTCTCTTTTTACCGGGCGCTCTGCTTTAACGAAACAGAGCGCCCCAATTCTTCAGTGGAGAGTCTATGATACTTAAATGCCTCTTACGGCGTCCAAGTACCACTTGCTTTCAGGGGATTTGACGCTGGTACTGTAGGGTAGATAATGGCTTTTAATTCATAATAATTACCTACTGCACCATAATTTGTTAAATAATTCAAACTGAACGAAGTACCGATTGTTATCGTGTTACCATACTTGGTCGTTCCTACTGTGGCCTTCACCCCATCTGTCGTAACAACCACGAAATCCATGCGTTCAGTTCCGTAAAAATTCCTGTTTGTAATCTTCACACCTGCTCTATTGGGTGAAGGATTAGCAGATTTTTTCTCCGAATTACTTCTAGCACTAGAAGATCCAGATGTACACGACAATGAGAAACCAAAAGGTTGATCCGTAACTGCATGTGCCGCTATCGAAACCAACAGCATTGTCAGTATGAGAATAATAATAGATATTTTTTTCATGTTTTTTACTCCTTGTTAATATAATTAGTAAGTCATGTATGGAAATGGTATGCGAAATCAGTGCAAAATCTATCTCTGTTCTTGTTTGGATTACCCATTTATTACCAGCTTCTGCGCTAAAGCTAATAACCTATCTTACAGGATATGTTAACAACCTGCCTCAGCCGAACCCTTTAGCACTAATTTTACTACACTCCTATACATGTTTTGTGTAGTCCCGAGAATCACGATCTACAAGTATATCCATTAGTGATTTGTTATTTATCATTGACAGACAGGTTGACAAATCCTATTTCTGAGACATTCCATGTATCGTGCTCCTTCCACACGGAGCCTGCCTTTTGTATCAAATACATCTTTACGTTGGACAGATAACAATTCACCTCTATACTTTTCTTTAATTTTTGAGTGCTAGCTAAGCACTCGTTGTGTATACACATGCCACATTATACCCTATAAAAAAATCGCAAACCACACCCTAAAATCGATTAATTTCTCAATTTTTTCGAACGGTGTTCCAAACTCCGTAGAATTTGAGTAAAAAGGGAGACAGCCCAGAGAGACTCTGATAAATTTGAAATGCAAAACAAGAACAGAGTTGGCCGATTGCGAAAGTAGCGGATGAAGAAGGAAAGAAACGGAAGGGAAGAGGATACCAAGGCTCTTGCAACGACCAACCGCCTACCCAAGCGCCCCGAAGCAAAAAAACTAGGAAAGAGGCAAAGAAAAGAGACAGTAAAATACAGGCGGAGCGAAAACTCCGCAAGCGTCAAAACCCGTTCAGTGAAGACGGGGAGTAGAAACCGGGGAAAGGCATGAGTCAGGCAATAAGCTTACGGATGGATTTGCATAATTTAGGTTTATTGATTGCGTGAGCGATGACAACGCCGATGAGCTGGACGATACCGGCAAGCAGGAGGTCAGCTTTAGCGGTACGAAGCGAAAAGGATTTACGTACAGCGCCCCCAAGAGGGTCTTTGAGCAATTGAATATTCCTTTCCACTAAGGTGCGGTGGCGGTAAAGATTATCCCAATGCTCAGTGCCTCTGGGGATGCCCGGATAGAAGCGAAGGTTTTTGTCCGGATAAGTATAAACACACCTGCCGTAGGAAGAGGCAGTGCATGGCGTAGGGCAGGAGCAACGCCGAGTGGAAGAGCCCGGTATCTTTTCAGATTTGTGGCAAACCCATTTTAAACGCCGAGAACGGTTTTTACCGCCGGAAGCGCCAAGAAAGGTAAAAGGGGTTTTATCAATAGGGCAAACGGGCGTTCCATTTTCATCAAAGTCGCCATGTTTACTTGAGAGGTTGCGGTTATTTAGCGGAATAGCCATACGCTCAAAGCCGAAATCGCAGCGGAGCATTGTGTAAGTGTCATAAGAGTCGAACGAGGCGTCGCCGAGAAAGGTGCCAAACGAAAAGGAGGGGTGGGCGGCGAAAAAATCGGACAGTACAGGCTTTAATGAAGTAGAGTCGCCAATCTCTTTATCAAGGGACGGGTTATCGGTCTTTTTAGTGACAACTTCCGGATGTCTTCGCTTAAAACTCTCATCAAAAAGAGCGATGTCCCGGATAATCCCAAGCCCGTTAACCAAAACGCCAACCTTGTGGGCGTAGCAAAAATGACCATTGATGTATTGTTGCTTAACAAGATGGTTAGTCGCGGAGGTTTCCGGCATCATGGAGTACGCCAAGGCATGAGGGTTGATATCCGGGTTTTTTCCGGCCAGCTTCTTAGCGTAGAGGAGTTTGCCATTGAGAAACTTAGGATTATTCTCAGCCACATAAGCCTCGATGCCCGTTGAGTCATAGATCAGATAGTCCGCTTTTTTGGAGTTCATCTCCCGGCATATCGGTTCAGTGACCTCAACGAGCCGGTCAAACATAATCTCTAGGTAACCTGCGAAATCCTGCCTGAACCTTGTAATCTTTGAGGCATCCGGTACTTTGTCGAAGCCGCAAAACTCCTTAAGATTCTGGGATATTCGCAGAATATTCAAAAAGACGCTGTCAATGTGTACGCCAAGAATCTTCTGTAATAGGAGAAAGCGTACTAAGCTTTCCAGACTGTACTCCCGCGGCCTTCCAAACCTCCGGTAAAAAGCGTACCGCAATGCTGCAGGAATTAACTCGTCAAGGTTTATGTGTTCTTCCAGCAATTTGATAAACTTAGATTTATCATCTTCCGCAATGGAAAGCACATCCTCGTAGGTGTCAAAGAGTGACATTTGCGCCCTTAGTACTCGCATGATATTTTCTCCATTTCTGTTTATTTTGAGGTGGTGGTGCACCTTTATTATAACAGAAATGGAGAAAAATCAGCAGATAATTTTCTCGTGAAGCCGCTTACTCATTAGGTTTTTGCGGTTTCGCAATCGGCTATATTTTATAGGGATA
>Ga0209628_10002386_pt1 | contig 12727 bp, 7 predicted proteins | sample TergutCu122P4_FD_187285 | JGI IMG/M metagenome (GOLD analysis project Ga0209628, IMG submission 187285) | Cubitermes ugandensis P4 segment gut microbial communities from Kakamega Forest, Kenya - Cu122 P4 (SPAdes) (version 2) | ecosystem: Host-associated > Arthropoda: Insects > Digestive system >...
CTGTTTGCAATAATATTATGCTTGCATTGCGACATTAGGAACATATCTTGCCACGCATCTTTGCTTGTGTTCCAATCAATGTATATAGGATTAGGAATTGATATATTTTCTTTTGTCCAGTTTATATCATCGGAGAAAACAAAGAATGTTGGCGATTCGATACTGTTTTTTATTTTTGCTATTGCCTCTTCGTAGTAAGAAAGCGTACATATATTCTCATATAATTTTTCGTTTTCTTTCCATAAGTAATCTCCTCTCCTTATGTGGATTGAGACGCTATCTGTATTTTCGATTGAAGACAATACATCGGAAGTTTTCTGAGATATGGCTTTTCGGTCGAAAGTGAAAGCCGACCGGATTTCTTTCTCTATGTCTGAAAAATACTTTTCCGTTTGCCAAAGACCAAAATAGAGACAAAAGCCTTTTTTCAAAGGAAGATGTTTTTCGTCAAATACCTTTACCTCTTCGACAATAATAGTTGCTTTTAGCTTGACTAAAGATAATAATATATTGCAAAGGCTGCGAAATCTTTTTATACTTTTGAAAATTAAAAGTTTACGAACCAATCTTACAATATTTTGAAGAAAAAAACCGGAAGATGCCTTGATGCCGAATAGCCTGTCTAATTCGTATCCATTGTGAGAACGGCGTGCAGAAAAATCATTGATAACAATCTGTCCAAGATTTTGATTGTACTGTTTTTTTGCGAGATAGAATGCGTATTGAAATAGCTGGTTTCCTAATCCGCCTGAGATTATGATGACTTCCATAAGTTATCTATTCATTTAATGATTCGAATAAATTATTCCATTGCTTCAACACTTCGTATCGCGAAAATCGGTTGCAACTTTCCAGTGCATTTTTTGCCATTTCTTGTCGTTTTTCTTTGTTTTTCATTAGGAAAATCAACTTTTTGATATACAAGTCTGTGTTGTTTTTTTCAACAATTATACCATTAAAGTCATTTTCAATTATATCGTGTACGGCAGCAAAACTGTCAAAAGCAATAGGCACAGCGCCCATTTGTTGCGCTTCTGTCAGTACCATTCCGAACCCCTCGTATGCAGATGTCATCATATAAATCGCAGCGCGCTTGTAATATTCAACAGGCTCTTGTTGTCCTTCGAAATAAACATTTTTTATATTGTGCTTCTTTACAAGGGATTTATGATATGCTTCATCTTCGCCTGTTCCTAAAATAATCAGTTTCCAATCTTGAATGTCATATTGCTGCTGTACTTTCTTCCATATTTCCAAACTTTTCGAAATTCTTTTTTGCCGTTCGGATAAACGAGACACAATTAGAATTATATTTTCTTTATTATCAATATCATATACGGAAGTTTTCTCATTAAAAGTCAAAATATTAGGTATGGCGATTACGTTTTTTCGTTTATCGGCAGGGTTATTTGATAATTTGTAATAATCTTCGATGAATCGCTCTGACAACAAAACTATTTTATCGAAAAAATCATTATAAACGGCAAACTCTTTTTGTACTTGTTTTTTTACTAAATAGTTGTAAATCATACCCGGTAATAATCCGACAGCCAACTTTTTAATTCTCTTAGTAAATTGCTTTTTATGAATAATTGCATAAATCTCTGACTTTATATTAGGACGAGTAAAATTATAGTCCGGCGAAGCATGATGACAATATATCAATTTACAATTCTGTTCTTTTGCCGCATTGGAGATATTTTCAAATGTTTTAGCGCTCGCTATAACTTGCTGGCAAATGATAATATTGATTTTATGTTCAACAATAAGCTGTTTAAATTGTTCGTACTCATTCCCCTTGATTATTTGAATTTTTTGTGCAAAATCTGTTTTTTCCGGCAGAGGGTTGTATTTATAAAAGGCAGAAAAACAGTTACAGCCATATTGTTCTGTAAATGAACTTGAAAGAACATCAGTTATACGCTGTATGCCGTTAGCAATAGGAGATACTTCTGCATTATTGAAAAATAATACATTCATGGCTTTATTTCTTTGATTATTTCTTCCGAAATTTCGGCAATCGTTTTATACCAATCTGTGCCCCAAAATTTTTGCCTTATTTCTTCTTTTCGGATTTCATTGATCCCATAATCACTCTTTTTGATACAATCTACAAAATCTTCAAAGTTGTAAACTATTTTTCCTACAACATTTTCCAAAAAAGGATAATTAAAATCTCGTTCATGGATATATTCTTTCATATCATACAAATACAAAATCACATCTTTATTATCCATTAGAATGTAATCATAAAGCACAGAAGAATAATCTGTTATCAAGACGTTTGTATATGGTAAGATGGTATAAGTATCTATTTTGTTATCCAGTAAAATGACATTTTCATATTGGCTCAATTGTTCAATATTAACTTTGGTATTGGCATGTGGTTTCAATATCAGTAAATAATTCATTTCCTGCATAATACGGTTTAAAACAGATAAATCAATGTTGTTGGAGAAAACATCTTCCTGAGAATCACGCCAAGTAGGCATATAAATAAAAACCTTACTATGCAATTTCAGTTGTTCTATCAATTCCTGTGTTACAGGACTTTCATAACGAGATATGAAACGCATTCGTTCTTCCTCTGTTACAGTTAATATCGCGTTTCTCGGATAACCGATGTTAAGACATTGAGAAAGTTTGATACGAAAAGCTTCGGCAAACTTAATGGATTGAAAATCAGTTGATGAAAGCAGATAGTCAGGTCTTCTAAACGATTCGGGATGATAAAATCGCTCTTTTAAAGTCTTCTTGACAAAACGGTCGGATAATTTTCCGCTCTTAATGCTGAATTCAATTTTCTTCAATCCTACTCCATGCCATAGATTGACACAAACAGCATTCCCCGATGCGAAGAAAAGAATATCGGAAGTGTACGAATTAAAAAACCAATATTTAGACCTCAACGCATACCAAAAACCTTTTATACCTCCAATATAATATGCTCGTAATCCTAAATCATGAATGTCTTTAACTGTTTTCTTGCTTGCGCTTATCCAAGCAATATCTACATCCGAATACTTTTCCGAAGCATAAATAAAAAGATATTTGGCATTATCGTTAAATGCGTTCCTGAAACTTCCAAAAGCCCACTTATTCGAACTTCTCGGAATAATAAATGAAAAAGGATAAACTAAAAAGCCAAACAGGAAAACAAACAATTTCATTCTTTCTGCATATTAATACAACCTTATTCTCTTATTTACATAGACAAAATCGAGGAGTAATCCTTTGTTTTTGCTTTTGTAAATACATGTAAACTCTCCCAAATATTTTTCTAACTCGGCCATACCATTATGACATTCACCCATAATCAAATCGAACGTGTTGAGGACATCATGATTATACAAATCTTCAAAAACAGCATATTCCGCACCTTCAATATCAATTTTTAAGATTTTCATCCTCTCTTCAGAGAGATCTTTTAAAATAGACGAAATTTGTGAACTGGCTTTCTTGACTTTCGCTTTCCTTACTTGAAATATTTTATTCTCAAACAGATTTTTCATTTTTGGATATTCTGTGGACAAGGAATTAACACTTGTACAATAATCCGAATCGCTGATTCGATATTCAATTTCTTCATCTTCGTTCCACAAACCAAAATTATAGGGAGTAATTTTAGGAGATAAAGATGGATTTAGTGCAAAATTTCGTAGTGACCAATCGTAAGTTTGCTGATCCAGTTCAAATCCAAAAACTTCTCTGCAATTGGAATAATTAGCAAAAAATAAACTGGTATATCCTCTGTTCATTCCAACATCGAACACACAAAATTCATCTTTTATCTGTGGGGGAAGCGAATATTCTTTATTAAGAAATACTTCAATAAAAATATTGCAAATACGATTTGTTTCTACAATAATCCCTTCTTTTGTTTTCAGCGCAAGCAAATCTTTTTCCGAATTGTAAAATATCATTTCAACTCCCTGCTTCAGGCCTCTTCTGTATAATCGGTCATATTGCTTTGCGTTGATTAATCTTTCTGTTCCATGAAAAAAAGATTCTTTAGCCTCTTGAGCAGAAAGCGCTTTTCTCCAGATCAGTTTTAATATTTGTATAGGCTTCATTCGATATATTTAATGTTTTTTTATGATTTACGATAATATAACAAAAAGATACTACCTTTTAACATCAATCACTTGTCCGGTATAATCAGACAACAATACTCGCACCGATGCCAAAGCTACCATATAGGGATCTAACAGAGAATCATCCGGTTCATTGCCAAAGTTTTTAACACGCATAGGCGTTTTAGTACGTTCCGGATTGATTACATTCACACGTATTTTCACATTATCCCATTCCTGAGATAAAGCTTGGGCAAAATTTACTGTAGCCGCCTTTGTTGAAGAATAAATACTATAAAACGATCTTCCCCTTGTATATGAACTTGAAGTATATAATAACAATTGACCTTTTGATTGTTTCAAATATTCATAACTTTCAATAGCGATATAAATCATTCCGTTATAATTCGTATTTATTGCATTTTCAAGCGTTTCTTGTTGCATGGTGACCAATGGCTCTTTGGTTAAAATTGCAGCAGTATTGACCACATAATCAATCTTTCCTGTTTGAGTATAAACTTCTCCCAATGCTTTTTTTACAATATTCCGGTCGGAAATATCCGTATGTGTCGTACTTCTCGCAAAGGAAAATACTTGCGCTCCATATTGTATGGCAATCTCTGCAATTTTTTTACCAATACCCGAATTCCCTCCAAAAATAACTATTGTTTTATTTTTCAAACCTTCCAAGCTAATTTCATTCTGTAAGGTAAAAGAACGTAATTGAAATAATTTATCCAATAAATATGAATCCTCCTTATAAGTGAGCTTCATATTGAATTCTTCTCCTTTAACAATATGTACTTTTTCCTCAGGAAGATATTTAACTACGATTCCACAATCATCTGAAGATATGAACCCGGTATCCTGTAATCCTATTTTGTATGCTTTTTCTATTGTAGAGACTTTGAAGCCCTGAGGAGTTTGTCCTCTGCGAAGAAAATTTCGATTAGGAATGTTTTGAATAAACTCGCCCGATTCATCAACTTGAATGATGGTATCTGTAGCCGGAACAGCCACATCAACAGCATTGTAGTTCTCTAACGATTTAATAACGTCGTTGATAATCCTGTCATTAATCAGAGGTCTGACAGCATCGTGAAAAATAAGATTGGCATTGGGAAAAGAAGCATAAGCCTTAATTGCAGCAAGGCTTGATTCATAGCGCTCTTGACCGCCTATAAGTATTTTTTTGACTTTTTTCCATTCATTTGTTAGAATCATATTTTCAATTACAGATACAAATGATTCATGAATTACTATGGCGATTTCGTTGATATGTGTATTATTTTCGAATACATCAATCGTATGTTCAATCACACTTTTTCCTGCTATTTTGAAAAATTGCTTAGGAGTACCGTAACCTAAACGGTTGCCTATTCCACCTGCCAGTATCACAGCTATATTCAAGGGCATCATTTTTATATTTATTCAACTACAAAAAATCATAAGGCTCCAAAATTAATAATAATTATTCTATTTTCGGTTATTCAATAATAAAAATTCTTATATTTGTAGCGGGAAATTGAAAATTTGACTTTATCAACATTCAATAAATTTTACTGAAATGAAAAAAGTAGCAATATTATTAAGTTTAGGAGCATTTCTTGCTGTTTCGTGTGTAGAAAATGGGCAGGAACCTCAAGTTCCACAAGAACCTCAAGTTTCAAAAGTGAATTTTACGCCGTGTCAGCACAACAACCTGAGAAGTTCTGAAATTTCAAACAAGGTAGATGTGCAATTCACCAATGAGGGAGTACAAATTATGTACAAAGATTTCGAGGTTACATGCGATTTTTCCACCGTAAATGTAACTCATACTTTCGTAAACGGATTTTTGAACATCTCACAGAAAGGTTTTCCAAATCTGGCAGATTGTATATGCTATTCCGATGTTTCATATACAATAAAAGGTATTTCAAAAAAAGAAGTAAATGTAATTTTTATCAATGGCAAACAAGTCTATTGTTATAATGATAATAAGGAAGAACCGGTTAAAAGCAATGTTGATGCGTTGAATCAATTTGCTAAAGACAATCAGTATTATTTTACTCCCGGCTACATATTCAACGAATATGCCAATGAAGATTTAATAATATCGTATATGCCAAACAATAAAGCTTCCACCTTGCGAGGCTTTGCTATTGCCCGAAAAGGCGTAGTGTACAATACAGCTTTTCACATTCCTCAAGCTTGCTATAATGGAATAGAGTGTATTTGGAATGGAAACTATGTTACAGTAGCCATCATTGAAAGTGGAAACGATGAATCAACAGGGCTTTATGGTTTTCAGGTAAATAATGAGGATTTATCCCAACCCGCCGTAGAACTGTGGCGAAATACAGACGTACTGCTAAGATGGCTAAAATTTTTCCCATTTAGCGAAAAAATTAACGGCAACTATTTCTGTGCCGGAGAACGAAACTGTACTTACCGTTCATCTTTCAGGTGTAACATGGCTACAGGAGAAGTGTTGTTTACAGATGCAAAGCAGGTTCATCGTGTATTTATGCCCGTTGTATATGCTAACGGCATCTATTATGGTACTTGTGGAAATGCAGATAAATTTTGTATTGCCAGCGCTTCACAGTACTACAACAACACCACTGATAATACTTTAGAATTAGGTACATTGAATATAGCAGGGTGGAATCCTGTTCTTTCTTTTGACTTCGCCAAAAGACGAAGTGTAGTAATTACAAAAATTAACCAATTATGCTATCCTGTATTTTTAAACAATTCTGAAGCCGATATGTCTGTGCCGGGACTTTCAGGTGGTCAGGTTTACAAATATAAAAATAAGTGTTACACAATGCAAGATAATCCCAGATTACTTGTCGAAAAAAACGACGCTTCACATATATTTGATGATAAATACCTTACTGTGCCAACTATCCTACATACTTATGGAACAGCAACACGTTAATAATACTACCGGATGGTGGAAACCGTATCTTGCGCTTGTAATCTTTGCATTTGTTTTGTATTCCAACACATTAAATCATTTTTTTGCGTTGGACGATGAGTACGTGGTAACTAAAAATAGATTCACTCAACAAGGAATAAAAGGGATTCCTGATATTTTCAGGTATGATACCTTTGTCGGCCATTTTACTGAAGACACAGACACTCGTGAAGAAATTCATAAAAAAATGAAATTGGTGGCAGGCGGCAGATACCGGCCTTTGTCGTTATTTACATTTGCATTAGAAGTTGAATTTTTTGGCAAAACAAACACTTTTACTTCTCCCAATTACAAGTTTAAAGGAAATGCTTTTGTCGGCCATTTGAATAATATTTTACTCTATCTGTTTACCACTTGTTTGTTGTATCTGATTCTATGCCGACTGTTTTCTTCCAAAAGAGATGAGGAGGTTTCTCGCTACGCTCGAAATGACAAATGGTACTTGTCATTTCCATTTATTGTTAGCGTTTTGTTTTTAGCTCATCCTATTCATACCGAAGCGATTGCAAATGTAAAAGGGCGTGATGAGATTATGGTTCTCCTCTTTTTGTTTGCTGCCTTGTGGTTTACTATAAAATATTTCGATACGAATAAACGTCATCATCTTTTGCTGTCGGGATTATCTATGTTTTTGGCTTTATTGTCGAAAGAAAATGCCATTACTTTCCTTGCGGTAATTCCGATTACAATATATTATTTTATCCTCCGACCTTCTTCTAAAAAGGGGGTAAAGTCCACTTTGAAGAATATAGGAGTATCTATGATTCCTCTTATCACAGCAGCAGCGCTATTCTTATTGATTCGGGCATGCGTTCTCGGAGAGAATGCAAATACATCTGTAAAAATTTTAAATTTAATGAATAATCCGTTTGCAGATGCCACAAAGGATGAAACCATAGCAACCATATTCTATACCCTGCTTCTTTACGTCAAACTTTTATTTTTCCCACATCCATTAACGTGGGATTATTATCCTCATCATATTCAAATTGTAAACTGGTCGAATCCGGTAGCTATTGTGTCTTTACTGTTTTATTTAGGAATTATCATATATGCCATTTACGGATTAAAGCCCCCCCTCAATCCCCCCTCAGGGGGGAAGTCCTCCCCATACGGGGGAGTTAGAGGGGGGCGGACTGTTATCTCCTATTCAATATGGCTTTACATATTACCGCTCACGATAGTTTCCAATCTGTTTTTTCCGATAGGAGTTTTCATGGGTGAACGCTTTGTGTTTATCTCATCCGTAGGATTTTGTATTTTTTTAGGCTGGTTGATTTACAATTATCTTCCCAAACTTACCAAAAACATCAAGGTTTCAACTTATCTGACAAGTTTTGTTCTGATAATCATTCTTTGTTTATTCTCTGTGAAAACAATAAGCAGAAATATGGCATGGAAAAATAATCTCACATTGTACACAACTGATGTAAAAACATCTAAAAATTCGGCGAAAGGGAGTTATTTGCTTGGTCAGGAATTGTTGCTAACTGCGGTTTATCCAAGAAATGAACACGATGCTCAAAAGAAAGATGGATTATGCGATGACGCGGCCAAATACTTAAAACGTTCAATAGAATTATACCCCAGACACGTAGAGGCAATCAAACAATTTGGTTTTCTTCATATTGATTGTTACAAAGATGTTGCGCGGTGTTTGCATTATTGTACTGTGGCGTTATGGTACGACATATCTATGTACAGTTCCATTGCAACTATATTGCAGCAAGTTTGCGATTTGGATGAACATTATGTCGTTTCAAATCCGGATGAAATTCTTCAATCGTGCGACCAATTATTGGAATTAGAACCCAACTTTGGAGAGGTATATTACATCAAAGGGATTATCTATGGCAAACATCTCAATGATATAGAGCTATCGTTGGTTAACTTGGAAAAAGCGCTTTCTCTTGACTTTCCGAAACCGGCGAAATTTTATGCCTATTTAGGAACTTCGCATGCCATGTCTGCTAATTACGAAAAAGCCCTTCAATATTTGTTGAAAGCTGTAGAAATAGGTACCAGCGACTATAATACATATAGGAATATAGGGACGATTTATGAGATATTGGGAGATATGGATAATGCAAATCTTTACATGAAAAAAGGCGCTGAAATCAAAGGAATGGACAAATCGGCAAATTAGCAAATTGAGTTATGAAGCCTTATCTCGCACTTACCATTTTTATATTTATTCTATATTCCAACACATTAAATCATTCTTTTGCATTGGATGATGCAATTGTGCTGACTGAAAATAACTTTACTCAACAGGGAATAAAAGGGATTCCCGATATTTTTAAGTATGATACTTTTGTAGGCCATTTTCTGAATGTTTTTAAGGGAACAACCGCTGAACAGATACAGGAAAAAATGAAATTCGTGGCAGGCGGCAGATACCGGCCCTTGTCGTTGGTTACATTGGCATTGGAAGTTGAATTTTTCGGAGAAGAAAACAAGTATCTTAACGAGAATTATGAATTTAGAGGAAATGCTTTTGTCAGCCATTTTAATAATATTTTATTGTATTTGTTTACAACTTGTTTGTTGTATTTGATTCTATGCCGGCTGTTTTCTTCCAAAAGAGATGAGGAGGTTTCTCGCTACGCTCGAAATGACAAATGGTATTTATCATTTCCATTTATCGTTAGTGTTTTGTTTTTAGCTCATCCTATTCATACTGAAGCTATTGCAAATATAAAAGGGAGAGATGAAATTATGACGCTTCTCGGTGCGCTTGCAGCATTGTGGTTTAGCATAAAATATATTGATACCAAGAAAATATATAATCTTTTTCTGTCGGGAATATGCCTGTTTTTGGGCTTATTATCCAAAGAAAATGCCATTACTTTCCTTGCCGTAATTCCCATCACAATATACTATTTTGTCCTCCGGCCTTCTACCCTCCAGCCCCCTAAAGGGGGAGTAAAGTCCCCTTTAGGGGAAACAACGTTCGGCGTTAGCCAATTAGGGGTATCAATGGTTCCTCTTATTGCTGCATCTGCGTTATTTTTATTGATTCGTGCAAGTGTGCTTGGTATTCATACAAATACATCAGCGGCGGGACTTGGATTAATTGATAATCCCTTCCTTGGGGCGAGCAAGAGCGAAACTATGGCAACCATATTCTATACACTGCTTATTTATGTTAAACTTCTATTTTTTCCACATCCCTTGACATGGGATTATTATCCTTACCACATAAAAATCGTAAACTGGTTGAATCCGGTAGTCATTTTATCTTTGCTGTTTTATTTGGGAATTATCATATATGCCATTTACGGATTAAAGCCCCCCCCCAATCCCCCCGCAGGGAGGAAGTCCTCCCCCTACGGGGGAGTTAGAGGGGGGCGGGCTGTTATCTCCTATTCAATATGGCTTTACATACTACCGCTCACGATAGTTTCCAACCTGTTTTTCCCGATAGGTACTTTCATGGCAGAGCGTTTTGTATTTATATCCTCCATAGGATTCTGTATTTTTATCGGATGGTTGATTTATAATTATCTTCCAAAACTTTCACAAGGTATAAAAAAACCAAATTATCTTCCAAACTCAGTTATGATAATCATTCTTTGTTTGTTCTCCGTAAAAACAATCAGTAGAAACAATGTTTGGAAAGATAATATTACATTACTTACAACCGATGTGAAAACTTCGAAAGATTCGGCCAAAGGAAATTTTCTCACAGGTCTTAATTTGTCGGAAAAAGTAACTTGTCCGAGTGAAAACGAAATCGAAAGTAAAGGTAAATTCTGTGATGAGGCGACTCAATATTTTAAACGTGCAATAGAATTATATCCAACGTACACAGAAGCAATCGAAGAACTCGGACATCTTTATTTCAATTGTTACAAAGATGTTGCTAATTCATTGCATTACTATGCGGTGGTATTGCAGCAAAACACTGCAAGAAGCGCTATCCAGCATAATTTTGCAGTATTTGTATTGAATCAAGCCATCAATTTAGATGAGATGTACGTTGCTTCGACTCCAACTGAAATTCTTCAATCGTGTAACGAATTATTGAAAATAAAACCCGACTTTGGAGAGGTATATTACTTGAAAGGAATAATCTATGGCAAATATCTCAATGACATTGAGTTGTCGTTGATTTACTTAGAAAAAGCGCTTTCTCTTGATTTTCCCAAAACGGCAAAACTTTACGCATTTACCGGAACTTCTTATGCCATATCAGCTAATTACGAAAAAGCCCTTCAATGTTTATTGAAAGCCATAGAGTTAGGTACTGATGATTATAATACATATACAAACTTAGGAATGATATATCAGCTATTAGGTGATATGAAGAATGCAAATATTTACATGAAAAAAGGCGCTGAAATGAAAGAAATGTATGAATCAGCAAATTAGATATGAAACCCTTATAAAGACTAAATTATATGAATACAAAAATTTTCAAGCCGATCTTTGTTTCGGCAGTATTAATTATCAGTTCATGTTTTCATGGCTGGAGTCAGGAAAAAGATATTGTACTGAAATCGCCCGATGGCTTGTTGAGTATTATTTTCCATGCGGAGGAAAATGCCGGACAAAATGAGACCAATAGTCCTGTTACGAAAAAATTGGTTTACGAGGTGAAATACAAAGGTAAACAAGTGATGGCTCCTTCGGCAATGGGCTTGGAATTAGACGGAAGTCGCATATTGGGCGATAATATCAAAATATCGGCTCATCAATTCTCTGAAGGCGCCGACAATTACAAACTGATTACCGGACGTACCGCTTCCGTATCCGAAAACTACAATGCGGTTGTATTGGAAGTTGTCGAAGACCGGAGCAACTCACGTAAAATGAATATTGAAGCCAGAGCCTACAACGATGCAGTGGCTTTTCGCTACATTGTTCCCAAACAACAGGCGATGATAGAATACCGGCTTAAAAGCGAAAAAACAGAATACCGGCTACCCAAAGATGCCATGTCTTATGCTTTGGTATTGCCTAATTTTGTATCAAGTTACGAAAGCGAATTTCACAAAGTGCCGGTTACCGGTTTATCCAATCAGGGCGGAGTGTCGAGTTACTATTTGGTAGGAATGCCCTTGTTGTTGGATATTTCCGATGTGGGATGGGCTGTCATTACCGAAGCGGATATCGAAGGAAATGCCGCTACTTATTTGCGTAATCCATCAGGGTCGTGGGCAGGTTACTGGTTCGAGTCCGTGATTTCGCCAAGCCAGAGGGAACAGGAATTGCCAATCATTGCTTCTTTGCCCCATAAAACGGCATGGCGAGTCATCATGGTTGCTTCGGAACCCACACATTTTATGATGTCCAATACATTAACCAATCTGAATCCTGAATCCCGTATCAGCGATACATCATGGATTCAAACGGGAAAATCATCATGGAATTGGTGGAACGGAAGTTTAAACAAGGCCGGAGAAAGAGCATATACAACCGAAAACATGAAATACTATGTTGATTTCGCTGCCGAATCGGGCTTTGAATATATGACCATTGATGCCGGCTGGAGCGGAAGCGATATTACCGTCTGTCGCGATAATCTTAATGTGCCGGAAGTGGTTGCCTATGCCAAAACGAAAGGCGTTAAAGTTATCATTTGGGTGGGAGGAACCAACCTTTGGCGACAGATGGACGAAGCCTTTCCTCTGTATGAAAAATGGGGTGTGGCAGGTATGAAAATTGATTTCATATTACGCGATGA
>Ga0209628_10002387_pt1 | contig 12724 bp, 17 predicted proteins | sample TergutCu122P4_FD_187285 | JGI IMG/M metagenome (GOLD analysis project Ga0209628, IMG submission 187285) | Cubitermes ugandensis P4 segment gut microbial communities from Kakamega Forest, Kenya - Cu122 P4 (SPAdes) (version 2) | ecosystem: Host-associated > Arthropoda: Insects > Digestive system...
GGGTAGGGTAGTCATCCACTATTTTTTCTCCACCTTGTCTTTCAAAGTACCGACCATGTAGAACCAATCTTCCGGCTTGTCGTCGAATTTACCGGCCAGGATGGCGTCGACGTCCTCGATGGCGTCTTCCAACTTAACATATTTGCCCGGATTACCGGTAAAGACTTCGGCCACAAAGTTCGGCTGGCTGAAGTAACGTTGCAAGCGGCGGGCGCGGTTGACGGTCTGTTTCTGCTCGTCAGACAGCTCTTCCATACCGAGGATGGCGATGATGTCCTGCAGGTCCTTGTACTCCTGGAGAATCCTTTGAGCTTCGCGGGCCACGCGGTAGTGACTTTCGCCGACCACCTCTGGATCCAAAATAGTTGAAGAAGAATCAAGCGGGTCAACCGCCGGATAAATGCCGATTTCCGTCAGATTTCGGCTTAGCACAATCGTCGAATCCAGGTGTGAAAAAGTCGCCGCCGGCGCCGGGTCAGTCAGGTCGTCGGCTGGCACGTAAACCGCCTGAACAGAGGTAATCGAACCCTCCTTGGTCGAAGTAATCCGCTCTTGCAGGGCGCCCATTTCCTGTTGCAAGTTCGGCTGGTAACCCACCGCCGATGGCATCCGACCCAGCAGCGCCGAAACTTCGGAACCGGCCTGGGTAAAGCGGAAAATGTTGTCGATGAAAAGTAAAACGTCCTTGCCGGCGTCGCGGAAACTCTCCGCCATGGTTAAGCCCGTCAACGCCACACGCAGACGCGCGCCCGGCGGTTCGTTCATCTGGCCGAAGACCAGTGACGTTTTTTCCAGAACCCCAGATTCTTTCATCTCGTGGTACAGGTCGTTGCCCTCGCGCGTCCGTTCACCAACGCCCGCAAACACCGAGTTGCCAGAGTGGAATTTGGCGATGTTGTTGATCAGCTCCTGAATCAAAACCGTTTTGCCAACACCGGCGCCGCCGAACAGGCCGACTTTACCGCCTTTGGCGATCGGCGCGATCAGGTCAATCACCTTGATACCGGTTTCCAAAATTTCAGTTTTGCTGGATTGATCGGTCAACGGCGGCGGGTCACGGTGGATCGGCATGTATTTGGCGTCAGTCGGTTCGGGCTGGCCGTCGATTGGGTGGCCCGTGACGTTAAACATGCGGCCTTGAGTGGCTTCGCCGACCGGCACGCTGATTGGCAAGCCGGTGCTGGTGACCCTAGCGCCGCGCTCCAGGCCGTCGGTGGATGACAAGGCAATCGCGCGCACCGTCGTCTCGCTCAAGTGTTGTGCCACCTCGAGCACGATTTTCCGGTCTTTCACGCTGACCTCCAGCGCGTCGTTAATCGCCGGCAATTCGTCTTTCGCGAACTCGGCATCGACGACCACGCCGACAATCTGAATTATCTCGCCAGTTGCTCGCGAAATTTTTTCTTCTTTACTCATTTTTCCTCCTTACTTTTACTTAAATCCTGCCATAAATACTTATAGTCGTGATTGATATTTCCGCGAAAATTACGTTCGCTATAAAAATTCAGCAGTTTATCATTTCGCGAATCGACATACATTCCCAATTCGCAAATTCCACGTTTTTTCGCAATTTCCGCCGCTTTTTCCAAAAGTCTTGTCGCGATTCCGCGTTCGCGAAATTCCGCTTTTACCGCTAATCTATATAAAATCGCTAAGTCCGGACCTTGCGGTACAATTCTTTGCACGCCGACAATTTCGCCATTCATTTCCGCCACAAAAATATTATCAGAATTTCGCGAAGCCAAATCTGTAAAGTTAGCACGCGAACCCCAGATTTCATCATAAAGTTCCGCATCTTTTAAAATTTGCACAATCCGATCATAATCGTTAGATTTATATTCGCGAATAACTAAATCTTTCATTTCACCGCCTCCGTTTGTGACTTCTTGGGATTTTTGGTTCCAGAATTTCGCGAGGATTTTCGGTGCGAGAGGGCTTGATTTGGCAAATTTGATTTGCTATGGCGTTCCTGTAGATCGACACTAGTCGTCCGAGATTTTCCCGCGTCAAGTGGGAATTTCGTCTTTTTCGACGCTTTTCGCGAAGGGTCCTTGACAGGCGCGCGCAACTTTGCTAAACTATTCCTGGTATCACCATGTCGCGACAGGCCTAAGGTTTCGACCGAACGCTGATGCGGGACGCCGCCAGTCTTCATTGAAGGCTGGTTTTTTGTTCTCTGCTTCTTTGTCGTGTCAGTTTTTCGCGAATTCACGCGCAGATTTCGTGATTTTTTCAGCGGATTTTCGACTTTTTTACGAATCAAACTAATTTCTAAGATTTGTGCGCGAAACTTCTGGATCAACCGCGAATAGCGTTTGTTTGGCACAATAATTTTCAACAGCTTGTTTCTCTCTGTTAGAAATTCATAGAGGCAACGGAAATCGCCGTCACTGCTAATGATAACCGCCCGATCATAATTAGCAAACTCACACGCCGCCGCCCACAACACGAGCTCGGCGTCGACATTGCCTTTGTAGGTTTCTTTGCCTTTTTCGACTTTTTTAACCGTTGGCTTAAAGACCATTTCAAAATTCGCACGGCGTAAATAGTTATACAGCCGCTCTTCTGACTCAATGTACCCCATGAAAATAAACGCGCGTGCAACGCCGTATTTATTTTTCAGATAGAGACGGAGTTTTTTATAATCAAGATTCCACCGCTGACTCTTGACGCCGCGATAGAGATTTTCACCATCAACGAAAGCGTAAACGATCGGCTGTCTTTTTTTATCAAGATTTTGGCTGCCAATTGATACGGTATCAATCACATCTTTTGCAATCCCATCAAGATCATAGGTTCCAAGCGCATCAGAATAATTCCTCCTCATAATCTCTTTCAGAATTTCGAGTGTTCCGCGGTCAGCATCATGCATTTTTTGGCTGACTCCTGACTCCGGGCTTCTGACAACCGTTTTCATTTCACCGCCTCCGCCCCCGCCGAAATCTCGCTGAGTTCCTGCGTGATGACCGCCTGGCGTTCCTTGTTCATGGCCAGTGTTAGATCATCCGACAGGGAAGAGGCGTTGTCGGTGGCGCTCTTCATGGCCATCATGCGCATCGAATGTTCGCTCGCCAGCGACTCGGTCAGGAATTGAATGATGTCGGCCCGCGCCAAACGGTCCGCCACGAAATCCAGCACGTCGCCCGGGCGCGGCTCGAATTTGACATATTCGGCGACTTCGACTTCTTCTTCCGGGGCGGCACCCGGTTTGTGGCCCATCGGCAACAGATAATGCAACTTGACCTCTTGGGAAATCGCCGAGTTGAACTTAGTATAAATCACGTCGATGGCGTCATAATCTTCGTTTTTGTAACCGTCCAGAATCGTGTTAATCAAGCCGGCAAATTCCGGATCCGCTAGGTCGTCCGACAGCCGCTCGTAGGTGCCGATCACATTATTTTTATTCAGCCGCGTGGCAAAGTGCGAAATTTTGCGACCCACCGCCAGAGTATCAGTGGCGACGTCGCGGTCACGATCGCGTTTCAGCTCGGACAGGTATTTCTTAAAAACATTTGAATTATAAGCTCCGGCCAAGCCGGTGTCGCTGCTGATCACCACCAACAGCCGTCGCCGGATGGGACGGCGTTTGAACAGCGGATGCCCCTCGAGGTGACAGATGTTCGACAGGTAAGTGAACAGATCACGCGCCGTGTAGACATAGTTGTGCGAAGACACCGCTCGGTCAATCGCCCGGCGCATTTTGCTGGCGGCGACCAATTGCATGGCTTTGGTGATCTGCTTGGTCGAATTGACGCTACGGATGCGGGATTTTAGTTGTTGAACGCTAGCCATTATTTTTCCTCACTTTTTTCGCTTTCAGCGAAGTTTTTCTGCTGCTATTGTAACTGATTTTCGGCGATTTCGCCACTGTTTTGGCCGAACTTTTACCGGATTTTGTAACTTTCTTGCAATTTTCGCCCAAAATCTCTTGACTTGGCAAATCGTTTTTGGTATAATCCGAGGTAGATAAGTAAATCCCGCGATCGGGAGGTACCGGATGGATCCTCGCTAAGGCATCGCGGGTTTTATCTTTTATGACCGACCAGAATTCATTATCATTTTGTTCATACTTTAACCAGGTGGCGTGCGCCACAAAATCCGCGGCCTGCAGACCTTTTTCTTCTTGCGGGCGTAAAATTTGCACTCTCGCTTCCGAAAATTCTTCCTTAATTCGCGAAATAAAATTCCGATCGATCGATTTCTTGTTGGAAGATTTTTCGGCAACCAAATGGAATTCGTCAGATTTCGCCAGATTGATTTCACGCAAAAGTTGCAATGTCAGTGCCAAATAAATGTCATTTTTCTTAAATTTCGCAAGGGAAGCTTTTTTCTCTAATATAATTGACGCAAAAGTCAATTCTGATTCCACCAGATTTCTTAACAATTTCAGACGAATTCGCTCTGATTCGCTATAAGAATGAAACAGCATATTCGGTCGAATTTTCAGCGTCGCACGAAAAGTTTTCTTAATAACCCGCGCCGGGACACGATCGTCGTTCGCAATTACCAAAGAAATCACAAAAAATCGGCTGGTGCGTTTTTTAGCCAAGTTAAAACCCAGGTCACCCGATTCATCGAGATAGAGGAATTTCACGATTTGGCCTCCCAGGTTGCACGCAAGGTTTTTTTGGTTTCAGGGTCTAGCTCGCGCGCCATCCTCGCTAAATCTTCCTCATCGTTTAAGAAAATTCCGGCGCAACCGTTGGTGTACAGGGTTGTATGTGGAATTGCAAACTTTACGTTGGGCAAAATTTCGCGAATTTTCGCACGCCACTGCTCGATGCTAGGAAAATCAACTAAGGCTACCACAATTTTTCTCTCTCTGTTGTTATCAACCACGCATAAAAACTTTCCGCTCAATTTTGGCGGGTTTTTTATCAGAATCTCATTATTTGCTTGACCAACTTTTTCTAGCTTTTGGCGGACTTCATCAGTCAAATTCTCAAGCGGAATCTTCAGCAGTGAAACGTGAAAGCGATCCTTTAACCCCAGATCACCGAGTTTAGCCGGAAAATTGAATTTGCGGACATAGTCGGTAAAATACAGCATCTGGTAGAATGCGCCGTTTACAATTTCACTCTCAAAATTCACTTACTTTTTCTCCGTTTCAGAAGTAGTTTTAGCCACCGGTTCGGTCGCGGCCACTCGCGGTGATTCCGCTGGCTGGCTGGCGAATTCTTTGGCGGTTTTGTGGGCCAGATTTTCGATGGTTTTCAAGGTTTCGCCCTCGACTTTATTAGCGCCGGTGTTCAAATCTTTCACCAAATTTTTCTGATCAGTTTTGACACGGGCCAACAGATTGTCAATCGCGGCGTGAATTTTGGCCACCGGCACGTCGTCGAACGCACCAGAGGTCAACGCCACCACACTGACAATTTGCTCCCAGATGTCCAGTGGGTGATATTGCGGCTGTTTTAGTAGTTCGGTCAGGCGCTGGCCGCGCTCGATAGTGTGTTTGGTTTCGGCGTCGAGGTCCGAGCCAAACTGCGCGAAACTCGCTAGTTCGCGGAATTGTGCCAGCGACAATTTCAGCGAGCCGCTGACCGACTTGATGGCCTTGGTTTGAGCATTGCCGCCGACACGTGACACCGACAAACCAACCGAAATCGCCGGGCGAATGCCTTGGTAAAACAGATCGGTTTCCAGGAAAATCTGGCCGTCGGTGATCGAAATCACGTTGGTCGGAATGTAGGCCGAAATGTCGCCGGCCTGGGTCTCAATAATCGGTAAGCCAGTCAGCGAACCGCCACCCAAATCGTCGGACAACTTGGCGCTTCTTTCCAACAAACGACTGTGCAAGTAAAACACGTCACCCGGGTAAGCCTCGCGGCCCGGCGGCCGACGCAGCAACAGCGACATCTGGCGATAAGCGTTGGCGTGCTTGGTTAAATCGTCGTAAATGATCAGGGCGTGCTGGCCGTTGTCGCGGAAATATTCGCCCATAGCGGTGCCAGCATACGGCGCCAGATACAGCAGGGAAGCCGGATCGGCCGGACTGGTCGCCACCACGATGGTTTGTTCCATCACGCCCTCGGCTTTCAGGCGCTCCACCAGCCGCGCCACTTTCGACAATTTCTGGCCAATCGCCACATAAATATTAACCACGCCGGTGTTTTGGTGCGCCTGGTTGATCATGGTGTCAAGGGTAATCGCGGTCTTACCAGTTTGGCGGTCGCCGATGATCAACTCGCGCTGGCCGCGGCCGATCGGAATCATGGTGTCGATCGACATAATACCGGTCATTAAAGGCTCCTTAACAGATTGACGCGCCATCACACCCGGTGCCGGTTTTTCGACCAAACCGCGCAAATCGGTTTTTATGGCGCCCAAGCCGTCCAAAGGTTGCCCCAGAGGATTGACCACGCGCCCCAACAGTTCCGGCCCCACCGGTACCGACACGACCTCGCCGGTCAGAGTGACTTTGGCGCCGGCCGCCACCTGGTCTTCGTCGCCCAGCAGCACCGCGCCAATTTCGTCCTCCATCAGGTTCAGCGTAAACGCCTGCGTACTGCCGCCGTCCAATGTGGCGATTTTCAAAATTTCACTCGAACCAGCCTCGCGCAAACCATGAATCCAAGCCACGCCGTCGCCGACCCGCGTCACGATGCCGACCTTTTCCAGGCCCTCCGAGATCTCGAGATTCGCGATCGCCTCGCGCAGCTCGCGCGACAATTCTTTGACTGATAATTCTGCCATTAGTTTTCCTCCTTATCCTTTACAATATTCCATCTCCGCGACAGATTGATTTTCTCTTTCTCAATTAATGCGGCATACATATCAATCTCGGTTATATTTGCAAGACCCAATAATACAATCAGCACATCGGCGAATTCTTCCCGTAAATTAGTCTCGTGTGTTTTTGTGTCAAATTTATAGCCATTAAATTTTCGCAAAGCTTTTGCAAGTTCACCAATCTCCTCGGTCAATAATATAAATTCCTCATTAACATCCATGGAGAATCCGCGATCAGCCGTTAACGCAGCGACATACTTTTGAATCTCACGTAAGCTGGCGCTTTCTCTTGGCAAATCTTTTACTGATAATTTCGTCATGATTTTTTCTTCTTCCTCTTCTGTTGCGCCGGACTCTTGACAACCGCGCGCGGGTTTGTTAAACTGGACTTATCACGATGGCCAGAAACGCCTAAGGATTTATCCGACCGCAAAACCTGGCCAATTTTTTTATCACGAACAGGCGCTTGGCTTGGCGAATCGGATTTGCTATGACTAACCCGTAAATCGCCAAGCGGCGCCTGAGATTTTCCCGACTGGCTTGGGGATTTTGATTTTTCCACAAAGTTCTTGACAGGGCGGATCACTCGTGATAAACTGGGACCGTGATTACGAGAGTCGGCGTCAAGTCGACCACGACCGGACACGCCTAAGGATTTATTCCGACCGCTACCCCCGGTCATTTTTTTGTTGGTAAATGTTTTTTCCTTAAAGACACTACTTACATTATTTAGGAACTCCGGTCGAAAGGCCCGCAGAAGCTTTGAATATGACCACTGGTTCGGCACAATAATTTTTCTGAGTTTTTCGCGCTCCTGCATGAAATCATATAATTCCGCAAAATCACCGTCGCCACTAACAAAGACTGCTTCATTAAACTGCGCAAACGTGCGTCCGCATGACCAAACAGCGATGTCGATATCGACGTTGCCTTTGACTTTTTCTTTACCATGGATCATCATTTTGTTGACACGCTTAAAAATTAACTCGAAGCCCGAGCGACGCAAATAGTCGTAAAGTTTGTCATTCTTTGACAGATACCCCAGAAAGATAAATGCTTTTGTTACGCCAAATTTCTGATACAAGTAGTGTCGAAATTTTCTATAATCTAAAATACGACCACGATAAAGAGTCTTACCGTTCGGTGTAACGATATTGGTTTCCACTGCCAAATGCAGGTTCTCGCCGTCAATGAAAGCGAAAACCTTCTGAGAACTTTGCGAAGAAGTTTTCACCGGTGACTTACCGGTTTCTGATTTCTGATTCACGGTTTTTGATTTCATATCGCCCTCAATTTCTGTAATTTGGCGCGCAGGGAAGCGTCCATTTCGGCATCCGGGGTGCGCACGATGATACCGCCGATCAGACTGGGCTTGACTCGTTCCACAATTTCCGCAGTTTTGGCGTTGGTTTCCTTTAACAACATTGTTCGCAAATCGGTTAAAATCTGCGGATCCAATTTTCGAGCGCTGGTTACGCCTGCCGCCAAATGTCTGTGTTGATGAAGCAGAGCAGACCTGATGTCGCGCAGCAGCAGCCCGGCCAGTCGCTTTTGGTTGGTTTCAGTCAAATAAGCCGCCAGGACTTTGGCCACGCGCCGCGGACTCTCGCCAGCGGCCAGTTGATCGGCGATAAATTTGGCCACGCAGCGACGAGAGGGGTTATGCATTCTTGCCTCCGTTGTTTTCTAGATTCTGCGATCGATAAATCGGCGCAGAATGACAACGAGGATAGTTTGAGCTCTGCGACGAATAAATCCGCGCAGAATGACCATGGCAAGCACCTTGGTTCTGAAATAGTCCTTTATTCATCGCAGAACGACGCAAAGTCTCGTCATCTTTAACAAGATTACCCTTATCGTCATCCTGCGCGTAAGTCGCAGGATCCAGAAAGTCCACGCTCAAATCACGCCAACCAGGATTAGTCTTTTCGATCAAATTAATTTTCCAATTCCGACCGCGATTTTTTATTTTTTTCTCTAATTCGATCGCTGAAGTTATGTCTTCACCGATCTTATACCAGACTAATTTATTAACATCATATTTCTCTGTAAAACCCTTAAGGGTCTTGGTTTTATGCTGAAGAATGCGCTTTTCCAAATCACTGGTCACACCAGTATAAATTGTGCCGTTCTTTTGGCTGGCGAGCAGATAGACGCAGGCTAGACTAGACATCGCGGCCTCGCTTTCTGGATCCTGCGACCGATAAATCGGCGCAGGATGACAGCTTTTTATCTAGCGGTAAAAATTTCACTGATCCATGCCTTTCTTTTCCGATTCTGCCATGGCCTCGGCGATCAATTTGGCGTCTTTGCCGCTGTCGACTTTTTCGCCGACGACTTTCTCTGTGGCTTCAGCGATTAGCTCGACGGTTTCGGCGCGGAGCATTTTGCGGGCGGCTTCGACGTCGCGCTGGAGCTGGTCGCGGGCCGACGCCACGATCGCTTCGGCGCGTTTTTGAGCCTCGTCCTCGGCCGCCAGCAGCATCTGGTCCGACTGTTTATGCGCGGTCGATATGATGTCATCGGCGGCGCTGTGGGCTTGCTTCAACTGGTCGGCAATTTCGGCGGCGGTTTTTTCCGATTTGGCGATGGCGTCTTTGGCGGCTTTGACCGAATCATCGATCAATTTCTGGCGACGGTCCAGCATGGCCAGAATCGGCGGGTAAACCCATTTCGCCAGAATAAACACTAAAACGCCAAAAGCTATCACCTGAAAAATCAGGATTTTCCAATCAATGCCGAGGGCGCCGAAAATCCCGCCAGACTCGGTGTTGGATGCAGCGCTTGCGACTAAACTTATTAAACTTTCCATAATTATTCTTTACATCGAGATCCTTCACCTAGGCTCGGGATGACAATGCAACCTTAAAAAATTTACATAAATTTGCCCAAGATCGCCACGATGATACCAATAATCGCCAGGGCGTCGGTAAAGGCGATCGCCAAGATCATCAGCTGCTGGATGGCGCTGATTTTCTCGGGGTTGCGACCGGCGGCACCGAGCGCAGCGTTACCGATCAGACCCACGCCGATGGCCGCGCCAAGTGCCGGCACCGCATAGGCCAAACTAAACGCTAAACTTTCCATTTTTCCTCCTTAAATTTATTAAACTTTTACCTCGCTCAGTTGTTTAGCTTCAGCTGAGTGATCCGAAAATGATTCGTGCGCCGGTTCGCTATGGCCGTGCGAAACCGCTAGCCCCACAAACACCGTCGCCAACATAAAAAAGACATAGGCCTGGATGCCGCCGATAAATAACTCGAAAATGTAGAAGAAGGGCAGCAGGGCAGGACTTAGGAAATTGGTCAAGAAAGTCACCACCAAAAGCAGAACTTCACCGGCAAAAACGTTGCCAAAGAGACGCATGCTGAGGGCAATCATCCGCGAAAATTCACCGATCAGTTCGAGAAATCCGGCAAAACAGCCGATCGGATCTCTTAAAGGGTTGACAAAATAGCGTTTCAGATTGCCCTTGAAACCGAGCACCTTGAAGGCCCAAACCTGCACCGCCACGATGGTGATAATCGCCAAAGCAAAAGTGAAATTCAGATCGGCCGCCTGTGATCGAAACAGCGGCGTGTGGCCAAGCGTGAAGGCTTCGCCGGCGAAAGGCAAAATCCCGGTGTAATACTGCAGCGCCACAACGAAAAAAATCGTGATAGTAAAGGGTGCCACCTGCCGCGCGACTTTTCTGTTCGGCACAGTGTCGGCGACTGTTTGATAGAGGCCCTCGAAGACCCATAGCGCCAGCCGCGTGAAAAAGCCGTTCTGCTTATCCGAACCAGCACCAGATTTTTCGCTGTAATCGCCGGCCGACAGCTTTTCGTAGCGCCGCCCGGTCTTGGCCACTTTCCGCGCCACAAATAGCAGCCAGACAATCAAAAAAAACAGGCCGCCCAGACCCAGCAGCACCGAATTTGTAACCGGGATGCCGAACAACTGAAACAGCGGTTCAGCCTTGATCGAAACGTTCACGGCTGCCGCTCCGCCTGGCGGCGCGTTTGACCGCCAGTTTTGGCCGGGCGCACTTTGGCTTTAGATTTTTTAGATTTGGATTTAGGTTTCGATTTCGATTCAGGTTCCGGATCAGGTACCGGTTCGGATTCCGGCTGGAATTCTGGCTCGGGTCCCGGCTCAAGCTCCGGCGGCTCGTCCTGGGGCAGCCCGACCGACTGGTTGCCGTGGTCAGTGATTTCTTGATCGCTACCACCGTTAAGGACGCCATCGTGGTCATTGATCAAGAAGTCCTGATCCTGAATCCGCAACTTCTTAATCTGTCGATAAATCAAAAATGCCGCCAAAAGAAAACCTAAGGCCGCGCCAATCAGAGCATAAAAAGCCGTCTGCAAACGCCAAAAATCAATCATCAAACCGATCAAAAACAACCCGATCGTCGGCACCACCACCCGCAGGGTGGCTGAAACAGCCGCGGCGAACAGCGATAATTTGATTCCTTTTATTTCAGAGCCCTCTCTAAACAGTCCGGGCTCCGTGGTAGCCGATTTTTTTCCCATTGCCATCTTATTGTAGCGAACTTGGATTTTTTATGCAAGAGTTTTGGATAGATGATTAGTGAGCTAGTCAACTAACCCCACATATAGTGCTCGTGGTTAAAATTACAACGCTAAATATGTTGACGTGGCGGCAAGGAATTTGCTACAATGGACAATGTTAATCTTTTAATGGGGAGGGAAACGAAAATGAACGACAAACCGGCTATGGACGCTGCTAAAACGGCAGCCAAATCAGATGACGACGCTAAGAAAGTCATCGTCTACAGCACCAATTGGTGCGCCTATTGCAAAATGGCCAAGCAATATTTGGCCGGTAAAAATATTGAGTTCGAAGAAAAGAATATTGAGGAAGACGCCGATGCCCACAAAGAATTGATGGACAAAATCGGCGGCAATTTCCGCGGCGTGCCAGTCATCGACGTCGCCGGCACCATCGTGCTCGGCTTCGATCGGCCGAAAATCGACGCAGCGATTCGGGCGATGGGGTAGGGCGTATAACACTCAGGATTATCTAGCCAGTCGATTTAGAGATCGAAAGAATCAATTAGACCCATCAAGAAAATCTGCAAGCTGTCGGCTAGCACATCTCTCTCGAATTAGTTCGCGATCGATGATTAAGTGGGTTCTACTTGAAAACACGCCTGGGATGAATGTTTGTTCTGCCTCCATCAAGACTACCGGCGATAGCTTAACCTCGTTTTGCACTATAGTGCAACCCTTTACACTATCACATTTACTACATTTCTGCTGTCCGCATAATTTCCTTATAGCTTCATCAAGTATGGCGCGTTTGACATCAGCATCAACGTCAAGATCTTTCAGAAAATCCACCTGTTGCACCTTTGAAACCAAATTCGTGTCAAGGCCGATGGAGATGAAAGTAACTAAAGTCCCCAATCTGGATTTTGCTATTGTCAGTTCCTCCTCAGAAAACCCGTTCTGCTCTGGATTATTCACCATGTTTACAAACAACTCCCTGTCTTCCGGAAATCAGACTAGTTTTCTAGTCCAGCTTCCTTCGCTTAAATTTACCATTTAATTTTTTCTCTCTCTCTCTGATTTGTCAATACCTTAATTTGATGTTATGATGTAGATTTCGGTTTTTACAGGGGTAGTTGTTGTAAATATTACAATATGATAAAATATTTATGTCATGGGAAAAAGTAAGGAGAAACCCTCGGTGGTCGTGGTCTACACCGGCGACGGCAAGGGCAAAACTTCGGCGGCGATCGGCCTCTTGGCTCGCGCGCTCGGGGCGGGGCAGCGGGTGGCTTTTGTGCAATTTATCAAAGCTTCGGAAGTCAGCGAGCATCGGTTTTTCGCCCAGATCGCGCCGCTGTTCAGTACTTGTCATCCTGACCCTGGACTTGATCCAGGGGAAGGATCTCTGGCGCCAAATTCAGGGGATTCCTCGGCGGAGTTTACCCCGGACTCCGATCCGGGGCTCGGAATGACAGGTGGGTTCACTTTTTATAAGG
>Ga0209628_10002388_pt1 | contig 12723 bp, 15 predicted proteins | sample TergutCu122P4_FD_187285 | JGI IMG/M metagenome (GOLD analysis project Ga0209628, IMG submission 187285) | Cubitermes ugandensis P4 segment gut microbial communities from Kakamega Forest, Kenya - Cu122 P4 (SPAdes) (version 2) | ecosystem: Host-associated > Arthropoda: Insects > Digestive system...
TTTAAAATTAAGGAGGCTGCTCCAACATGTTTCGGTTTACAAGGAAACCATCATCAGGGAGCCACAGCCAGTACTTAGCTAAAATTACACACTTGGTTCGATGTGGATACGCAGAGGTCATACAGACGTTGTCAGTGTTATGGCCGCATAGTATGACCTGTGAGGTGTGTGTGCTGTGCACTGTGTGAACGTATACGTTCACACAGTAAACCAAAACATGTTGGAGCAGCCTCCTTAATTTTAAAATGTTTTAATAATTCTACATTTTTAACGTTGTGTGCATTAGTTGGACAATAAAGTGTTTGATTCACTGTTAGTGTTCATAACCTAGTGCAGATTGTCTAAGATTTTTACTTGTTTGTTTACATTATAGATAAAAGGTTTTTATTTTTCAATACAGCCATTTAAATTGGGACACAAATAACATATTGATCTCATAACCAAATTTTCTTCCTTAAGAAAAGAAATGAGGCAAAATGTATGAGAAATTTAGAACATTTTGTGTCAAGCAGTGCTTTTCAAAGAGCTTTAATGTATGAGCTAAGTACCATGTAATTAAACGATTTTCAAGGATTCTTTGAAGCACAAAGTGACAATGATGTGGTGATTTGGATTCCCTGGCAGGTTACCGAAGGTGACCACGAAACATGTTAGTATGTGTATAACAAAATTTCCTATAGTTTCAATCATGGAATTTAATTGTCAGACTTGTAATCTGTTTAGTTAAAGAGGCAGTGTTAAATGGTCAAAGAATCTTTATTATTTGTGTTCTGAATAGGCCAACACGAAAAAGTGATCTGGTGATGCCGGATCAAGCACGTGCAATTGCCAAGGAGTTGGGTGTTTACTACTATGAGACCAGTGTGCTCACATACTATGGTGTAAATGAGGTGTTTGAGAATGCTATCCGTGCAGCACTTATTGCCAGACGCCAGCAAAGATTCTGGATAACCAATCTGAAGAAGGTTCAGCGACCTTTACTTCAGGTGTGTTGGACTCCTCTAAAGCAACTAGCATTAAAGAGTGGACTGGTTTATGTATGGGCTGGTACTTGCATTGGTGCCACCTCTATAGCCTTTATTAGAATGCTTCCCAGTTTCAAGTAGCCTGTAGCGTACCAGCACCATATTATTTCTATTTTTTCCAAATGAATTCCCCGGTGTTGTTGGTATCCTATGTCATTACCTTTGTCTGAAGTTTCAGTCTTCACCTAATGTCAGAATTTCATGGCTACCTTAATCTAGTAAATGCCAATATCTGTTTTAAAAAATGTATTTATGAATTATCTCATGTTTAATGTGAATTTCAGGCCCCTTTCCGACCACCAAAGCCTCCAAGCCCAGAGCTGCATGTAGCTGCTAGTACATATGTGGAAAATGTGCAAACATTATGGCTACAGCAGGCATATACAGATGTGATACTGGTTGCTGGGAGTGTTGGTTTCTCAGCACACAGGTTTATCCTGGCAGCAGCATCTCCAGCATTTCAGCGCCTGCTCATGATGGACCTGAGCAATGAACTTGGAGCTCGAAGTTCCAGTGAGTCCAGCATGGTAGGGCATTTGGATACTTTCATTATGTGATATATGCCTACTCTCCTTCAGAATGCAAGGTTGCAAGATCCATGAATTATAAGCATTTTGAAATGTCCTTCCCACAACTTGTGTTAAGAGGCAGGGCTGTTACTATTGGTCATTTTCTGGAGCTGGTTGATTGCAGTGGTAGGCTATGCCAAAGAATCTGTAGAGCCAAGAATAGAGTTTTGAACTGTCTGGTTCATATTTGTGGTCAGTGGTTTTTGACCTTACTTTCAGCTGTGGTGTTTGACCATACTCACAGCTGTTGTTACCTGTTGGTGACTGCATATTCAGCTTATTTGCAGTTCCCCCTCCATGTCTGGATACTGCCTTCTCTGTCTGCAGCCTGAGGACACATCATATTGTGGGCCAGTTTCCATTTGCATGGGAATGGGAATATGTAGTAAAGACATTTGTGTCCCGTGAATTAGGGCGGTTATGATGCCCAGAAAGTGATGTTAATTGTAAGTCTTTATAACTTCTTTGCTTTTCAGGTAAGCACTTTTGGTGAAGCGACTATGGGAGACTTCAATGATGACACCGAGTATCTAATTAGACAGTCTGACAATTACTTCAAACCCTCCAGGTAACACTCTTTTTGTGACTGTAACTGTTTGAGATTTTATCTGTGTATAACATAGGAAAGTGTAGTAGATTAAATTTCACTGCCTCTACATAAGGCCGTGGCATGCACTTTGTTTTAGACGTTCGTAATTACTGGCTTTGAAGTGTGAATGCCACTGGGCTAGTTGAGCCCATTCCATGTCTTGACATCATATTTCCTTAATATTCATTTTAATGTTACCTGCCTATGCTTAGGCCTGTTTTGTATGAAATTTTCTACCTTTTAGATAAAAAGAATACTTTCATGTGAACTTCATACCTCAGCCATATGCTATGTATTGTGCCAGTATTATTATGCACAAATTAACACCTTCACTGTATGACATGATGCTCCTTATGCTTTTGCTGCTGCCTCCCTGTTGCTTCTGTCATAGGCCCAACTATTTTTTTGGTCATAATTTACACATTCTAATTGATAATATTATTCTACACAATACAGGTAGGTAAATACAATACACTAAGGAACAACTTAACAGTATTTCATGACAGAGACTTTGGACTAGTAATTTCATCAGATGTTGAAGAATATTTCTGTTTGTATCTTACCAGTGTGTGCTGTAAGGGATGTGCAGAATATTTTTTAATTGTTCTAAATAATTAGGCTGTGACTGAGAAAGGGTGAATCTCTAAATGAGTGGTTATATGTTGTTTGTTGTATTATGTTACACATACACACACATGTGCATGCAGAAACACAATAAGACCACACACCATACATGTATAAATCACATACCACACACACACACCACATATACACACATTCAGTAGAATTCCTTTAATCTGGAACCATATGAAATCCTGATACTTCAGCAATTGAGGAAATTAATCCCAAGTCCAGAAGTTACAACACTGATAACATCTGGTACACACTATGACTGTATCTTGTGTTATCTGGACTCTATTGAGCACATTGAGCTATTACAATTACTTCCTAAGATCCCAAGATCATTAAACAAGGTACTGGTGGCAAGAGGAAACATGTAACATTAGCATTTCTTCAGGAACTTGAAATAACTGGGAGGTTTTAAAGTGGTGAATTCTGAGGAGAGCGTATGGCTTCATACAGCATTGGTTCGTCAACTGTCTGTGTTACATAAAGGTACAGAAGGACCAGGCACAATCATTTATGGCATCATGTGAAAATGTACAGGGCCTTTTAAACTGACAGATATTGAAACAGCCTAGATCAATGCAATTGGACAAGGTGTTGTATAAGATATCCAAAACGAGTACACCTCTGATTATAGTGCAAATATTGGAGCAATGACAAAAAATTACCTGTAAGAACTTAGCTCAACATGCATACTGTTTGATAATATCAAATATTTGATTTTCTGGCATGTGTCCAGTCCCGTAAGTATTGAATTAAAAGAATTCTGTGTTCATAAATATGTACACACATTATATTATAAACTGTAGAATTTTCCTTCGTTAAATAATTGTGTCATGAAAATTCTTTTGTTTTTAAAAAAAAAAAGGATATTGTTTTCAGTGGTCCATAATGTTGGACTCAGAATCCTGAAGAATTTTAGAGACAGTTTAAAATATGTCTCCCTTGTTCATTGATGCAGGGTTTGGGAGCAACTGAAGAGGAGGTCAAGTTGCCAGGTGTTGTCAACTAATTCGAAACAGCGGCTTGGTGTGTCTCGAGAGCTAAATCATCCAGCTTTCCAAACCATTCGTGTTGAACAGGTGTTGTAGTTGTACAATATATTTTCCTGTCAGTAACTTCAGATATTACTTATATTTGAATATCCATAACTCTTACAAAATGGGACACGTGTTGATATAATATTATTCAGTCTAATTCTCTTGATTAACAGCATCCTGAAGTTTGTCTTTCCTTTTGTAATGCCTGTATAGGGTTGAATGGTATGATGATGTTGACAGATGATTGGAAATGATACAGAAGCTGTCAACATGTGTTTTTATACAATACAAGCACCTGCTTACCCCACAGAACATTTCCCCAGTTAACGTTTTCCCGGTAGTACACATCTTGGTTTTTAATATCCGAACTTCTTAGAACATACGTATCTCTCAGTACGTTTTTCAGCTGATGTTTGTGTCAGAAAAATTTATATTAGCATTACAGAAACTCATTACAAAATTTTTAACAAAACAATGTGCATGCAAACTTTACATGTTACTGCATACAAAGCAGCTGTTTGTTAAAAACTGTATTAATTTTTGGTGATCAGGAAGCAATGTTTTAAGCATTGTGCATCCTAACTTGATAATATGTTACTGATACATAGGCATTTTACTGTATTTTAGTTATGTTTTAGGAAATTGGTTGGGGGTTTTGGGTTGACATAACACATTATAATTTTTCCAATTTAAAATAATGGGAAATAGGCTCCCAGTTATCATTTTCACACAGAATGATTTTCAAGAACAGATTACTGACATTAAGTGGCAGATGGCTGTATTTGTCAGTAGACCCTTAAGAAAACCATGAAAACCCTCAGTCAGACTAGCTGGTCTCTGCACTAAGATTCAAACTGAGGACATGCTGAACACAAAGCAGAAGTGCTAACCACTTTCCCATTTCATGACTGAATCTCATGAATAATGAATATTACTTGTGCTTCCAGTGTGACAGTGTTGGATGTGCAACACAGCAGGGTCGGTCCAATAACTCCATGCAGACAGTGGTTACTCTGTCTAAGCTGGTCACTCCACAGGCCATGCAGCAGTGTCTGCAGTTTCTGTACACAGGGACGATAGACAGTCGGTTCTGTGAGCTGCAGGTTAGTTGGCACCAACCACACTTTAACTCTAAAATATGCAATAATCTCGCTAAGCTTGGGCACAAGTCAGGAAGATGATGGATGATTTCTTACACCCCAATTGTGTTTTTCAAGAATTCATTGTTTGAAGTATATTATACTTGAGGAATTACTTCTGAATTTACATTTATTCATAAAGTTTTATGCTACCTGAAAATGTTGTTTCAACTATATGGGTTAAGTAGCTTTGTATGAGGAGGACAATTAGGGTAGGAAATGTGTGTGTGTGTGTGTGTGTGATGTAACATGTAGGTGCTTTTGGACCTTTGCATCTTGGACTCTTCTTTAATGGTCATACCATTTAATCCATTGAGGTTACACTTTTGGAGGTTGCTCACAATTTGTACATACAGTGTAGAATGTTATTGCTATTATTAAGGTATGTTATAGTTTTTTTAAAAACTTATTACAGGTATATGATGATTGTTTTTTGTTAAATTTATCATCATTTATAACCTCAACACTTAGTCAGATGACGTGTTCTGACTTACAAACAACATTTCTTACACAACAAATATTAAATATTATTACACTATATATTTTTGTTTTAATTACCCCATATGCAAATGGAATATTTTTTTCTGCACCATATTGTGTTCTATCATCTATGGCCTGTCTGTCTGTGTTATGTTTTTTTTGGGTAATTATCATGTAAGTGGCACTTTTTCAGAAAAAAAATGTCTGCGACATGAAATGTTTGTTTTGATTTTCTCTCCACCTTTTTTCTGAAGCTGTTTCTCTTCCTGGAAGAATTCAGCAAGATATTATCATAAACATGCATAGTATGTCCCATAAAATGCCTGATATATTTGTCAGATTTCAACCAAACTGTAACTGACTCAGTAGTCCACAGTACAAATTTAATCAAAATCCATCTAGTGGGAACCAAGTTGTCCCATGCAGAAGGGTGGATGGACAAATGGACAGATATGATGAAGCTAATGGTCACTTATCTTACTTTTGCAAACACACGTAATGATTGTGTACTTTTGTGTGACTGATGAATTTGTCATTTATACATAGCAGTATATGTACCACAAATTTGACTAACTTTTCTTGTGATGTTTCTACTTCCAGGTATTGTCAAAAATTTTGGTTTTGTATTTGGTGCTTTTTTGTTGATATGAACTTTATCCTCACTGTCTGTGTATGAGGTTGAGTAGAAAATGCTGTATTGTATTTGATCTTGTTTCAGATGCATTCACAAAATTGCAAAAATGCAACTATTAGCTTTGTCATGTTGTCTGTCTGTTTGTCCATCTGCATGTCACAGCCCAGCTCCCACTGGACCAGGTTTTAAGAGATTTGATATTTGAGTGTTTTTTTTTTTAAATCAGTTGAGAAAATTCAAGTTTCATTAAAATCTGACAACAATAACAGGTACATTGTGAGGACTTATGGCCATTTATAATAATATATTGCGCATTTCTTCTTAGACTGCAATGTTTCATACAAAAGTTGTAGAGAAAATCAAAACACACATTTTACGTTCAGTGACTTTCTTCTGAAAGTCATGCCATTTTTGAGGTCACGTGAAAAATATGGTAAGCCAGACTGGCCACAGATGACATTATAATATGGCACATGCACATTTCATGCTAGTTAACTAAGGCTGCAGACACACACTCAGAATATGTAATACTTATTGCTTGTCCATGGCTACAGTGGTTAACGTGAATGTGCCCCAGTGTTATATGTACATTGCCTGTCTTTTTGTTCATAGGAAATTCATCCTGACTGTTTGTATTTGAGCTTGAGTACAAACTTCTGTATGGTGGAATAAAAACAAATCCTTTGTTACAATATTTAATGTTCTGGCTACATTACTTATGAAGCTTGAAGAATTATAGAGTATGATTCCAAGTTTATTAGTAAATATTTACTGGTATTTTTAGAGAAGCTTGCTGAGGGTCTATGTCACTTACACTGTGTAGGACTGACACCCGAAAGATGGAGGCAGCAAGCTTCTCTGAAACATCAGTAACTGTTTATGAATTAACGTGGCATCATATCCCAGAAAATCTGAATCATTAAATTCTTTGTTTCTGCCACCAGGTTTGTGTCAGTCTTTAAAATTTGCTTCTTCATATTGTACCATATTTGTACTGGCATGTTTTATTATCTTCTTATATGCATTGTGGTCCAATGCAGAGTCTACAGTTTTTTAGATGCTGCTGCTTGGGAATACCAGCTATGAAGTTGATACCCACACAGAAAAGAAATGCACTTTATCACACATACTCACTGAGGATCCATCCATGTTTTAGGATTTTGTCCAAATTTGTGCTGACATTTCATGTTGTCTTCCAGTAAGCCTTGTGGTTCATTGCAAAGTCTACAGTCATGTATGCACTGCTGCCTGGAAATACCAGCTGCCAAGTTGGTATCCACATGGAAAAGATATCCGCTTTACCAGACATACCATATTTACCAAATGCAAGACAACTGTAATCTGAGACAACACCCCAAAAATAAAATGTGTGCTAAGAAAAAATATTTTACTGTTAATTTCACACACTTAACACACAAAATATATAAGATGCTATCTGCTTTTACCAATCAGTGGCACTGTCTCCATCTTCACAATCAGTGCCTTTGTCTTCCTCACACCAACTACTAACATGCCTATCCTCTTCACTGTCATTCCAGAACTTATTATCATCAGTCCGATCCACTGCATTGGACCCTTCACAGTCACTTCAGGTGAGATGCGCTGCCATGCCATTATGATCCACACTGGCTAAGCACCACATTTATATTTCTTGGTTTATAAACTGACTTGAACCCATCAAGAAACACAATTTTCTCCACCAATAGTGTTAGTGATGTTCAGAATTGTAAATATGTGTGTTCTGGTTTTTTGTGTTATGTGTGTGGCCTGGTGAGTCTAATTCGTGGCTCTTTTTTTTGTTTGTAATCTGTGGATTGGTCCAGGTTTTATTTTTGAGCCTTGTAATTAATTTTTAATTTTACAATAGCCTTTTTTCTGTTACTATCCATGGAGTAGATTTGTTCTCAGGTGCATATCTTAACAAGTTACTGGCCTGTGGTGAGCAGTGATTGAGAATAGCTCAATTTAAGGGATCCACCAGATTAGGTGCTTTTTTGCCTGAGACTGGAAACAGAGCTGATTTCTGAAATGTCATGCTTGTTAAAAAAATTAGTTGCTGGACAAAGTCCCAACAAAGAAGATTGTTTCAGTTAACTTCATTGTTGCTCTGATCCCTTTTGGATTTCTTGTTGCTAGAAGAGGGGACCAATAGATTTTTCCAAAACATTGGTAAGGAATTACTACTGTACGCTGTGTAATATTTTAGAAGAGCCCAGATCTCATATGATAATTTGGCAATACAGACCTTGGTTTCATTCCGCATGGTCAAGTTCATAGCGATCTGAATTGGTATGGTCTGCCTCAGCACTTCATACGCAAATTTAAGATGATCTCGCATATTTAAGCACCAAATTTGAGGGTATAACCTCATCTTGCATTCAAGTAAATATGGTACTTACTAAGGATCCATCCATGTCTTAGAATTTTATTCATTGAAGAAACATTATACTTATTATAATATACATCAGCTGTTGAAAGAAGTGCCTTTTGAGATTCAAACACATTTACTGCTGTCATAGTACGTTCTATGACAGTTGTGGACTTCTTTTTAATTTCCATAATAACATGACTGATTTTAATTTCACTGAAACTGTTTGCAGTTTGTGCTGGTGCAGTGTCTTGAAGTACGTGGTGCCTGTTTCAGCCACCCTTGTATTGTTGCCAGTGTTTTGGTTTTAATAACCCAGGGTTCATTGGAATTCTTTTTACTTGTCCTCAAATGGACTTGCTTGCTGTGTGACTGCATATGTATATATTTCCCAAGCCACAATGCTGACAAAAAGTCTAATATTTTTGATGAACCACTCTGTACTTAAAAAAAAATAAGGCAAAATTGTCCCTGTCCATGTTATGAAGGCAGACAGGGCAAGTAGAGGTGTAGCTCGACTCATTCTTAACCTCTGCACTAGATGGAGATGATTGGTTAACTTCAAGCTCCGGTCACTTTACTCCCACTATCCAAGGAACAGGAGGCTGGGTGGGCCTCAGAGCCGGTCTTGTTGTTCTGGAGGAGAAAATGTCTCTTGTCCCTCACAGGCATGAACCGTGGACTGTTCGACCAATAGCCTAGTCACTATACTGGCTACATCAAGTCTGTGCACTCAGTGTACACTTACACAGTAGAAACCCACAACAAGACAGGATGATAAGATGCAGTTCAGAATTCTACTATAAAATGCTACTTCATGTTTGAACATTGCAGGACAATAATATTGTCTTATGTCATAGCAATACAGGGTCTCTTTCAACTGAGTAAGAACACATTTTGTTTTCTTTTTATATGCCTCTCATTACTAAGTAATTTATCAGTTTTCTTTGGTGGTATACTAATTTTTTAGAAGGTGTGCTTATGAATTGCAACTTTTTTACATGAAAAATAAATACCATAGGTAAGAATTTTAAACTTTATAATTGCACTAAAATTGCTTGACTAAATATGAAATATTAATAAAATTTTGTGTTACTGCCACTGTGTATGTTAATCATACAACAGTGCCTAAAAATAATCAAGTACAGAAATATTTAAATTAAATGTAATGAAATATAAAATTACAAGCACCCTGCAGATTCAATTGTACTACTGGAGTCAGACACCAGAAACGTTACAAATGTGTACACCAGGAATATGATGGGTCTTGAACAGAATTAATCATCAGTATTTATCATCAGTTCCATTAAAATCGGAAAGCAAAAAGGACTTACCCAACAAAAGTAAAATCGTGCAACAGCATAGAAATAATTGCGTGAGAATGCGTATGTGCAGAAAGGGATGGGCGGAAAGTGTAGCTGTTGGTATACTCCATATATGATGTGGGAAGTCCTCGTTTAACAGTAGGTTTACATCCTGAAAATTGCAGTGGAGAGCAAAACATTGTAGAACAGAACAGTTAAAATATCCAAAGGTATGGCTGTTGAAATTTCCACTAGCTGCGAGTAAAAAGGATGTTTGATGTAAGTCTGAGCACCATTCTTCAATTCTTTGGTCAATAAAATTTTTGTTTTTAAAAAATGTTACGTGGGGAAACATCAAGCAAGGTAGTTGTATTTTAATATCATTAAACTTGCTGTAGTTTTCTTTAATTTGGAATTCATCCCTGAAAGTGGTACAGGTAGCACTAAAACAAGATTCTTGTAATTTTATATGTAAATTTTAAATGTAATTGTATTTGATGGATTTTGATATTCATATACAATAAGTCTTCAGTTAATGCTAGGGATACATTCCTGAAAATTGCAGCATAGAGCAAAACAACTTAGAATGGAGCATTTTTTTCCATAACAGTTAATTAAAATACATGAGAAAACAATGCTAATTTGAGCCAACATAGTGTTTGTCAAGTCTTTGTTTACTAGAATTTGAAATGTTAAAGTGAATCAATGCTGTTTATGGCAACATTCAATGAAGACTACCTGTATATGAAATATAATTTGATTCTGGATTACTTTGTCTTTCTCAGTCAGTGTTTTGTTTCCCATCTTTTTACAAACATGTCCGTGGCTGGAATGAACAGCTTTCAGAAAATATATCAATTTGACCTAGTCTTTGATACTTCTTCTGATAGCATTGCTTTACAACTATAATAATTATCCATGCATTGTATTTGCTGAAATGTCTGTCAGAAATGCTGTGTACAATTCCCATCCATCCAAGGACAAAAGTTATGGGTTAATTTTTTAACTTAAAATTGAAGCAACACCTACTTCAATAAGACTTTGCTGTGTGTATGTGTTGTATGAATGTATGTATGTATGTATGTATGTATGTATGTAGCATTAAGTTAATTAATTATTTACATATGTTTTCAGAGATATTGGTCTCATAAAAAACACTGGAGAACAGTATGCAGATCAGTATTAAATGCTTGCTTTGCAATAATTGCTTCGGCTGTCTAAGGGTCTACACATGTGCATGTGCATGAGGGCACACATGTGTGCCACCACACACACACACACACACACACACACAAACACACACATATGCAAGTACATATGCATACACATACATATGTGCATCCATGTCTTTTCCAGTTTCTGAGATTTTCACAGTCTTATTTGGTAGGAATATTTTAAGGTTTTACTGTATTCAATGAATGATGTGGATGGTCAAGTTTGTTCTGTTTGTATCATAACCTTCAAAAATCCAAAAGTTCATCTTCATTGCTTATATTGCAGTAGTTTTATTCAGCAACGAACATGAAAAATATCCTAAAACACATCAGATAAGTGCCTGTATACTAGCTGAACGATTGCTGGGAATGCACATACACAAGCATTACTTTAGTCAGCACACTTTTATTTATCAGAAAACTGAAAGCACAGGAAGGCAGTAGCACTAGCTGTGTATAGTCATGATGATTATTTGTTTGGAGGAAGTGAATGAAACCATAAAAATTATACAAAGTCAGTAATTATTCTTCAGCCAGTCAAAAGGTTTTATTCAGTCCTATCACTTTCTTAAAGCTGACCATGGTCTCTTCTTTCAGCTACTTCTGATTTATCATTCACATTATTGGGACCACTATCTGCTACATAACCTAAACATGTAGTACATTGTCACAAACTAACCAAATGTCAAACCACACACAACCATTGTAGAGTTAGTATGTATCTCACTGTAACAAAATTTGTAATTTTTATCCTTCACCATGGTGCAGTACACAGAAGATTCTACCTGCATAATGGATATAGACGTGTGAAAACCTGAGCTCTTGTAACCAAACATATTCTTTATAGAAGGTCATTTGAGTGAATGTGCCCTCTAGGGATTGTTTGAGTAAGTGATGTTAATTGCATAACTTTATTGAATTTGGTGTTGCTTTGTTTTGTACCGATGTGGTTCTTGTGTTCTTTTGCAGTCTGTTCCACTTGGACTATTGCTGGTAATTACTTTATAGCAGTACACAATTTGTTGGGTCTGCCATCTGTAGTTGTCTTGTTTATGTTTCAAGAAGCCTGTCATGTTTCACATTCCACTTGTGGCCTGCTTGGATTCAAGGCTGTAGGCTATAAAGAAGGTTTAAAACCTCAAAGGAAATAAGACTTCTAAATTGTACACACAAGTTACGTTAAGTGAGACCCATGTTTCAACTTCTGGATGATGACATTCTGTGGAGAGCCAATTTGCCAAGTCAGAGAAACTGTTAATCCTTCTGGGTGAAATGGGTTTGCACATGTAGTGATATTTACAGAACATGTAGAAGACAAAGTTTTGAGGTGCTTTGCCAAGAGTGTATACAGGTACATCCCAGTTGACATGAGGGTTGTACTCGTGGAAGGTGCCACATAATGTGAGGACACAAAAATCAAAGGCTTTGCTATAGGCTGTGTAATAGCTTGTTACATTCTGTAACATACTTTCAGTGGTTGGTTTTTTAAGAAGTGAAATAACCTTGCAATAATATGGAAAATTCATTACAAGATATAAATAGTACTTCGAATAAATTCTTTGTGAAGTACAGGGTTATTCATAAGTCCCTCCGGAACTTCCGAACTCGACTGCGCAACAACCAAGAAAGACACGATAGAAAGGAGCATATCAATAGGTAGAGAATCTCTCAAAGTTTTTTTTGTACTAGGGGCCTTGGCGTACTTGCAGGTTCCACCGCTAGGGGGTAGTCGTG
>Ga0209628_10002389_pt1 | contig 12723 bp, 8 predicted proteins | sample TergutCu122P4_FD_187285 | JGI IMG/M metagenome (GOLD analysis project Ga0209628, IMG submission 187285) | Cubitermes ugandensis P4 segment gut microbial communities from Kakamega Forest, Kenya - Cu122 P4 (SPAdes) (version 2) | ecosystem: Host-associated > Arthropoda: Insects > Digestive system >...
GAATGATCCCGTTCCCCTTCAAAGGGGGATTTTAAAAAAGCGGTACAGGCGGAATTTTGCCATTGTCCATAGCCGCTGAAAGCGCCAGACAGGCCGTGATGGCGGCATTATACTGTAAGTCGGCAATAATTAAACGTTCGTAGGTGTCCATCATGGTGTGGTATCCACGATTATACTCTAAATTATCCTGAATAAATTGAAATGCGGGCAACCCGATACGGCTAAATGTTTCATGGTCGGTCCATTTCGTCTTGAGTGGCGACAAAACACCAAAGCCCAAGGTTTCCAATGCCTTGTTCCATGCTTTAAAAAAAGGAAATGCCATGTCGTTTTCTTCTAAATAAATGCCTCTGAATTTTCCTGATCCGTGGTCCATATTAAGGTATAGCGCAAATTGGTCATACCCTTTTTTGGTTTTTTTTTCGTCGACATTGTAGAGGTAATCTTGCATGTATCCCCCTGAACCAACTAACCCTTGTTCCTCGCCTCCCCAAAGCGCTATTCGGATTGTACGCCGCGGTTTTATCCCAATGGCTTTGATGATTCGCAATGCTTCCATCATCACCGCACAGCCTGATGCATTATCGGCAGCGCCTGTTCCTCCATGCCAGGAATCTAAATGTCCTCCAATCATCACAATTTCGTCTTTCAGTTTGGGGTCGATTCCGGGAATTTCGGCAATCACATTATTGATAACGCGATTATCATAAAACACATTCCGGATTTCAATTTCCATCGTTACAGGAATGTGATTTTCGAGTAGTCGCACCATTCGCCCGTGAGCTTCAACAGGAAGCACTAATTCGGCAATGGGCTCTGGATCACCCGATACATAGGCTACGCTCATCGACATAGGAACGTTGAAAAAACCGCCTCCACTGATTAGAACCGCCGGTTTTTCAGCTTTCAGTAAGTCTTGAATGTTTTGTTGTAACTCCCTATAGGTGGTGTCGGATAGTTCACGACGTGGCGTTGTCGTTTGAGGACGAGATTCGATGGCTAATTGTTTTAATCGTTCATCGGATTGGCGCGAAGCAAAAGGGGTGAATGACATCTCATACCTTGATGTAACAGGCATCAGAACAATTTGATTTTTTAACTTGTCTTTATATTCATCAATATCTGCCAAACTTTTAATATTTAGCATAATCACTTCTCCTTTTATTAAACCGGGAGTACTGCCCGACCAGGCTTTAGGTGTAGCCATGAAGGGACAATAATAAGGGACGGTCATGGCGGCATACGTTTTAAGATTGTCCCATCCGCCTTTGGGAAAATCAGCCGCTTTTTCTATCCGCGCATTATCGAAACCAAATGCGATAAGTTTCTCTTTAACAGACATCTCCATCCGTTCTCCAAGGCGTGAGGCCGGTAGGCGGGGGCCGGCAAAATCGGTGAGGAAAAAAACGAGGGATTCGATTTGCGATTGTTGAAAAGCTTCACGTTTGATTTTAAAAACAACTTCTTCGGGCAGTGACTGCTGCGCAACGACTGTTAAGGAAAACCAGAAAAAGAATAATACAACGGCAACTCTATTTTTCATACGTAATAAAATTTCTGCAAAGTTAATTTATTTTGTTCTTCATCTTGTTTTTTATTCATTTTATTATGTAATTTTGTCGCCAATTATATAAAATAATATCATGATGAAAGGAAATAGTTTCATTTGGATTTTATCGGCAGCCGTTTTTTTGACGAGCTGCTCTTCGAGTAAGAAGGCCTTGCAGCAGGGCGATTATCACCGTGCTGTTATAGAAGCGGTTAATCAACTTCGTTCCAGTCCGAACAACCGAAAATTGCAGGATGTGCTTGTCCAAGCTTATCCCTTAGCAAAACAAAACAGTTTGAGGGTTATTAATAATGCGATGGCTGCCAATCCACCTAACAAGTATTCTATTACGGCTGACGAATACTTAGCATTGAACGAATTAGCAGATGCCATATTCACTTGCCCCAAAGCGCTGCAACTTGTTCCGAATCCCGAGCAATTTGGTCGCGAGTTAGGCGATATTTTACCTTTGGCCGCTGAAGAAGCCTACAATCTTGGAGTGAAACAGTTGAGGGTGAACACGATTCAAAGCGCTCGCGATGCTTTTCGCCATTTCACAAATGCAGACAGGTATGTCAAGGGCTATAAAGACGTGAATAGTAAAATCGAAGAGGCGCTTTATTTAGCGATCTTCAAAGTGGTCGTTAAAAAACCGGTTACCCCGAACAACTACCAACTGACTGCTGACTTTTTCTATACGAACCTGATGGCGCAAATGGCACAAGTGACACGAGGTGGGTTTGTTCGTTTTTATACGGAGGAAGAAGCTCGGAATGAACGTCTCACAAAGCCTGACCAATTTTTAGCGCTCGACTTTGCCGATTTTACGGTGGGGATCATGCGCGAAACTAAAAATTCGTCTGAAATAACACGCGATAGTGTTTTGGTAGGTACAACGACCATCAACGGGACAAAACAAAATGTTTATGGCAAGGTGAAAGCCACATATACGACTTTCCGCCGCGAGGTGATCTCCCAAGGAACACTTTCTGCTAAGATTATCAATGCCGATAACAATCGCGTTGAAGAATTTCGCAACTTCCCCGGTAAATTTACCTGGTTCAACGAATGGGCTTCTTTCAATGGCGATGAGCGTGCGCTCACGGACAAGCAAAAAAAGATGGCTAAAGCCGAACCCATTATGCCGCCCCCACAACAAGACCTTTTTATTGAGTTTACGAAACCCATTTTCGACCAGACTGTCGCTTTTGTGAAAAAATATTATGCAAATAAGTAGGGGGAATGTAAGATCGTAAGACCGTAAGACCGTAAAATTTAAAGAGAGAGACGTTCTTTGAGGGCGTTGAGTTCGGTTGATAATTCTTTCGGAAGATGGTCGCCAAATCGGGCAAAATGGTCTTCGATCAGCGCTATTTCCGCTATCCAGTCTTCATTGTTCACAGCGAGCACTTTAGCCATTTTGGCTTCATCAATGTTCGATAGCCCTTCGATATTGATCGTGTTGGCGGCGGGCACTTTGCCGATAGCCGTATCAACTGTTTCGCCCTCGCCGTTACAACGGTCGAAAATGTAAGCCAATACACGGCTGTTTTCACCATAACCGGGCCACATAAATTTGCCGTTGGCGTCTTTTAAGAACCAGTTGACATAGAATATCTTTGGTAATTTTGCGCCTTCTTTTTGTCCTATTTTTATCCAGTGGCCGAAATAATCGCCCATATTGTATCCACAGAACGGGAGCATGGCAAACGGGTCACGCCGAACGCCGGCTTTTAAGCCGATAGCGGCAGCAGTGACTTCTGAGCCTCCGATAGAGCCCATAAATACCCCGTGATTCCAACTTTTAGCTTCGTGAACTAAAGGTACGGTGTTTGGACGACGACCACCAAAGAGAAATGCTGAAATCGGTACCCCCGCCGGGTTTTCCCATTCCTTGTCAATGACAGGGCATTGGTTAGCAGGCGCTGTGAAACGGGCGTTTGCATGAGCGCAAGTTTCGCCTGATGCCGGATCGTGAATTTTATTTTTCCAGTTGATTGTACCGGCAGGACATGCAGTGCCAATTCCTTCCCACCACACATCGCCATCGGGTGTCAGGCCGACATTGGTGAAAATACTGTTGGCGTGGAGGCTCAACATGGCGTTTGGATTAGTTTCCATAGAGGTGAAGGGCGCTACGCCAAAGAAACCCGCTTCGGGGTTGATGGCATACAGATGTCCGTCGGCGCCAAATTTCATCCAGGCAATATCATCACCCACACATTCTACTTTCCAACCCGGAATGGTCGGGATTAACATGGCGAGATTAGTCTTTCCGCAAGCGCTTGGGAATGCAGCGGCAATATATTTCTTTTCACCTTTTGGATTTGTAATGCCGAGTATCAACATGTGTTCAGCCATCCATCCTTGTCTTTTAGCCATGTTTGAAGCGATACGCAAAGCGAGGCATTTCTTTCCTAACAGTGCATTCCCACCATATCCCGAGCCATACGACCATATTTCATTCGTTTCAGGGAAATGGGTGATGTATTTCTTTTCAATGGGCGCGCAAGGCCATTTGACATCTGTCTGACCGGGCGCCAATGGAGCGCCAATCGAGTGTACACAAGGGATAAATTCGCCGTCGTCGCCCAATACATCTAATACTTTTTGTCCCATGCGGGTCATGATGCGCATATTAACAACGACATAAGGAGAATCGGTTATCTCGACGCCGATATGAGCGATGTTTGAGCCAAGCGGGCCCATGCTGAAAGGAATGACATATAAGGTACGACCTTGCATACATCCCTTATACAGGTCGAGCATAATTTTCCTCATTTCCTCAGGATCAGCCCAGTTGTTGGTTGGGCCGGCTTCGTCTTTTGTTTTCGAGCAGATAAAGGTACGGTCTTCCACACGCGCCACATCACTGGGGTCGGATTGGAAATAGTAAGAATTGGGACGTTTGGTTTCGTTCAACTTCACGCCCATACCACAAGCGACCATTTCGTCAAGGAGGCGCTGATTTTCTTCATCTGAACCGTTGCACCAATACACATGCTTTGGTTGGCACCAATCGGCCCACTCCTGTACCCACTGTTTTAAATTCTGATTGTTTGTCATTTTGTTATATTTTAATAGTGAAACAATTGCATTTTTATTTTATAATTGGTCAGATAAAAACTTCTCGATATTAAACTGCAAAAATACGACAAAAAATGATTTCTTGCAAAAAAAAATGAAGGCGCCGTTGATAATTTCACGCCGATGATTTTTCTTCAAAAAAAATTTTGTACAAAAGATGGTTTTTTTCAAACTTTTATTACTTTTGTCCTTGAATTTTAATCACTTTTATTTGGTATGAAAGCGCTTGTTTTAGAAGATTATAACCAATTGGTATACCGTGATGTCGATGATCCGCGACCGGCATCAGACGATGTTCTTATCCGCGTGAAAGCCTGTGGCATATGTGGAAGCGATGTGCACGGTATGGATGGCAGTACAGGACGCCGTCAGCCGCCAATCATTATGGGTCATGAAGCGTCGGGTATCATTGTAAAAACGGGTGAAGGTGTCTCCCGGTGGAAAGAGGGCGATCGTGTTACATTTGATTCTACGGTTTACCAACTCGACGATTGGTATACACGCAAAGGGTTTTACAATCTCAGTGATGGGCGTGAAGTTGTCGGTGTTTCGCCAAAAGAATACAAGCGACACGGCGCTTTGGCGGAATATGTCGTTGTTCCACAACATATCCTCCACAAGATACCGGATAACGTAAGTTTTGAACATGCCGCAATGGTCGAGCCGGCCGCGGTAGCCGCTCATGCAGTGCGGATTTCGGGCATTAAAGTGGGAGATAGCGCCACAGTAATGGGCAGCGGTATGATTGGTGTTTTCATTGTCGGTATGCTCAAAGCGGCAGGCGCCCAGCCTGTGATTGCCATTGATATCGATGACGAAAAACTAAAAATGGCCGCCCATTACGGCGCTGATATCATGATCAATTCAGTGAACCAGTCCGTGGCCGAAACTGTTCGCTACCATACGAAGGGGCGTGGCGCGGATTTTGGCTTTGAGGCGGTTGGTATCTCAGCAACCGTAAACGTCCTCATCGATTCGCTTCGCAAAGGGGCGACAGCCGTTTTGGTTGGCAACCTGTCCCCTGTCATTGAGTTTCCCCTGCAAAAAGTGGTCACCTCCGAAATCAATGTCAAAGGCAGTTGCGCGATCTGCGGTGAATATGAAACCGTACTCCACATGATTGCAAATGGGACTTTACAAGTCGATGCGATGATATCAGCCGTAGCGCCATTAAGTGAAGGCGCTGAATGGTTTCGAAAACTCTATTATAATGAAGGCCATTTTAATAAAATCATCCTCACCCCCTAAGGGACTTCTAAAAGCCCCAAACTCTGCGTTACGCTCCATCGGCAAAATGCTCATTTACTTCAAGTAAATTGACTGAATGTCTTCTTCCTCCTTGCAGGGCAAAATCAAAACAAGTTTTGACTCTACTCCTGCTTCGTTCGTCAGTTGCGCTTTTGCCTCTGTCGCAAGCCTTGATTTTGGGGTTTTTAGAAGTCCCTTTAATATAGATAAAGATAAAAATATGAAAAAATTTAACATTGCCATTATCGGGTGCGGCAAAGTAGCGCATCTTCATGCCAAAGCGATTAACAATCTTCAACGTGCAAGGCTTGTTTCCGTATGGAGTCGCACAACCACATCGGCTGAAACATTTGCAGCCATGTATAACGTCAAACCCTACCGCGACATCCCTTCCATGATTCGTGAAAGCGCGATTGACCTGGCTATTATCTGTAACCCCCATCCTTTCCATAAAGATGCAGCCGTTGAGGCCGCGCGTGCCGGCGCTCATGTTTTGGTGGAAAAACCGCTGGCGTCGACCCTCGAGCATAGCGATATGATCATCGATGCCTGTCGGAACGCCGGCGTTCGTTTGGGTGTGATAAGCCAACGCCGCTGGTATGCTCCTGTTCAACGAATCAGGGCAGCTATCAATGAAGGTAAAATTGGAACGCCTGTATTGGGTACGGTCCATATGTTGGGTTGGCGTGATAAAGCCTATTATGATTCAGACCCCTGGCGAGGGACTTGGGATATGGAAGGCGGCGGTGTATTAATCAACCAGGCACCACACCAGTTGGATATCCTGCTTTGGTTTATGGGCGAAGTAGACGAAGTATATGGGGTATGGCGTAACCTTAACCACCCCTATATTGAAGTAGACGATACTGCGTTGGCTATCGTCAAGTTTAAAAGTGGCGCTATCGGCAATATCATCGTCAGTAATTCGCAAAAACCGGGTATTTACGGCAAGGTGCATATCCATGGCAGTAATGGCGCTTCGGTGGGGGTGCAAACCGATGGAGGCGCCATGTTTGTCGCCGGTATGTCGTCTGTACTCGAACCACCAGTGAATGATTTATGGACAGTTCCCAGTGAAGAACATTTGCTCAACGTTTGGAAATGTGAGGACAGTGCAGTGTTCGAACAAATCGATCCGACCATTTATTATTTTGAACGCCAGATCGAAGATTTTCTGCAAGCGATTGAAAATAATCGCGATCCTTTGGTCGACGGAACAGCCGGTCGTCGTACGGTTGAACTTATTACAGCCATTTATCGTTCTACCCGTAACAATGCTCCTGTTAAATGTCCATTGTGTTTTTAGAAATCCCCATGAGAAGTCCCCACTAACTGAAAACATTTAAAATAGCCATGTAACGGGTATCCGGTCCTACCGGACAAAGCGATTGGTATCCCGAACGGATGAGATTATCTTCCAGCACTAAGGGCGATTCGATTTTCATGCGTTGATGTTCTTGATAAGCATTATAAACGTATGATACCGTCCGCATCATGCCTTGTGATTCTGGGTGGATAAATTGACGACTTATTTGCATGGCTACAAGTCCCATCGTATATCTTAAATTGAGTTCAACAAACGGATGAACGGCATAATTTCCATCTTCGGTTTTATAAATAAACAAATCCACACCCATATAACCATTATACTTATTCCCTACCACTTCGTTCAGAACTAAGCCGATCTGTTCAACTAAAAACAGATAATCTTCCGGTGAAATATATTCGCTAAGCCGCTGGAGAAGCATTTCTTGCGTACCAAGCATACAGCCAACAAACTGCCCCTGCGCTTGAGTTTCAAAAATGGATAACCCGACATATTGAACCTGGCCATTTCCATCCGAATAATATTGGGCTGCAAAATCAAAAACACGGTTTAATGCCGGCTCAATACTGACCGAGCCCTGCTTTTTTATGGCGCTGTTCAGCCAACTTATAGCACGGAAATCTAACTTATTGTTTTCTATCCAATAATGTCCTCGTCCTGAGGAAGAAAATGGTGTTTTGATCACATATGGGGTTGCTTTCTTTGCCGCAAATTCTTCTAATTGATTAGTCTCAGAAAAGAAAGTTGGCACTTGAATGGGGGGGGTTATGGGAATTTTACTCTGCAATAGTTCTAAACAAACAGCAGAAGTTTGACGATTGGTTAAAAGCACAAATTCTTCTTTCCATTCCGGAATTTCGATATCCATTCCCGCTTGTTTAAGTTCTTTAAAAGCATCAATGCTACGTGGAGAAACGCCCCAGATATTTGCCGTGAGTGGTGGTAACTTTGGTTTTTCCCCTAATTTTTTTCGACGGTATAACTCTTTCATCATCAAATTCAAGATCATCGGTGATGATAATGAAGCCCGAAATGGTTTGGGCAGTGATGCTGTAAAAAGAGATGCTTTTGGATTTCTTACAAGCGTAAAACTTCCGGGGCCTCCATACCAAATGGGTAACATTTCCAGATCGGAAGTCATCTTTTGTACGGAGTAAGGAGGCGTATAATGTGATTTTCCACATAAGACTTCCATCTCATGTCCCGGATTAAATAAATACAATTGTTGCATTAAGTCAAGGTTTTTTTTATTAATCTAAATTTTCATCAATAGCTTCAATTTTCTTTACGACAATTTCCATTTCATCTTTTAAGCGTCCGATTTTCCGATCCATTTCTTTCAACAATCCATCGCCTCCTTTTGATGAAATGAAACCTATATTGTTTTCATACGTTTGAAGCTCGTTCTTCATCCGGTCAAACGTACGCATTAATTTATCCCGTTCGTTATACAATTTATTTTTTCCGTTTCCGGTAATTTCAGTCAGATTAGAGCGGAATTGTTGAACCCGTCGATCGCGCTCACTCACTTTTAGCCGGTCAAATTGTTTATCCACGGCTTCTTTAAATGATTTCTGAAGTTTGTCTTTTTCTTTGAATGGAACGAAACCAACTAAATTCCATTCCGAGAGATAATCTCGCAATAAGGCCAAGGCTTCGTTGTTCGGCAGATTTTTATCAATTTTTTTAATTTTATTGATAATCGCTTTCTTTGCTTCTAAGTTTTCAATCTCTTCGGTCTTTTGGGAAGTCGATTCTTTGCTTTTCTGTTCAAAGAAATAATCGCATGCGGCGTTGAACTGTTTCCAGATCGTATCCGAATGTTTGCGTCCTGCCGGTCCGATTTTTTTCCATTCATTTTGTAACTCGACAAAAGCTTTTGTTGTTTCTTTCCAATCGGTGCTGTCTCTTAAAGATTCAGCTTTTGCAACAAGCGCATTTTTCATTTCGAGATTCTTTTCGATTTCTTTTTTGATTGATTTATAAAATTCGTTCTTCTTTTCGAAATAAATGTCGGATGCGTCGCGGAAGCGTTCAAACACTTTTGCATTTTGTTTCTTCGTTGCAAAGCCAATCGAACGCCATTTCACCTGAATAGCTCTCACTTCATTGGTTTTTTTCTCCCAGTCTTTCATCGTAAGAAGCTTGCTGAAATCGATTGACTCCAACTCCAAGCAAAGGGCTTTCTTACTTTCAAAATTTTTTTCTTCCTGCCCTTTCAGATTATCATAGTAAGCCTGATGCCTTTTATAAATAATTACAGAGGCGGCTTTAAAACGATCCCAAATTTTATCACGAAACCCTTTGGCTACTGGACCTATTTCGCGCCATTGTTGACGCAGTTTTTGAAGTTGATGAAAAGCGGAAATGACATCCGGACTTTTTGAAAGACGTTCAACCGTTTCGCATAAAACGGTTTTCATCTCAAGATTTTTTTTGAAATCATAATCCCGAAACTGATTATTAATCTTAATTATATCATAAAACCGCTCATTATAAAGCTGATAGTTTCGCCATAGCTCCTTCGAATACTCCTGTGGAATGAGTTTAATTTCTTTCCATTTGCGTTTAATCTCACGATACTCATTATAACGCTTGTTGAAGTCGTCCTGACTTTCAGTTAATATTTTTAGCCGTTCGATCAGATGTTGCTTAATAATTAAATTGGTTTCTTTTTGTCGCTCCTCTTCAGCGGTGAATGTAGCCCTTTTTTCTTTGTTTTCAGCGATAAGCGCTCTTAGTTGGGTTTCTGTTTCATCTTCGGGAGCTTTAAAGTCCTTCTCTTCTCCTCCACCTTCAAGAAATTCTTTTTTATTCGCTTCGATTTCTGCCCTTCGTATTTTGTAATAAAATTGTTTGAGTAGATCGACTTCATTACGACCGTGTTTCCGGGGTTCGGCATTAATTTGTCTGAGACGTTCTATTAACTCAATCTTTGTTAGAGAAGATAACGCAGTTTTATTTAACGGTTTAGTTATGTTCACTTCCTCGACTTCATCATCAGCGTCCAAAAAATCATCTTCCAGCACAGTTGTGTCATCTGAAATGATTAGATCAGCTTCCGTTTCTTCTTCCGGAAAATTTTCTTCCATTTCCATTTCCGCTTCCATTTCCATTTCCGCTTCCAAATCCATTTCCGCTTCGACTTCTTCTTCCGTCTCGGCTTCGGGTTCAACTTCGGCTTCGGGTTCAGTTTCTTCTTCCGTTTCAGCTTCAACTTCAACTTTGGCTTCTTCTTCCGTTTCGGCTTCAGCTTCATCTTCGGTTTCCGTTTCAGCTTCAACTTCGGCTTCCGTTTCAACTTTGGCTTCCGTTTCAACTTCAACTTCGGCTTCCGTTTCAACTTTGGCTTCTGTTTCAACTTTGGCTTCCATTTCAGCTTCGGATTCGGATTCGGATACAACTGTTACGGGAACGATTTCCTCTTCCAATACAATTTCCATCGCTTCAACCGGCTTTTCTTCCGGATTTATATCTGCATTGAAATCTGCATCGTTTGACTTCTCATCCGCTTCAGATGCTGTTTCAGCCGGTTCAATAGCCGGTGTGTGAGATGTTTCCAATTCACCTGTTTCTTCGATAACAATTTTCTCGTCCTCAGGTAAATTTACTTCATTAGTGTCAATCATAACCATTTTAATTAATAATCAGGCTGGGTTATCCCTTCTATAAAAGGCACAAAATAAAGGGTTTTATTTTACTTTTCCAAAAAAAAACATAAAAAAAAACCACAATTTCTTTAAGTTGTCTCATTGTTAGAATGTTACATAAGCATTAAAAAAATCCCGGAACTCGCGTTCGGGGATTTTCAGTAATGAATAATGAATAACGTTTAGCATTATGCTCTAGCTCTCGGGTGATTCCCGAGTGTACCGCATAGAAGCCTGTAAGGACTACGTCATTTCTGACGTTTTACCAATCACCCTATCAGCGCTCAGAATCTCTTCTTTACGCAACCGGCTTTCAGTATAATAATTAGATTTGAAGAAATTAGTGACAACACGATGCCAAACTCTATTATCCTTCTTCATCTAACTATATTTCCGCGCAAAGGTAAAAATAATTTTTTAGAGAAAAAAAATATTTTAGCTTTTTTTTTATTTTTTTCTAAAGATATTTTTTAAAATACAGATTATTAGCTTAATAAGGAGGACTGCTTTTTTTAAAGAAAAATTTAAAAGTCACTTTTTTTGGTTATAATTGAGGATTTCTTCAAGTCCTTCCTTCAAGTGATATTGAGGGATAAAATCCAACGCCCTGAATGTTTGTTCGACCTCGCAAGCCCAGTTGCGTTGTTTTAAAATTTTGAATTTATCGCGGTTAAGCGTCGTTGCTTTATTTAACAGTTTTCCTGTCAATTCTGATAAGCAACAAACAACGTAACAAAGAAACGACGGTATGCGCAATTGGAATACAAATCGTTTGTCTATCAGTTTTTTAACAATGTCAACAAATTCATTATCCGTATAGGCATCGCCATCTGTAACAAAATAGGATGCATCACGTACAGCGGGATTCTCAAGAGCCAGAAAAGTCGCCATCGCCAAATCCTTAACATAAATAAATGTAATCCGCTGCGGCGTCATGCCTATTTTAAAATCAAAGCCGGATTGAATGCTTTTGATTTCCATCAGATAGTCTTTTTCCCCAGGGCCATATACGCCCGTAGGGCATAGAATAACATAAGGAAAATAGTTTTGCGACTTTACAATGCGTTCAGCCTGAAGCTTACTTTTTCCATAGATCGAATTCGGCTGTTGTGCATCATCCATCCGAATCGGTCTGAATGATTTTTCAGCTACCGGCCCGAAGCTACTTAAACTGCTCATCAATAAAAATTTATCAGGAATACAACCGGCTTGTGCTAATGCTTCTATCAGAATTTCGGTATATTGAGCATTCACTTTAAAAAAATCAGCCGCATGAAGTGTTTTTGTGACGCCAGCATTATGAACGACATAATGCCAGGCGCCCGATTGAGATACGACTTCACGCAATTGCTGAATTAAAGCCGTTTTGTCATCGTATTGCAAATCGATGAATCGGATTCGTTCATCTTTTAGTTGTTCTCGCGAACTGCTTTGACGAATGCCAGCCCAAACATCATAACCTCGATTCAAGGCTTCTGTTACTAAAAATCCGCCAATAAACCCGCTCGCTCCAGTAATAAGTACCCTTTTTTTATCTGCCATATCATTTCTTTTTCCTGATTCCTAATTCCTGATTCCTGATTCCTGATTCCTGATTCCTGATTCCTGATATATTACATCCCCCTGCCCCCTTCAAAGGGGGAATTAATTCCTAATTCCTGATTCCTGATTCCTGATTCCTGATTCCTGATTCCTGATTCCTGATATATTACATCCCCCTGCCCCCTTCAAAGGGGGAATTAATTCCTGATTCCTGATTCCTGATATATTACATCCCCCTGCCCCCTTCAAAGGGGGAATTAATTCCTGATTCCTGATTCCTGATTCCTGATTCCTAATTCCTGATTCCTGATTCCTGATTC
>Ga0209628_10002390_pt1 | contig 12722 bp, 11 predicted proteins | sample TergutCu122P4_FD_187285 | JGI IMG/M metagenome (GOLD analysis project Ga0209628, IMG submission 187285) | Cubitermes ugandensis P4 segment gut microbial communities from Kakamega Forest, Kenya - Cu122 P4 (SPAdes) (version 2) | ecosystem: Host-associated > Arthropoda: Insects > Digestive system...
ATCTTCCAACTAAAACGCATGGTCCAAGGTCTTGGTACAATATCCAGTAAAAGTAACCTTGCATCAAATTTCTTAATATTACTAAAAGCAGGGGTGCACAAATTCCAGGTGCCAGGTCACCCAAGCAACTAAATTTTGCTTGGTAGCACCTAATATTTATGGTCTTCAGAATGGAACTTGTTTCATGACACCCTTCTTGTGCCTCAAATTTTGAGGTCACTCCTATATTCTTGGAAAATATGTGAACCTATGAGTAAAATTGTAACTATAAATGAACTAACTTTATGATAGTAGCACTGCCTCTTCAGTTTCACTACCCTACAACTTGAACAGAACACAAACTTCCTCATATTCCAAACTGTTAATTAACAAACACTTTTGCTGACCTGTAACAGAACACAAGTATCATTTGTGATGTGCTCATATTCTGTCCTTCCCTCTAACAAATTAAAATTAGCAGAATAAAACAGAACCTGACTTAGGACACTCTGTTCCAATTCCTTTTCTCTACGTGTAAATATCACCCAAAAAGGATTAAAGGTGCAACAAAATCCTTTCCAACTGCTCTGGGTTTAAATGCATATGATGAATCTTCCAACTAAAACGCATGGTCCAAGGTGTCAAATGTTATATTTTTAGATTTAATTGGAGTACAAATGACCCAGTCAGATAGGACTGGAGTATATCAAAGCACAAAAATGTGCATTTCAGTTTTAATATGCAGTCTTCCAAAATTTACACAGTGTAACACACAGACCATTATGAAATGACAGTTTGTTGCAACATGTCTTCAGATACAGACTATTTGAGATTTCTTTTTCCTTTCCATTCAACAGTAATGACAGGGTGCAGACATCTGAACTTCTGAGTACTGGATGATGACACTGATGAAGAGGACTGATATTCTTCTTGGAAAAACAATTTCTTTAGTGAGTGGTTATACCTGATAAGAGGCTGCTGCTCAGTCTTTAAGAAGTTGATGAGAACATCCAGTAATGTGGGATACTGGTTGTATGGCTTTACCACATATCCAGTGGCGCCAACCAACTGGCCCAGAGCCCACAGAGCCACTCCTCGTTTTTCGGGAGAGCTGGCATCTCCTAACATCTCCAGAAGGATGGGGAGTAATTCTCCTACCCACTGCTGCATCTCGTTACCATTAACCTTCCAAGCAAAATAAACATGAACCATTGGTATTATATCTTCTGATGTAACTATCAATGAAAGCTTGCATCATCAATAATATTTGATTTTCTTTTTATTAGTTTAAGAAATCTGGAGAATTTGGAGGAGGCACTAACCTCTGCTAAATCGCCAACTGCAGTGAGAACACTGACCACCACACCTGGATTGGGCTCTTGTTCCTTCAGCTTAGGCACAAGCACCTTCAGAATAGGCTCCATGTATGGGCGAATAAGACGAGGTGCATTCACTACCAAGTGATCCAACATGCGCGCACTTTGTTCCTTATTGCGTCCCATCCCACTATGCTCCAACTCTGTCAGGAACTGCAGTTTGTGATAAAGAACACCATTCAGAAATACACAAGACACAATGATTATACGACCATATCATACATTATATAGGTCTGAATCTCAGTCGATGCTGTTCATTAAACCTTCACTGACCACACGTGGCATTATTGTGATGGTGCATACATACAGTACAGGAAGCCAAGCACAGTATATTTTCAATGCTAACACAGTTCTTCTAGCTGAATAAACAGCCACCATCCCTGCAGAACAGGCAGATTTAAACTGCCCATTATCAGGTGCTAAGACTTATCTCAGACTTAAATATAGCTGTGAACCCAGAGATTTAAAATCCATATTCCTTGAGCATCAAGGAGTCAATGTCTACCAGTGGTGGGTTATAAATAAAGTAAGAAAGACTGATCCAAGACAATAACATAACAGTGAAGTCAGCAATGTGCAAGCTTGTGACATTAACTAATGCGGTGAATACATGTTAAAAAAAAACAGCTAGGACACATTCGTTTTCTCACATGTCAGATATCAATGTACAGCACTTTCATATGAATTCATCACACACAAAATATATTTGTACAAACAATAAGAATGTTAAAAGACAAAAATCTTGTGCACATTTCATCCTACATTTACACAGGTATTTTGGAGAAAGAGAGGATGCATTCATGTGCAACAGACAGCAAACACCTATGAACATACAGTCAAAACATAATAATAGGCTCTACTATAATTCAAAGCCAAAATATTAATTGGAGAAAAAATATATTTTTTAAAATATGGAAAAAGTTTGCTACAATACAAAGAATTTAAACAGCAATAATGTCCCACTGCTGACCACACATAAATACACAAACAAGCAAATAATAAATAAATACCATAACTATAACACAAAGACACAAATCCTAATGAACATTACTGACGTACTGAAAAATCTAACCTGTATGAGGGTCTTCCGAAGAGAAGGCATTACATAAGCAGGGTTCATGCAGCTCAGACGACCAATTGTGCAGATGGCAAGCTCACGGATTTCAAACACTTCATCATTCATTGCTACAAACAGTGCACTGAGGTTCTCTGCTTGTGCCAGATGACTGTCAAAACTGTCATCCAGTGATTCAAGCACACAGTATCGAACATCAGCATCTATTAATAATACAAACAATTAAATTGTCAAACAAAAAGTTCAATGGAGGTGTTCAAAAAAAGCCATAATATCAAAGACATAAATTTAGTTATGGTTTACTTAGCAAAAATATCAAAATATGGTTTACTTAGCAAAAATATCAAAAGCTCAGGATTGTGGATCGTGTCAAACAACAAGATGACTGATGAATAATGAACTGGAAAGGATGCAGAAGGAAGTAGTAATGGCCTATAATGAGATACCATAAGCGTATTTGCCTGGGGCAAAACCAGAAGTAACCTCAGCCAGAACAGCTGGTCTCCGGTTATGCTATACTATGTACTATGCAGTGGTATGGCAGCATATGCTGCCACACCACTGCATAGTACATAACGACCTACTTTTACTGAACGTTTTTAACAACTGTAACTTTAGCTAGGCTCAAGTACAAGCTCCCTGACGATGGTCATAGACCGAAACATGTAGGAGCATTTTAGTATAAGTTTTAATGTACATTTTAGTACTTTCTGAGACTAAAAAATTAGTGCATCTGTTGGCAATTGTAAAGCATTTATATCAAGATGTACGGTGCAATGATAAAGACTGTCACATATTAACTTACAAAGAAATTACTCTGAATCAATAAAATGCCTCCCAATGCACCTAATTTTCTTGGGTTGAAAGAAATTACCCTTCATAAGGGAAACACTATACAGTAACACAATAAAATGGGGCACACGGTGGCATAGTGGTTAAGGCACTACGCTAAAAACTGGCAGGTCGTGGGTTCAAATCCCAATGGTGTCATTGGAATTTTTCAGTGACATAATCCTTCCAGTTGTACTATGGCCCTGGGGTTGACTCAGCCTCTAACAGAAATGAGTACCAGGTGTATTTCCTGGGGGTAAAGGTGGCCGGTGCGTAAGGCTGACAACCTTACCACCATCCTGTGTCGTTTTCATGAAATTTGGGAACCTTAACTTCCTGGAACCCTCTGGGCCACTCCAGGCCAGTAATGGGATTGCTTTACCTTTAAATTTTAACACAATAAAATATAACCATGTGAAACACCACAGTAAATACTACACAGTAACAAAATAAAATTTAACCAAGTGACACATCACAGCAAATCCCACTCAGGAACACAACAAAACGTAACCATTTGACACATCATAGCAAATCTTACTCAGTAACACAATAAAATGTAACCATATGACACACCACAGTAAATACTTTGTCTGCTGGATATGTGTATCAAATGTTCATACATCAGTTGTGAAAAGCTATTAAGCAGAGCTGCTGTTGCATAAAGAAAAGCAAAATTCTCACCAGTATCAGTAATTCCAACTACAAGAAGTTTCCCCAACACATCAGCAACTGTTGTTGTAACAGTCTCTGAATGCCGACTTGTGGTACCATGTAGGGCAAGCATGAGTAACCGACTGCACGTTCGAACTGCCTCCAACCTCACTTCCTGTTGTTCACTTGTCAAGAAATGATCAGCACATCGACGAACAAACTGCAGCAATGAATGACCTACAAAAAAATTAAGCACCTCAGCCCTCCCAATAATATGTACCCAAGCACCAATGAAAGATGGGAGATACCATATGTGATATCTGGGAATAAATATTTCTTTTAGTAAAATCTCATTTCAAAAAACTTACGAAGGACATGGATGTTTAGAGAGTGATACAGCCACAATCACAAGATTTTCTTCATCTGTAATTAACATTCACCTGCACAAATAAGGACGTTTCACAAACCAGACTCTCAGAAACTTTGAATGCCAAATACATGAAAAAATCTTGACCATCTCACTTCAAAGAAGTATACTTTTTGCAGCTTGTCATGGACAAATGTGTTTATGACTTAAATTAAATAATGAGATGCTGACATTAACATTACCATCAAAACTGAAACTTCCTAACGTTCTCAATGCAAGCACAATGCTAGGTACATCCTGAGATTCCTGTCCAAGTCCGTGTGAAGACGATGTTACAGCTGAGCCAGCAGATGGTGGCACCAGGTGTCGTGGCATACCAGGGTGGCGTAATGGCTTATGCATCAAAACATGTGACAGCATCCGTAACAAACCTGTAACATAATGTTATACAGGTACAAAAATAACTTGTACTCCTACACGTACAATCTGAAGAACATCACCAGGAAAGCAAATGACGTGAGAAAACTCTGTTTACTTAATAATGCTCTGCCAAGTACAGATGCTACAGTGAAAAAAACAACAAACAACAGAAGTATAAATAGTAAGTTCAGTAGTGGGCAACATTATTTTAAGTCTGCCCCTGTGTATTACAATAGAAAAAGTGAAATAACAAACACATGTGGTCCACAAGCCAGGTTCAGACCTGGGCACCTTCTGGATATGAAGCAGAATTCCCAACCACTTTAGAGCGATATTCTGCCATAACTCCATTATACTGAATACAGGCTAAGATAATCACTTCTGAAATGAACCAATGTGAACAGTAAACAACCTGTATATTGAAAAAAAATATGCAACTCATTCAGACTCAGCCACAACATCATTACATTATCCCTGAAGCCTAGCTACATTGCTTAAGAACTGACTTTATCAATCATACTTCAAACAGAACTTGACATACTGACACTTCTGGGAAAGTTTTCACAGCATCCTACAACTGCATCATAAACTACAAGAACAAAAGTTAAATCTTGTGCAACATCACACACTTTCCTGGTGGTTTCTAATCAAGGAAAAGTTACACTGGCAATCTATAACAATCAATATGAATGTGTCATACCATTTGTTCATTCATTCATTTGTTCATAAGCCACGGACTGTTTTTCTTTGTAAGTCTGGGATGAAGCTGATTCCCTGGGTTCTGCAGCCTCAAATGGACCTAATTTTCTACCTCCTCTAGACAGGTGAGTATGAAGCACTGCTAGCTAGGGCAGCAAAAGAGAAAAGAGGCTGGAGAAAAACCAGCCCTACCACAAATTCCAAATGACTTACCCTGGGACTGAACCTTGGCCTTGGTGGTGAGAAACCAGTAACTTCCTGTGCCACAGCAAAGCCTTATTTGTCATATTGTTTGCCTCTTTACCATGCACATTCTCCGCATAACAAATTTATCGTGTTTTAAAAATTGCTCTACCTTCAGATATCTCTTTCTTTAGCTGTGGTACACTGAATGCCAGTTCTCTAAGTGCTGTAGTCAGTGCTGGGCTGAGTCCTGTAGCTAACATGGGCTCCAGCAAGTCTTTCACATCTGATCTAATCATCAGTTTGACTGCATGGCCCAGCAATGTGATGCACACAAACACTGCAGGCTCCAGAGACATACCTCGCTTTTTGCTTGGTGTTTCCTATATTAAGTGAACAAACGAACCAAAAAGAGTATTACAGACACATTTCATAGCATAAAGTTAACATATGACAGACATCTAAGACTATACCAAAATGTTTAACTGTAGAACTCGGCTTAACATACACTTTGTGTTCCTAAGATAATAGTTGACACATTTTAAAAATGTGTTATGATATGAGATTAGTTTATGGAATCCCAGTTCTACATACTGAATGGAAAGAACAAAACTGCTCACCTCCTCAGTTTCAGTTTTACCACATTAAGTATAACCAATACAACTTCAATTTTTCTAGTTAAAAAAAATTGTACATTAGTAAATAAAGTGTTGCAAAAGGCCAGAATCTGCTACAAACATATTTAATCAGGCCCCAGTACACATTTCAAGAAGCATTTGAAGAAGAAATGTCTCCTTGATACTTACACAATTTCTATATAATGTATTACTAAATGTTATCAATTACATACATTAGAAATTTCACAGACTCCTGAGAATTACAACTGCTACTGCTTACACATCAGTCTTGTTTCCCCACCACAAAGCAATGTTTAAAACAAATCTCACCTTTGCAGGAAGTGACACTCTAATAACTTCCATGATCCTTGGAAGGTAAGGTTTAATATCATCCTCAACGGCTACGGCAATCAGACCGATCGTGGTAAAGGCTGTACTACGGTCTTTCTCACGGCCTCGAAGGCTTAACAGAAGGTACTGCATTGATATATTTAAGTGTCTGGCATAACAAAAAGAAAAACCTCCTTTACATTTAATTAATCTATGTTCATTTATGACTGTCAAACATTTCTAAAAAATTTATATTAACTGTAATCATATGAAACACACACACACACATACATACATTTGCAGTCCATATGTGTGTATAACGTAACACTGTGGAGCATTCACATAACCACTTCGCAGTGGAAACACAACAATGCATTCTGTGTGTTGTTGTTGATGAGTTACATGTCACTGTCAACTATATAAAAATAATGAGTGTTGCACAACAATGCTTTTATGGTAAATTTATTTAACCAGTAATAATGCAAATTATACGTAACAGTTTTTGAAAAATATATCCCAACTAGTTCGCACTCTTTTCACATGTTACATATAAAAACTGCAATGAAATAAAAGAATGTTCATCTGCTCATTGCCTTCTTTAGATGTACAATTTGGCTAAACATACTGTAATGACATGTATGTCATTGCACAGTTTATCAGGTTTTTTTTTAGTGTTGCTATGAAACATTTTACAAGATGAGACAGAATTAAGGAAATAAGTATTAAATATTATGTGTCTGTGTATTCTAGCCTTATTTACCTAGCAGGCAGAGTGCATCTTTTCTATGCATCATCATCATCATCATGATCAAAAAAGGGAGTTAGGCATGTTGCCTGTTCCTTAATCCTCAAGGTGAATTTGGTCAGTCCATCTCTTCCTCGGTCGTCCTAGGTTCCTTCGTCCTTTTCGTCTATAGTGCAGTGCCTGCTTTGGTAGTCTGTTTGTCCCCATCCTCTGTACATGTTGTAGCCACTTTTGCTGGTACTGTTTTATTTCCTTTACTATGTTCTGTGCCCCAGTTTTTTTCCTAATACTTTGATTCTTTTCTTTATCTAATTTTGTAACTCCCAGTAAGTGTTTCTCATCTTTTCTATGCAACATTGTATTATCATGTATGGTCTGTCTGGCTGTACCAAATTTTACCATATTTCACACAAATGGCACGATTTTCAGAAAAATGTATTGGACACAAAATGAGTGTTTTGATTTTCTCTACATCTTTTGTCTAAAATGTTTCTCATTTTAAGAAGATATTATAAATGTACATAGGCCTTCATGTAAAGCATCCCAATACTCTTGTCCAATTTTAATAAAACCTTTACTCTCTCTACAGATTTAAAAAAAATTCTCCATACTTCAAATTTCATGAAACTCCGTGCAGTGGGGCCGAGTTGTTCCATGCGGAAGGATGGACGGACACATGGACAGACTGACAGACATGCCAAAGTTAAGTGTCACTATTTGGAACATTGCAAACACACCTAAAAATGCAAAACAGCCCAGTAAAACTGCACTTACCAGAAAGACAGACCGACATACAATAATCAAGACATATACAACTAAGTCCATAACTTAAGTATTTATACCATATAAGACAAATTCCTTCAAAAAGTTATGAGCCAATTTTAAACATTAAAATTCATCAAATGAGTAAACAGAATGTGTATACAAGAATGTTATTAATGTTACTTTAAAGTGTGTCATATTGTTAATAATACTTTTTGAGGTTAGCTGGCAAATTGCCTAAAATGTTGATGCCATCACGGTGCACACTTTTCTAAAGGCATGAGAGGTTACCGGTTGGTCTGTACAGACAATACTCCTTGTATTAACAGTGTTTCCAGCTGAATTTGAAAATGTTCTTCATTATTCTCAATGAATTAATCAATGGAAAAATGTAGTCACAAGAAAGAGCTACAATCTCTGATTTCTACATGAATTTCCAGATATATGTACTGTGGTTACAATCAATCAGCACAATTTGCAGAAGTTTCCAGTTAGCTCTTTGTCAGGCACTGGGAGTCACAGTAATGTAACTATTTCATGACATCGCAAAACATCTAGTTAGCACATGGTATCACAGGACACAAGCAGAGACCAAATTAATTAATATTTAAATAAATAAGCAAACATATCAATTCTTGAATTTATGAATTATTTAATTAGCTGTGATATTTATTACCAGATTTCCTAGGAAATATACATGAGCATGTAACAACACAAAATGTATTTTTCATATTTGATACATTATTTAACAAATATACTCACGCTTTGACGAATTTCTCTCTATTGAAAGCTGCAAGCCTTGGTAGTATTGCAAGTAATGTGTGGTGGACATGTGAGCTGCGTGAGTTCCGTTGGGTTAGCACATCTTTGCAGACATCATCAAACCGTTCAGTCATTAGCTGTCTGCATGCTGCACTTTCATAGAGAGAGAGACAATGGTTCCCAACAGGAGATGACACAGCTACTGGGCTCCCTTTCGCCTGCTGTGACTTTGGCACAAGTGGTGATTTTAGTCGTGGCATCAAACTCATACAGTCCTGTAACACATTCACATTGACCAATAATGAAACTTGACTGACATTTCATTATTCTGCTTGTAGTACAAACACCAAAATTATGTCAAATATCCAATGGAAAACACTCCACCAACAGGTACGTATTTTTGGGGGGAAAATTGAACTTAAGATCCCAAACTGCTAAAATAATAGCTGGTAAATATGAACATACAAAATGAGCTTTTGAATACATTGAGGACAAAGAGAGAAGTCCCCCTACACATCTTCCTTGAGATTTATGTTTCACTTTCCAGTGTATTTCTCCCTATTTCCCTCCAGCCACCTACAGCCATTCTTTTCATATGAATGCTTGCAGTTACAACCACATGAAAACTTTCACAAGTGATGAATGCTTTGGGCTGGTTTACATACTGCAGAGAGGAGACAATGGGAAATACACACAGCCCAAAGAGTGAAAAACCTCAAGTACCATCTTCACTATCATTTACAAAAATTTCTTTGTGCCTTCAGGATAGCCAGTTAACAGCTTCATAACCAAAGCAATAATTATATGTACTGTGCAATTTATCTGTTCATTTAAAGCAGGCCCACTCAGCTCATAGCTCATAGGCAACATGTTGCCCATGACAGTGTTGTGTTGCCCATGAAAACATCTGATTTGAGGAAATGTCTTTTAACCTTTTCTGGTAAAGCCAAGATAGAAGGCAGAGGCAATTCTGAAAACCTATGACCTGTTCGTTTATGGCGGCATATGTTACATTACTAATCCATTTTGTAGAGGTGTGCTAAAAACTGACACAATTTTTAGCAAACTCTGACAATTTTTTCCTATTATCAATAATTTTTCACTGCACATGATGCATAAAAATACACACATAAAATTATACATATAATAATTATACATACACTTATTCAATCGACTTCTTTGAATTAAGTTTCTGTTGCCGAAGTGCAGACCAAATTTTCTCAAAATCATCCCACCACACAGAAAGTTGAGCATGCCTGATTTAAAGTATTAAAATACAGTTCTACCTTCACTAACATTTCCAGTCCATTTGTCTCACAGCTACTCTGCAACAAAATCTGTGATGTGACAATATGTTTGCTACTGCACCGAACTCACATTAGCCTGCTGTCCTTGCTGGTACTGAACCCGATCCATCAGCTCTTCATAGCTGCGCTCCCACTCAGCATTGCTGCATCTCAGCAACTCATTGAGTACAAGCAATGAACCATGGACTCTATCATCACGATTGACACCCTTCTCTCTCGTATAAGCTTCATCAAAGCCATTGGTGGACTCATCATAGCACTGCTTGTACCTGTGCATGTAAACACCACCCAACACAAGCCTACATTAAAAAAGTATGTACCTTGGTCAGCCCATGACAATACAAAGACAATTCATCTGTTCACCCAAGGAGGCTTATTTAGACTATGCACTGCAGATGTTTCAATGGTTCTAATCTTAACGGAATTACATATGATAAGGGTTCTTAACCTATGGTTTGCAATCCAAAAAATGTGGGTCTGAACCAAAATAAGTTTTTTTGGTTAGTGCACTGATGGTGCACCAGCAATGTTGGAAGCACACCAAGGCTTATGCACCAGACTGACAGAAGTTAATCTGCAGGTGAACATTTTTCATTACATCCTCAACAGGGAAAATCTTGTTTCCAGGAAGATGTGGAAGGAGTTGGATATTGTGACAAAATAGGTCATTCAGGATGTGAATTTTATGAAGATCAGCTAACTACACAGAAATTTTAGTCACATGTGCTCAGCTACTGGCTCCAACTGCACACACACTTACTTTATCTTTCTGAGCTCACAAATCTGTCATGGGAAATATCCTTCAACAAGCTGTGGCATTATGCAATGTGTTCGAAACCCTCTTGTCTGGAAAAAAATCCACTGGTTCTAAAGTTCTTGAATTTCAATGGGATATCAAAACTAGTCCATCATTCAGACATCTGCTGAGCTCAGCAGCGTGAGTACTTCAATAGAAGGTTGTGATCAGTGACTGGGTTAACAGACAAGTTGACAGCTTTGAAGGAAAAGCTGTGAATGTGCAAGGGAAGAATGGGGGAAAAAATGCAAAGTCAAAGTAAATATAACATATGGTTTACCTGTAGAGCTATTTAAATTTTTCACTGCTCTAATATTTGTGTTTTTCTATTTCATACCCACCACTGTGGTTTTTGTGTCTGCTTGGCAGTCTCTCTCTGTGCAGTGACTACAAGTGCTGCCCTCAATGCCTCCACAGCACCCTCCCTAATTACTGGTTTTGGATCCCGTACTGCATTGAAGATGAGATCAAAAAACTGCTGAACTTGCTGAAAAAAGTACGTTGGCATAGACACTGCTAATTCCCGAAGAACAAGTACCTGTAAAAATTACAAACACCAAATATAAATCACTGCAAACCCAGTTCACAGTACAGAAAATTCTAGGCCTCCTCAGAAGGTACTGATCATATGACAGTCTTCTTGTTATGACATTGTAGAGAACTGTGGGTAAATACTAACATTTTGGATCAATATCCTACCTCCATCTTTGGGATGATGGAATTTTTAGTCTATGTAGATGATGACAAACACTTCAATATCCATCAGGACATTATTCCATCACCTTAAGGATGGAGGTAGCATGTTCCTCCAAACCATGTGCTAATCCACAATCCAGAAGATTAAATCTGAGTTTCAGACAGTCTTAAATGACGGTAATGAAGATGTAACAGTGCTATAAACATTCAAAAGAAAACATTTGGTAAGACAACACATACGAAATGTAGACAGAGCTTTCTTTCAAATTATTTATATTATCAAAACAAGCATAAAGGCAAATAACAAATGTTCTTTGTAGCAAGTTAACAACATTACAATAAAAAGCCCAACATAATAAATCCTTTTTTTAAGGGGTGGTATCCCTGCTGTGCTTCAAGAATATATAATAAAAGAAGAAATATAGCCTGTAAATGCACAACTTTATTGTAGCAATGGCAGATACAGGTTTCGGCTACGAAGTAGTCATCATCAGGCTGTACATATCAGGAGTGTAAAAGGAAATTATATAGAGACGATTAGTAGACAAAATCTCAGCCTTACATATAAAGGTATATATGAATGTTACACACATAAAAGCATTTACAATCAAATATGAAAAGTTGTATATTCCAAACATCAGACATACACAGTGTTCCATATTTTGTGGTTTGAGCATTTTATAGTTTACTTACACTGGTTGTATGTGTGTGTGTCTGAACAGTGACTGAGTCTAACATCTTATCCAAATAATCTGAATACTTCTGATTATACATTCAATGGATTTACAAAAAATGTTACATGAACATTTTACATATACCAATACCATCAAATATCTGATAGCACATATGGAATACACAATATATTGCTTATATAAGGCACACCACATCAGCTCACCACCTCAACACTTACAATACTTTCATTTTTAAAATTAGATAACCCAATTGTTTAATTTTATACAATACCTCTCATACTATAAATGTTTTTCTATGTATAACAATAATATATATCTTTATATGTAAGGCCAAGATCTGGTCCACTAATCATCTGTGGCTATGTGTAACCTACAGAACACAATTTCTTTTTATACTACTGATATATACAGCCTGATGATGGTGACTTGCAGCC
>Ga0209628_10002391_pt1 | contig 12715 bp, 10 predicted proteins | sample TergutCu122P4_FD_187285 | JGI IMG/M metagenome (GOLD analysis project Ga0209628, IMG submission 187285) | Cubitermes ugandensis P4 segment gut microbial communities from Kakamega Forest, Kenya - Cu122 P4 (SPAdes) (version 2) | ecosystem: Host-associated > Arthropoda: Insects > Digestive system...
TGCTGCAAGGTGACGCGGATGAGCTGCGCGAATCGTACGGCATGAGCATCGACAACCTCTTCAGAAAGGAATACCGCAATGTTCGCGAAACTGTTGAAGCATGAGTTCCTCGCCACCTGGCGCATGCTGGCCATCATGACCGGTGGGTTTTTCCTGGTCAGCTTCAGTATGCTGCTGGGTAGCCTGTCGAGCAGCCGTACGCTGGCCCTCGTCGGGCAGTTCATCTCAAGCGCCGGGTTCTCCTTCTGGGGCATGTTCATCGCGGTCTGGCTGCTGGTCAACTACTGGCGCACGATGTACGCCGGGCCGGGCTACCTGACCCACTCGCTGCCCGTACGCGGCCGCGTCATCTTTGCCGCCAAAGCCGTCTACAGCTGTTGCGTCGCGCTGGTGGCGATGACACTCGGCTACACGCTGGCGCTGACCCTGCCACCCATGGCGGCAGGCATGACCCTCACCGAAATCTGGCACCTCACCCTGGGCGGCCTGGCGCCGGGACAACGATGGATGCTAGCGGGGATCGTTGTCTTGTTCTGCAGCGTGTACGTCATTTATCTCGGCGCCATCAGCATCGGTACGCGCGGTCCGCTGTGGCGCCTCGGCGCCGGCGGTGCCGCCATCGGCGCGATCGCGAGCTATATCCTCATCGGGGTTGTCGCGGTCATCACCATGCTCGCGATTCCGCTGAGCATACGGCTGAGCGGCGCCCAAGCCGGCACGCTGACCTGGGAATACATGACAGGCGTCGCCAAGTCCCAAGTCCAGGACGGCGTGCCCATGGTCACCCTCGGCGCACCAGACCTTCTCGGCGTCGCCTGGTTCCCGGCGGTCATCCTCCTGTCGGTGGTCTACGCTGTGATCGCCATCCGTAGCATCGAACGCCACACAAGCTTGGTGAACGTGTGACGGGTCAGCTGACGTCTTGTCTTGTTCGTACGAAGAAGCCGATCAGGCCGAAGACCACGCCGTACGCCGCCAGGACCACCGCACCCTGCCACACGCTCAGCGACGTACCCGCCCCAGGGGTGATCATCGTGTAGATGCTGGTCCCGCCCGTCATGGCGTCCGACGCCGCGCCGGGGAAGAACTTGACCACCGGGGCTGTGGCGGTGAACATCGACAGGCCCATCCGCGCCAGCGGTTCGACCAGTTGCGTGAACGCCAGAACCGACACGATCACGCCCACCTGGCTGGTCACAAGCAGGCCCAGACCGACCCCGACCACCGACCACATCACGCACGCCAACACCGACAACGCCGCGTTCTTCCACGTGGCGCCGGCGGACAACAGGGTTTCCGTACCACCCATTCCCAGCCCGGCCGCACCGCCAGCCAGGCACGTCGCGGTGACCGCCACGCCGACCAGGAAACCCATCGGCACCGCCGCAACGACCTTCGCCGCCATCACCACCCACCGCCTCGGCTCGCCCAGGAACGTGGGAACAATGGTGTTGTGCCGATACTCCGCGGTGACCGCCAAAGCCGCGATGATGACCGGAAAGACATATCCCATGGATGTCCCCAGCCCGTACGTCGCCGCCTGGATCGAACCACCCATCCCCGGCGGCATACCCATGTTGGTCGCCGCTTCCGGGTGTGCCACCGCGTACCCGAACACCCAGCCCATGCCGGAGCTCATCATCAGCATGTATGCGACCATGCACAACACCAATATCCACCAGATCCGGGTGGAGAAGAACTTCCGGTATTCCGAAACGATCGCGGCGGTCATCGCATGCCTCCCTCGTCCTCGGTCAGCGCCAGGAACACCGATTCCAGGTCCGACGACTGCCGCGACAGCCCGTCCAGCGGCATTCCGGCGCCCACCACCGCCACGGCCACCTCGTTCGGCGACGGCCCCCTGATCACAACGGTATCCGGCCGCTCATGCCCGGTCACGACCTGCCACCCTTTCGCGTGCGCCAGGCCGACGACCGCCGTCGGCGCGGAGGTTTCGACGACCACCGCCCCCGTATCGTGATGCTCCAAACCCTCCAGACTGCCCGCGTAAACCAGCTTGCCATGCGCGATGATCACTGCCTCGTCGACCGTCTGGGCGACTTCCGTGAGCAGGTGTGAGGATATCAGGATCGTACGGCCTTCGGCAGCCAGCGACCGCAACAACTCGCGGATCCAGCGGATGCCTTCCGGGTCGAGGCCGTTGACGGGTTCGTCGAGCAGGAGCGTGGCCGGGTCGCCGAGCAGGGCGACCGCCAGGTTGAGCCGGCCGCGCATGCCGAGCGAGAACTTGCCGACCCGCTTGCCCGCCACGTCCGACAAACCGACCATGCCCAAGACCTCTTCACAGCGCGCTCTCCCGGTTTGGGAGTACGGTGCCAGCATCATCAGGTGATCCATCGCCGTACGTCCCGGGTGGAAGACCACCGGCTCAAGTACGACGCCGACGTGGCGGGAGGGCTGCTTCAGCTGCGCGTAGGTACGCTGGTCGAACTTGACCGTGCCGGCGTCCGGCCTGACCAGGTTGGTCGCGACCCGCAACGTGGTTGTCTTGCCGGCCCCGTTGGGTCCCAGGAAACCGGTGACCCTGCCCGGCTCGACGGTGAAGCTCAGGTCGTCGACGGCTTTGACGGCGCCATAGTGCTTGGCCAGATGCTCGATCCGAATCATGCTGCCATTCTTTCAGGTTCGTTCACTGGAATCATTCTTGCGCAGCAGCGCCAGGATCGCCGGACCCCGGGCGTCCATGACCTTGCCGCCGAGTATGATGCCGGCCGCCAGGACGACCCCGCCCCACACAATGGCAACCAACAATAACACCCAAGCCTGGGCGCCGTGTGCGAAGACGGCCCAGATGCAAACCGGCAATGCCAACAACCCCGACACCGTCATCGCACCCATCTGCGCCAGCATCTGCGAACCCATCATCCCGGTCTTCATCTTCAGCGGCGACTCGCCCGGCAGCGCCACCGGGTAGATGATCAGCGCCGATGTGACCGACGACACCCCGAGCGCCACCATGTACAGGACCAGGCACGCGCCGACCGCCGTGACGATGCGACCCGGGCTGCCGACGAACAGCGGTACGGCCACGGCGACGACCACGATCAGCGCGCCCGCCCACGAGGCCTGGCCCACCACCCGGCCGAGCCGGTCCTGCCAGCCCTTCATGCCGCTCGACAGGTGCATCCACCAGGCGGTGGAGTCGTACGCGATATCGGCCGACATCGCATACCCGGCCATCAGCGCCATGAAACCCAGGCCGAACCCGATCATGCCGTTCCCGACGATGGGCGACACCGGCCTGTCACTGTTCGCCGACATCAGCGGCGCGAAATGGGCCATCAACGTGAACAGCACCGGCATCATCAGCATGGCCGGTATCTGGCCGAGGTACCGGGGATCCCGCCGCCAGTAGCGCCAACAGCGAGCGGCGACCGCCGCGACCGGGGCGCCCAGTGCCTTGGCCCACGACGCGTTCGCCGCCCGGGCGATCGCGTCGGTCTTCGAGGCCACGCCAGTTGAGCCCTCCGCCGGCGGGGTCGCGAGGGCCTTGTCGAGCAGTTTGGAGTACGCCCACGTTCCCGCCGCCAAGTACGCCAGGGTCACTCCCGCGTGGGCCGCCAGCATCAGCCATTGTCCCTGGGCGGCGTCGCCCGCCAGGGCCCACGGCGACCCGAGGGGGGTCCAGCCCAGGATGGCGCTGGCCGTACGGGATCCCGCCAGCACCGCCGCCCAGCCACCCCCGCTCGCCACGAGGGTGATGACGAGGGACACGGCGTACCCGGCCATTGACAGGACAAGTACGAGCACCAGCCCGATCAGGCCCATCAGGTCGCGGGCCTTGCGGGTCGACAACATCCCGGACAAGGCCGTGGTCGCGGCCCGGCAACCGACCTGCGTCATCAGGAATCCCAGCACCCCGGCGGCCAGGCCGGCCACCAGCGCAACCGGGTTGTGCAGCCAGGGCAGCGCCGCGCCGAGGCAGAGGATCGCGGTGAACAAACCGGGCATGCCGACGACCCCCGACAGGATGAGTCCCGGGGCCAATTGGCGTCCCGACAAGGGGAACTGCGCGAAGCGGGCCGGGTCCAGCGTCTGGTCGGAACCGAAGAACACCAGCGGCAACAGCGTCCAGCCGAGCACCACGACGGACCCGATGACGACGGTCAGGGCCGCGGTCTGAGTCTCGTACCCCCTTATGTGGAACGACGCGGCCACCAAACCGATCAGCGCCAACGCGACCATGGACAACATGTACACGCCCATGACGATCCACAACACCAGTCGTACGGTGGACCGCTTCAGATCGGCGAAGGTGAGGCGCAGACGCAGCTTCAGGAGGGTCGCAACCATGTCAACTCCGCGTGCGCGGCGGGCCCGCCGACTAGTTCGATGAAGCGGGTTTCCAGGTCGACTCCCCCGGCAACCTGCGCAACCGTACCGGCGGCGCGCAAGACCCCTTGCGCGATGATCGCGACGTGGTCGCAGAGGCGCTGTACGGTGTCCATGACGTGAGACGACAAGATCACCGTCCCGCCGTCCTTCACGAAACCGCCGAGAATGTCGGCGATCGCCCGGGCGGACACGGGATCGATGGCCTCGAAGGGCTCGTCGAGCACGAGGAGGTCGGGCGCGTGGAGGACCGCGCAGGCCAGGCCGATCTTCTTCGTCATCCCGGCGGAGTAATCGGCGACCGCCTTGCGGGCATCGTCGGCCAGCCCCAGCGCGTTGAGCAGGTCCGCGGACCGGCGCGCGATGGTGGCCTGGTCCATCCCGCGCAGCAACCCGGTGTACGTCAACAGCTCCTGCCCGCTGAGCCGGTCGAACAGGCGCAGCCGGTCCGGCAACACGCCGATCTTGGCCTTGACGGCCTGCGGCTGGGCCCAAACCTCGATCCCGGACACCCACACTGCCCCGGCATCAGGCTTGAGCATGGCGGTGACCATGGACAATGTCGTGGTTTTTCCGGCGCCGTTGGGCCCGACAAAGCCGTACATCGACCCGCGCGGAATATCCAGGTTGAGCTGGTTGACCGCACAGGTCTGCCCGAAGAACTTCGTCAACCCGCGAATGGCCACCATGGGCGGTGAGGTGGTTGGTGGAATCTGCGGGGGGTTCATTGAGTCAGGCGACCCGACCTGGCTGTCGACCATGATTGGCAGTATATCAAGCCCGTGGACGCGGGGACCGTTCCACCACCCCGGACGGTTTCGCACGGCTACAATGGGCACATGCGAGTCGCGATCGCTACGGAGAGCTTCCTTCCCCAGGTCAACGGAGTCACCAATAGTGTGTTGCGCCTGGCCGAATACATACGCGACAACGGACACGAGGGGCTGATCATTGCTCCCTCCGACGTTTCCGTACCCGAGACCTACGCCGGCCTGCCTGTCAAGACCATACCGGCGATCCCGTTTCCCGGGTATCAGGACGTACGGGTCTCGCTGACCCCGTCCTTCGTTGTTGAACGCATCTTGTCCGACTTCTCGCCGGATGTCCTGCACGCCGCGTCTCCCTTTCTCATCGGCAGTACGGCCCTCGCCGCCGCCGCTCATTTCTCCATCCCCTCCGTGGCGGTTTACCAGACGGACATCCCTTCGTACACAAAACGCTACCGGCTGTCGTTCCTCGAGCGACCCGCCTGGGCCAGGATGCGCGACATCCATACCCTCGCGAACCTGACCCTGGCGCCGTCGACCCCGGCTGCCGAGCAGTTGCGCGAACACGGGGTACCCCGCGTGAAGGTCTGGGGCCGCGGCGTCGACACCGTACGTTTCTCCCCCGAGCGCCGCGACCAGGCACTTCACGATTCCTGGGCCCCCAACGGCGAAGTTGTCGTCGGCTACATGGGCCGGGTGGCGGCCGAGAAGCAGGTCTCGGATCTGGCGGTCCTCGCCGACCTGGAAGGAACAAGACTAGTCATCGTCGGCGGCGGACCGGCCCTGAAAGCGGTCCAGTCCGATCTGCCGAACGCATTGTTGGTTGGCAAGATGTCCGGGGACGAGCTGGCCCGGGCGACCGCTTCGCTCGACGTGTTCGTACATCCGGGCGAACTCGAGACGTTCGGCCAGGCAATCCAGGAGGCGCTGGCCTCCGGCGTGCCCGTCGTCGCGACCGCCCGGGGTGGCCCGGTCGACCTGATCGACTCCGGCAATTGGGGTTTCCTATATCCACCAGGCGACCTGGCGACGATGCGCGCCCAAGTCGCCCAACTGGTAGCGGACCCGGATCTGCGGCGGCGGTTCTCCCTGGCTGCCCGGAATTACACAGTGCAGCGCACGTGGCCCGTCCTCATGGACCAGCTCTTCGACTATTACGCCGAGGCGATGTCCATGACCGCCGGCGCGGTCCCCGACCTGCGCTGAAGCCGGGGTTGATACCTGCTTTCAGGGCACCGGGTGGGAACTGGCATCACTGGGGTAGAATGGTCAACGTGACAATTGGGACCCCGACACCGGCTGACGTGACCGACACTGCTTCGCGGGCGTCCGTGATCAAGGCCTGGGTGTCGCTGATCGCGCGCCTGATCCTGGGCGGCGCCTTGCTGTATGCCGGGGCACTGAAGATCGGAGACCTCCAGCAGTCCGTCATCGCCGTACAGGCCTACCAGCTGCCTCTCCCCTCCGGGCTTGTGACACTGCTCGGATACAGCCTGCCGATCATCGAGATCCTCCTCGGGGTCATAATCGTGGCAGGACTTCTGACCCGCTGGAGCGGCCTGGCCGGAGGGTTGTTCATGGTGGTGTTCATCGCCGGGATCATCTCGGTCTGGGTACGCGGCCTTGCAATAGACTGTGGTTGTTTCACCCCTGGCGGTATGCTGACCGACAATCAGAAAACCGCCTACCTGCAGACGATCCTGCGCGACATCGGCCTGCTGGCCTGCGCGGTGTGGGTGGTCTTGTTCCCGGCATCCCGCTGGGCGCTGGACGACTGGCTGCGCACTTCCCCCGACAAGGAGACATAAACAATGGCAAACAAAACGTCCTACTCGCAGAGCAAGCGCGGGCAAGTCCGCGCCCAACAGCAGGCGGCCGCGGCCCGCCAGAAGCGCCAGCGCCTGATCACGGTGGTCGTCGCGGTCGTCGTGGTCGTCCTGGGCCTCGGCGGTTTCGGTTTGTCACAATGGATCGGGAACTCCAAGCCGTTGAACACCCAAGACTCCCAGTCGCCCACTGTCAGTACGGAGACCAGCACGCCGCCCACGTCGGTGTTCATCCCGCCGAACGGAACGGCCGAGATGGGCTACATCGAGGTACGCAGCCCCAACGCCAAGCCCGACGCGCTCATCCTGAACGAGCACTTCGACTACCAGTGCCCGATCTGCAAGCAGGGCGATGACTGGTACGGCGCCACGTTCCGCACGCTCGCCGAACGCGGGGATATCGTCATGCGCGTCCACATCCGGTCCTTCCTGGACGTGAACCTGAAGAACGACTCGTCGACCCGCGCCGCCGTCGCATCGACCTGCGCCGACGTGGTCGGGGACTTCATCGCCTACCACGAGACCGTCTTCGCCCACCAGCCGGCGAAGGAGGGTGACGGCTACACCGATCAGCAGTTGAGGAACGACTTCCCGCAGGAGGCCGGCATCACCGGTGCGAACCTGACAACGTTCCAGCAGTGTTACGACTCGCGGCAAACCCTGGGCTACGTCCAGAACATGGAACGCGTCAACAAGACCTCGAGAACGATCAATGGTGCCGATCAGGACCCGCCCGGCGGCACCCCGATGTACTACGTCAACGGCAAACCGATGACGCTATCCGACATCTACAACACCAAGATCGACCCGACGGACGTCGAAGGGATCCTCGGGTACCTGCAGTCAATCGCCGGCCCCCAGCCGGTCGGCAGCACCGATCCGGTGCTGCCGGCAGCCGGTCCCCGGTAACGCGCGGACAAACGGGACGGTTCCAGTACGCGGACAAACGGAACCGTTCCAGTACGACGCAACAGTTACAGCACCGCGCCCGGGCGATACTCGGCCGCCTCGGGGTTGGCCTCCACCAGGCTCGCCACGCGAGCCGCCACCCGCGCCACCTGGTCCCGCGCCGCGCCGGTCAGTTCCAGCGGCGCGGCCATCAACTCCTCCAACTCCGCCCGCGTCAGCCCCAGGCGTACATCCTGGGCCAGATCATCCAGCAGCGTGTTGGCCCCGCCGGTTTCGCGCATCTTCAGCGCCGCCGCGACCGCGTGTTCCTTGATGATCTCGTGAGCGGTTTCGCGGCCGATCCCGCGCCGCACGGCCGCCATCAGGATCTTGGTGGTCGTCAGGAACGGCAGATAACGGTTCAGTTCCGCGGCGATCACGCCCGGGTACGCCCCGAAGTCGTCCAGCACCGTCAGGAACGTTTCAAACAACCCGTCCAGCGCGTAGAAGGCGTCAGGCAGGGCCACCCTTCGTACGACAGAACAAGACACGTCGCCCTCGTTCCACTGGTCGCCGGCCAGTTCGCCGACCATGGAGACGAACCCGCGCAGGACCACCGCCAACCCGTTCACCCGCTCGCATGAACGGGTGTTCATCTTGTGCGGCATCGCGGACGAACCGACCTGACCTGGCTTGAAACCCTCGGTGACAAGCTCGTTTCCCGCCATCAGGCGGATGGACGTCGCCAGGTTAGAGCACGGCGCGGCAATCTGCGCCAGACAGGTGACAACGTCGTAATCGAGGCTGCGCGGGTAGACCTGGCCGGTCGAGTCCAGACACACCGAGAAACCCAGCACGCGCGCGACATGGTCCTCCAACTGCCGCAGCTTCTCCTCGCTGCCGAGCAGGTCGACCATGTCCTGGCCCGTACCCACCGGACCCTTGATCCCCCGCAACGGATAGCGCGAAATCAGGTCGTCAAGGCGGGCGTGCGACTGCAGCAGCTCGTCGGCGGCCGTCGCGAACCGCTTGCCCAGGGTGGTGGTCTGGGCGGCGACGTTGTGGGTACGGCCGGTGATGGGCTGGTCGGCGTAGCGTACGGCCGCCTCGGCCAGGCGCGCGAGGACGGCGACGACCTTGTCCCGGACGATCTTCAGCGAGTTCAGAATCTGCGCCTGTTCGACGTTCTCGGTCAGGTCGCGGCTGGTCATGCCCTTGTGCGCGTGCTCATACCCGGCCAGCGCGTCGAACTCCTCGATCCGCGCCTTGACATCGTGGCGCGTCACGCGCTCGCGAGCCTCGATGGACGCCAGATCGATATCATCGATGTGGGACCGGTAGGCGTCGATCACCGGGCCGGGACCGTTCGGGCCGAAGTCGACCCCGAGCCGTGACTGGGCGGTCATCACGGCAATCCACAATTCTCGTTCGGCGCGGATCTTGGCCTCGGGGGCCCAGATCGCGCGCATGGCGGGGCTCGCGTAACGAGTGGCCAGTACGTCTGGCACATTTGGAACGGTTCCGTTTGTCCGCGGACTGGAACCGTCCCGTTTGTCCGCGGACTGGGCCGCCCGCTCGGCGATGTCGCGGCGGTAGAAGCCGCCGGGGAAGCCGATCTTGGGCAAGTACGAATATACCTTTGTACGGGCCTGCACCAGGTCGCCGCCCAGCGCGGCCACAGCCAGCACCCGGCCGCCGTGGGACACCAGCTCGCCGGATGACCCCAGGGCCGTACCCGCCTGGAAGACCGACACATCCGGCGGGGGCGGCGGCACCTCGATGACACTGCCGGTCACCGGGGCGACCGGATAGCCCTCCGCCGCGTAGACCACGACGACACACGAACCATCGTCCCAGGCCAGAGCCGGGAATGCGTCCAGACCACCCGTGGCGGCAGCGTACAGGACCTGGCCCAGCGGCGTCGCCAGCAGCGGCAACAGCGCCTGCGTCTCCGGGTCGCCGAAACGGGCGTTGAACTCGACCACCCGCAGACCTTTCCTGGTGAGCGCCAGGCCGACGTAGAGCAGCCCCTGGAACGGCGTCCCGCGGCGGTTCATCTCGGCCAGTACCGGGTTGACCACCTGATTCATGACATCGTCCGCCAGCCCGGCGGGCGCCCAGGGCAGCGGCGCGTAGGCGCCCATCCCGCCGGTGTTGGGCCCCAAGTCGTGGTCGCCGACGCGCTTGAAATCCTGGGCCGGCATCATGGCCACGCCGCGTTCGCCGTCACAGATCGCGAACAACGATACTTCCGGGCCGTCGAGAAACTCCTCGATCACGCACGCCCCGCAGATCTGCGCGTGGGCCAGCGCGGCAGCCCGGTCCTCGGTCACCACCACGCCCTTGCCGGCCGCGAGCCCGTCGTTCTTGACCACGTACGGCGGGCCGAACTCGTCGAGCGCCGCCGCCGCCTGGGCGGGGGTGCGGCAGAAGAAGGACCGCGCGGTTGGCGCCCCCGCGGCGGCCATGACCTCCTTGGCGTACTGTTTCGAACCCTCGAGTTGCGCGGCCGCCCCGCCCGGGCCGAAACAGGCGAGGCCTGCGGCTCGTACCGTATCCGCGACCCCGGCCACCAGCGGCGCCTCCGGCCCGATGACAACCAGATTCGCGCCCAGCGCCCGGGCCAGCGCGACAACCGCCCCACCGTCCAGCGGGTCGAGGTTTTTTACCTGTTCCAACAACGTCAAATCAAGGTTGTACCCGTGCTGCTCAGCCAACGCCCGCGTACCGGGGTTGCCCGGCGCGACGTGAACGGACACAACGGAAGGGTCCCGGACAAGGGCCGCGGCCAGGGCATGTTCGCGCCCGCCAGACCCGATCACCAAAACGGTCAGTTGCACGCCCCCAGCCTACCGGTCACCTGGCGGCCTTGTTACACCAGGTCGTGGACCACGACCGTTTGTTTGCGGCCCGGGCCGACGCCGATTCCGGAGATCCGCACCCCCACCAGATCCGCGATCCGGTCGACGTACGCCCTTGTCGCCTTCGGCAGATCGGACAGTGTTTGCGCGCCGGAGACATCCTCGTCCCAGCCGTCCAGATACTCGTAAATGGGCTTCGCGTGGTGAACCTCGGTTTGCGTCATCGGCATGTTGTCGTGCCGGACGCCGTTGACATCGTACGCGACGACGACCGGGATCTTGTCCCAGCCGGTCAGTACGTCGAGCTTTGTCAGGACCAGGTCCGTGAGGGCGTTGATGCGCGCGGCCTGCCGTACAACCAACGCGTCGAACCAGCCGCACCGGCGCGGGCGGCCCGTCGTGGTGCCGAACTCGCCGCCGGTTTCGCGCAGGCGCTCGCCGGTGGCATCGAGGAGCTCACCCGGGAACGGGCCCTCGCCGACCCTGGTCGTGTACGCCTTCGCGATGCCCACGACCCGGTCGATGCGGGTCGGGCCGACCCCCGTACCCGTACAGGCGCCGGCGGCGATCGGGGATGAAGAGGTGACGTACGGATAGGTACCGAAGTCGACATCCAGGTGATGCGCCTGCGCGCCCTCGAACAACACGACCTTGCCCTGGTCGAGGGCGTCGTTGAGCACCGCCGCGGTGTCGGTCATGAGCGGGCGGATGCGCTCGGCGTACCCCAGCAGCTCCTCTGATACCTCGTCAGCGGATATCGCGGGCCGGTTGTACACCTTCACCAGCATGGCGTTCTTCTGCTCCAGGCTGGCGGCGACCTTCTGCTGCAGGATCGACTCGTCAAACAGATCCTGTATCCGGATTCCCATGCGATTGACCTTGTCGGCGTAGGCGGGCCCGACGCCGCGGCCGGTCGTACCGATGCGGCGCCGGCCCAGGAAACGCTCGGTGACCTTGTCGAGGACGCGGTGATACTCGGTGATGATGTGGGCGTTCGCGGAAACCAGCACCCGGTCGGCCCTGACTCCGCGCTCCATCAGTTCGTCGATCTCGGTGAGCAGGACGCCCAGGTCGACGACCACGCCGTTGCCGATGACCGGCACGCAGTTCGGGTTGAGGATGCCGGAGGGGAGCAGGTGCAATGCGTACGTTTCGTCGCCGACAACCACCGTGTGTCCGGCGTTGTTACCCCCCGAGTAGCGGGCGACAAAATCGACGCGCTCGCCCAACTGGTCGGTGGCCTTGCCTTTTCCCTCGTCTCCCCATTGAGTTCCCACAATGACGATTCCTGGCATGATGAACCTTTCATGTGCCGGTCCGGTCCTGGGTCCGGACAACCCGACCTATTGTAGCGTGGATTACTAGGCCTGTTGACAGGCGCATACATAGACATTGCCGCCCATGTACGACTGGCGCTCCACCGGGGTGCCGCACTCCGGGCACGGCAGGCCCACGGTTTCGCGGCTCATCCGGACCTCATACCCGCCCTGGTTGCCGAACAGGTCTTTCTCCGTCGAGCGGCCGCCCGCCTGCGTCATGTCGGCCAGGAGTTGCTTGACCGACCTGTACATATCGCCTGTCTGCTCATCGCTCAGGTCACTCATCTTGCGCCTCGGATGGATCCTCGCCTGCCACAAGATGTCTTGCAGGACGCCATTGCCCAGGCCCGGGATGCGCTGTTGCGTGGCCAGGAACGCCTTCGCGGACACCTTGCGCGCGTCACCGGTCAGCAGACCGCGGAAGTACGCCTCGTCGAACTCGTCCGTGAGCGGCGACGGTTTTTCCCTTGCCACCAGGTAGTACGAATTGTCAATGTCGCCTTCCTCGAACAACCACATCGCGCCGTACATCGAAATCGTGCACACGATCGCACTGCCGTCGTCGAAGCGCACCAACAACTGGTGCTTCGCGGGCACGACCGCCCCGGGTTCCAGGTAACGCACGTTCACCCCGTCCGCGAAGCACAGCCGCAGACCGCCGAACTCCAGTTCGGCCTGGCCGCCGTACCAGGCCGCTCCGG
>Ga0209628_10002392_pt1 | contig 12714 bp, 8 predicted proteins | sample TergutCu122P4_FD_187285 | JGI IMG/M metagenome (GOLD analysis project Ga0209628, IMG submission 187285) | Cubitermes ugandensis P4 segment gut microbial communities from Kakamega Forest, Kenya - Cu122 P4 (SPAdes) (version 2) | ecosystem: Host-associated > Arthropoda: Insects > Digestive system >...
CCCGGTTGATTTTCACGAAAAAGAAGGAAGGTCGGCGTTAGAGGTCGTATTGACGGTTCTTCATGCCGGCGGCAAGTTTGACAAGGGGACATACAAAGTTTCAGGGGGATTACACGGCGTAGGCGTTTCCTGCGTGAACGCGCTTTCATCTTATCTGAAAGCCGAAATTCACCGTAACGGACAGATTTACAGGCAGGAGTTTGCGTATGGGAAACCTCTTGCCGATATTCAAGTGATGGGAGAAAGCGACAAGACCGGGACTATCATTACGTTTATCCCCGACAATACTATTTTTACTGTTAGCGAGTACAAATATGAGATATTAGCCAACCGCTTGCGCGAACTCGCCTTTCTCAACGCGGGCATCTTTCTGAGATTGGTTGACAGGCGCGTCAAACAGGATAGTGGCGCTTATAAGACGGAGACTTTTCATTCCAACCATGGGCTGAAAGAATTTGTTCGTTACATCGACCGGGCCAAAGAGCCTCTTATTAATGATGTAATACATATTAATACAGAAAAGCAGGGTATCCCCGTCGAGGTGGCCATGTCGTACAATACCTCCTATAACGAAAGCGTCTTCTCCTATGTGAACGATATTAATACGATTGAAGGCGGTACGCACATGGCGGGTTTCCGTCGCGGTCTGACGCGGACATTGAAAAAGTATGCCGAAGATTCCAAACTGTTAGAGAAAGCGAAAGTCGAGATACAAGGCGATGATTTTCGGGAAGGGCTGACGGCTGTTATTTCTATCAAGGTAGCGGAGCCACAGTTTGAGGGTCAGACCAAAACGAAGTTAGGCAATACCGAGGTGATGGGCGCTGTGGACGTCGCCGTGGGCGAGGCGCTGGGCTATTTTTTAGAGGAGCATCCGAAAGAAGCCAAGACAATCGTCGATAAAGTGATATTGGCGGCAACGGCCCGGCAGGCTGCCCGCAAGGCGCGCGAGTTAGTACAGCGTAAATCGCCACTGACAGGCGGCGGATTACCCGGAAAATTAGCCGACTGCTCATCGAAAGACGCTGCCGAATGCGAGCTGTTCCTCGTAGAGGGCGATTCGGCTGGCGGCACAGCCAAACAGGGACGCGACCGTAATTTTCAGGCTATTCTGCCATTACGCGGCAAAATCCTGAACGTCGAAAAAGCCATGGAGCATAAAGTGTTCGATAGCGAAGAGATACAAAACATCTACCGCGCTATGGGGGTAACCATTGGGACGGAAGATGACCCGAAGGAGCTAAACATGGCAAAACTACGCTACCACAAAGTAATCATCATGACCGATGCCGACATCGACGGCAGCCATATCGCAACGCTGATACTTACTTTTTTCTTTCGGCGCATGCGCGGACTGATCGACAAGGGCTATGTATACCTGGCTACCCCTCCGCTTTATTTGTGCAAAAAAGGGAAGGTAGAAGAGTATTGCTGGAACGACCAGCAACGACAACGGTTTATTGACAAATACGCCGGCGGTAACGAAGCGCAGGTACACACCCAACGATACAAAGGTCTCGGCGAAATGAACGACCACCAACTGTGGGACACGACGATGAACCCAGAAAACCGCACGCTCAAACAGATAACGATAGACAATGCCGTAGAAGCCGATTCGACCTTCGCCATGCTGATGGGCGAAGAGGTAGCCCCACGCCGCGAGTTTATCGAAGAAAATGCAACCTACGCTAAGATAGACGCATAAATTAGCTGAAAAACATCTTTGCTTTATGAACAGTCCCATTGCAGAAAGAACCGATTTTCAGTTTAACAGGCTTCCAAAAAACTTGCAAAAGAGCCTTTCAGTTATTTATGACCCAGCTAAACCGGTTGGCCATGCTTTGGCTGTAATATTTCAAAAGAAACAGGGAAAAATTCATTATTTACATTCGATGTTAATTGAGCTGTATCCAAATGAATTTCAGTAGGATGAATAATTTTAATATCATGCTGGCAGATTTACATGAAGAGATTAATGATCATACATCTGATTCCCAAGATGGGCGTCCGGTTATTGGGATTTCTGCCAACCGGAAAGAAGGTCTGTCTTGTATAGCAGATCCTTATTTTCAGTCGGTAGTGATGGCCGGCGGCGCTCCCGTACTCATTCCGGTGACAACGGATATATCAGCGCTCACGAGCATAATTGATCGATTAGATGGGTTCATCCTTTCCGGAGGAGGGGATATTAATCCTGCCTGTTTCAATGAAGAACCGATTCCCGAATTAGGTAATACGGATATTTATCGGGATGAATATGATTTTTCCGTACTAAAACTGGCTTTTGACCGGCAGTTACCTATCTTTGGCATCTGCCGAGGACATCAAGTTATCAATGTAGCATTTGGCGGAACGATTTATCAGGATGTTTTTTCTCAATATCCCCAAAAAGTTTTAAAACATAGCCAAAAAGAAGCACGCGATGTTGCTACGCATCCTGTTACATTGTTAGATGTCTCTTCGCGATTACGGGCGGCTTTCAGCATCATTTTTTGCCCACAGAAAACTGAGGCCTTTCCCCTAACCTCATCATCACCGACATCCCCCGAACCCCTTCAAAGGGGGAATGAAAACTGTCCACTGAACACTATCCCTGTTAATTCGTTTCATCACCAAGCTGTCAAAGACTTAGCTCCGGAGTTTGTCGCTACGGCCTTTTCGCCAGACGGCATTGTTGAAGCGATGGAACATCCTGAATATTCTATTTTTAGTGTACAGTGGCACCCCGAACCGATGGCGGTAGCAGGTAATGAAATGATGCTCAATTTATTTCGTTATCATGTTCGACAATCCTCTATCTTTGCAAAAGCAAAAAAACTGCATCAACGTATCATAACTGTTGATAGTCATACCGATACGCCTACGATAGCGCCTTCCTTCGACTTGGGACAGAAAGGAGGAGGAAAAGTCAATCTACCACTCATGCGGGAAGGTTTACTCGATGCCGTTTTTATGGCTGTGTATATTCCGCAAGGAGCACGGGATGAGCTTGCCTCACTGCGGGCATCGTTATATACTGCAGAACGACTGATTGCAGTAAAAACGCAAGCAGAAAAATATGCAAAATATATGGGGATTGCCAAGACACCAAACGATCTTTGGCAACTAAAACAAGCAGGGAAGAAAGCCGTTTTCCTGGCAATAGAAAATGGCTATGCTATCGGCAAAATCTTGAGTAACTTAAAGACTTTCAAAGAATATGGTGTTTCTTACATGACGCTTTGCCACAATGGCAATAATGACATCTGTGATTCGGTAGCCGACAAGCCGGAGTGGGGCGGGTTAAGTCCATTCGGTGTGGAGGTTGTTGCAGAGATGAACCGGCTAAACATGCTGATTGACGTGTCACATGCAGCCGAAAGTACGTTCTACGATGTATTGAAATACAGCAAGAAACCTGTTTTTGCCTCCCATTCGTCTTCACGCGCCTTGTGTAATCATCATCGCAACTTAGACGACGACCATATCAGGGCATTAGCAGCTAAAGGAGGCGTTGTTCAAGTGTGTTTGTATAAACCCTTTATCAATGAAGCAGCCGAGAAGGCTTCCCTGAGCGACGCTATCCGGCATTTGCTTCATATCATTGATATTGCAGGGATAGACCATGTCGGTATTGGTTCTGATTTTGACGGCGATGGTGAGTTGATTGGTTGCCGCGCAGCTAACGAATTGATGCAGATAACTATCCGTCTGATTGCCGAAGGCTTCGACGACGAAAGCATTGCAAAAATATGGGGAGGAAACCTCTTAAAATTAATGACCGTCTGAACAAAGATTTATTTGATTTATATGATTTATTTCAACCTCAATTATAACTTGTCGTCCATTTCACCAGTTTCCCCCATCCTTTCTCTCTATTCACTATTCCATGTATAAAATGTACTATTTAGTTTTGGCTTTTGTGTTATTTGCTTGTTGCGGACAGAAAAATACAACGAGAGTATCTGATGCGACAACGACTTCGGCGATTCGGTCGGCTATTGGGAAAATGTCTGAAACGCCAATTTTTAATACAGATAGCGCTTATACTTATGTTGCCTGTCAAGTGGCTTTTGGTCCGCGTGTACCAAATACCGAAGCACATAAGGCATGCGCTGCCTTTTTAGCCTCAGAATTGGAACGCCATGGCGCCCAAGTGTTTGTTCAGCAAACTGTCCTCACCGCCTATAACGGGGTGAAATTAAACGCCCAAAATATAATTGGCAGTTTTGACCCGGAAAAAACACGAAGAGCGCTCTTGTTTGCCCACTGGGATACGCGCCCATATGCCGACCAGGATAAAGACCCTGCCAATCACCGCAAGCCGATTGATGGCGCTGATGATGGAGGTAGCGGGGTGGGCGTACTGTTAGAAATAGCGCGACAGATAGGAATAAAAAGGCCGGAAATTGGCGTCGATATCATCTTTTTCGATGCAGAAGACTATGGCACGCCCTATTTTGCCACCGATTATAATTCCGATTCGTGGGCATTAGGCTCGCAGTTCTGGGCAAGAAATCCACATATCCCTAACTACAAAGCCGACTATGGCATACTGCTTGATATGGTCGGGGCAAAAGGGGCCACTTTTTTTAAAGAATCGTACTCTGTAAAATACGCAAACCTGTATGTGGAAAAAGTCTGGGCAACAGCACGCGAATTAGGTTACGGGAAGTTTTTTATCAATGCCAATGGAACGATGATAACGGATGACCATGTGCCGGTGAATGAGATTCGGCGTATACCAAGTATTGACATCATCAATCTTGATCCGGACAGAAATTTTAATTTCCACACACATTGGCACACACTGAACGATAACATGGATATCATCAGCAAGGAAACACTGAAAGCCGTCGGACAAACCGTCCTGCATGTAATTTTTAAATAATATTTAATTATCATTAATCACTAATCATTAATAACTAAATATTTATGCCAATTAACAATATTCAAGATGAGATAATAGAGACTTTTTCGGTTTTAGACGACTGGATGGACAGGTATGCTTTACTGATAGAAATGGGCAACACTTTGCCTGTGTTGGATGAGAAATACAAGACCGATAATAACCTGATAGAGGGATGTCAAAGTAGGGTGTGGTTACATGCAACGTATGCCGATGGGAAGGTTTTTTTTCAGGCTGATAGCGATGCACTCATCGTCAAAGGAATTGTATCTCTTCTAATACGCGTGTTCTCAGGTCAAACACCTAAGGACATCTTAGAAACCGAACTGTATTTTATTGACGCTATTCTTTTACGGGAGCATCTTTCATCAACTCGCTCCAATGGGCTTCTTTCTATGCTAAAGCAAATGAAGATGTACGCTTTAGCGTTTGAAGCCAAGTCAATAAACTAATCTATAATAAGAGTACTACCATGTAAACACTAATTGGCCGGATATGTTTTTGTATTCGTAACAGGTAGCGGGGAACTGGTTGCTACGAATAGATTGTAGTGTATCGGGTCTTTCGGGGGAATGATTATTTCCGTTCATCGCTTTGAACCGGGCTTCGTCTTTACCGGGATAAAACCGAACGGTAGCGTTTTTTAAACCGGAAACGCCTATCTTACGCTTTATTTGGTACTCTACCGGCGCTATCTCGTAGCAGGTGAGCAATCCGTCGTTCTGTTCTACAAAGACACGGCATTCTTTGCTCCATGCTTTTGGCAGGCGATAGGTGGCGTATCCGTCTTTTAACTCCGTTTCCATACCTGTAAACAAGGGCGCACCCTGTGGAAATCGGAGTTGTTGTTCTGTCGTTTGGTTGGGTGTAAAACCTGCAAAATAGAACCCATTATCGTGTCGTGACACTGCATTTACCGGATTTTTAATCGCGGGCGACAGTTTGACATATCTGATGGAATACCCTAACTGACTGAGTGCGTAACGCATCAACGAACCGCCGGTGAACCATTTAGAAGGCTCGTCGGTTGTTAGTAAATGACCGCCGCTATAACGCGCCGAATTAGTTCCGCGCACATATACAATCTTCCCTTTTAAATGGTTACGCAACACGACGACGTCTCTGATAGCTTGTCCGGAACGGACTTTAATAAGCGCCACCGTTGACGTATCGCGTGAAGTGGCTATCACCGTTTCAATGCCGCCGCCCGACCATTTGGCTTCATGACGAAGTGTACGGACTTCGGGTTTTCCCGAATTGTCGAAGCCTTCTATCCCTATCAGTTCAAACTCTCCGGATAGCTCTTCTTCCAAACGGATATTCAAAAAATCAAGGAACACCTGGCTTCCATTTTTTGCCGGCCCATAAACAATTACACTTCCTCCTTGCCTGACAAATGCCATCAATTGTTTTTCGACGTCCGAGCCGGCTTCAGGTACTATCGTTACTAAAACCGACCCTTCGAACAGCCTTTTATCCTGCTTCATCAAGGAGGTAAAATGGGTAGAAGAGACTACCGTATTCATCGGTAATCCGTCGTTCAGTGCTTGACGGATAAACCAGTCGCCATAGAAAATCTCCTCCATCCGTTGGGGCTGGTTAAATGCCCAATCATGATATTCATCGAAAGGATAAACCCAAACCACCTGTCCAGGCTGGTCGGGCGCTAAGCGACGTCCTTGCAGAATATGAGGGATCACTTCGTCGGGGACCTGGTCGGGCATGTTACCATACGAATCATCGATGCTCAAGAAGCTGAGATGGGAAGGTAGTTTTACCTCACCTTTTCCGTTGATGCGCGACACAGCCATTGGCAGATAAATATCGTGTGGCTCGCGCCCGTAGCGGTCGAGCCAGGGACTGTTAGCCCACCATGGGTCATGTGTATAAAAACGAAACAGATAGCGCTCATCCGGAAGCTCAGCCATACGCGACATGTATCCGGCTAATTCCAGACCATAATCACCGTTCAATGCAGCCCAGGGCGAGTTAGGTGGTGGTAGGATATTAAAACCGCTACCGTAAATACTTCGCAAGTCAACGCCATCACCAGCTAAGTCAATACCGGTCGAGAGATTTGTTCCACGCGTCTCTATACGAAAATTGGGACATTCATTACGGAACGCAGTCCAGAAATCAAGTATCTTCTGCTGTACATCCTTTATCTTTTCGGGATGAAAGGCCTTGCCGTCGAAAATAGCGCCTGTCGTGTTCCATGTCTCCATGCCAAATCCAAAACCGTTGGAAAACCACAGGAAATCAAAACCCATGTCTGTTAAGAACGCCTGGCTTTGTCGACCTAAGAATAGGCCGAATGGCGTCCCTTGAGGTATCCCATTTGGGAAACCCGCATATTTCTCCCTGTCTTCGTTGAGCGTAGAATAGCAGCATACGAATGACTTTGCGCCCATCGTGTTCGACATACATATTTCAGGATGCAGTTCGTATTTGAACCGTGATATCGCAAACTCAGGGCCGGGATCAAAGGTGTTTCCGACCCGTACAGGCTTGCCTGTCATCTCTTTTCCTACCCGCTTCAAGGTATTTACAACCTTTTTCAGGTCGCTATATGTAAAACTTGGAGGGTCTTCCATATAGGTATAAGCCCTTTCGTGCAATGAGAGTGTGGGCGGGCCGGCGTTGACGGTATGTTTCGTATTGGGATTTCCGATATACATCCCCCATTCTAAGGGTTGCTTCGGATTCCCTCTATAATCAAGGATTTCCGAACCATCGGCTGTCCAGAACAAGAACGAAATCGTATCGGTATATTTAATTAACGAAGCCCATTGGGCATAAATCGTCCTGCATACGGTTTCAATAAAGGCAGGCTCATTCTTCTTAAACGGCTTAAGCGACACCTCCAAAGTAATATTATTGAAATGTATCAACGGCATCCCTGCCGTTGTATTACTTGTAGTTTCCACCTGTTTACAACGCGAACAAGCCGAACAGGTCAGGAAGACCAGCATCAGGAACATAAATTTTTTAACTGTAAACATAATCTGTGTATTTGACGATGCAAAAATAATGCTATTTTTCGACAAATAGCTATTTAGAAATATTTTCACGATAAAATGACAAGCATCGCTTGCGGGACAAAACTACATGCTTTTGACACAATTTTTAAATAGATTAATTTTTGATTCCTTTACCTTTGTTGTTCAAAACAAGTTGTATTTTTAACTAATTTATTAATATTTAATAATTTATCAATATTTTTTACATGAAAATTTGTAACTGCTCAGGTCTCCGTAGGAGACTGACATGGATAACCCTGAGTAAGCGAAGCGTCACTCAGGGTAGATGTGCCACCCGAATCCTCAACCCCGTAGCGGGTTGAACTACTACGTAGTTAAAGAGGGAACTGATGCCACTTTCACCCCGAGCTGCACTTCGTTTGCACGGGGTTATTCATATACAAGTCCTTCGGACTTTTATACACCCTGAGAGGGAACTGATGCCACTTTCACCCCGAGCTGCACTTCGTTTGCACGGGGTTATTCATATACAAGTCCTTCGGACTTTTATACACCCTGAGAGGGAACTGATGCCACTTTCACCCCGAGCTGCACTTCGTTTGCACGGGGTTATTCATATACAAGTCCTTCGGACTTTTATACACCCTGAGAGGGAACTGATGCCACTTTCACCCCGAGCTGCACTTCGTTTGCACGGGGTTATTCATATACAAGTCCTTCGGACTTTTATACACCCTGAGTAATTACAAAAAACGTTATTAATTGACGGAAAATTATTTTTCTGAAGTGTTATAACGATATGGAAATCAATATGAAATATTTTTACTCTGAATTGCTGGCCAAAAATCATTTTTTTTACTGCAAAGAAAAACAGTAATAACTTTGTGCGTCTGCGAGCAAGTAATCCATTAGCGCCAATGAGACCTAAACTCAACGCAAAGTACGGTTTTCGGCAGTTGTAAAGAAATAATTGGTGACTTAGAGTCCACATATTTTTGTTACGATTTTAAGGTGACAGTGGCGCGTGCCATCTCACCAGCAATCGGTGGGTTGAGCTTCGAGAGCTTTATAGTCATTGCCTCTATTTGTGGAAAACGGGCTTGGAGAGCTTTAAGTATACGACCGGCTACGTGCTCAATCAAAGCAGACGACTTCATCATCTCTTCTTTGACCGTATCGAAAACTGCGGAGTAGTCAATAGTGTCTTCAATGCGGTCGGTATCAACGGAATATGTGTTTTCAGTCAGGGATAAATCGACGAAATAAACGCCGCCGATAAGCCGTTCTTCAGCCGTCACGCCATGGTTGGCATGAAACTTCATTGTCTCTAATGTGATATTTACTCTCATAATTTCGGCAAAAGTACGAAATTATTTGTATCTTTGTTTCGTTATGGACGACAATTCGATTGAAGAAAAGCATGAATTACGGTATGCAACGGCTTATTCGCTACTGCTAACAGCCTTGCCTTGGATAATTCAAACGGTTGATGTATTGTTTTCTTTGCAGTTGAAACAATATGGATTGCAGCCACTTGAGGCACGGGGGTTGATAGGCGTTCTTACGATGCCGTTTCTGCATGCTAACTGGGAGCATTTGATATCCAATACCCCTCCTTTGGTAGCATTGATAGGCGGTTTATTTTTATTTTACAAACGCGGTGCATGGCGTATTTTGGTTTATCTGTATGTAGTAAGCGGATTACTGACCTGGTTCATGGGGAGAAGTTCAACGCATATAGGCGCAAGCGGTCTTGTCTATGCTTTAGCCGCCTTTCATTTTATAAGTGGCATTATAAAGAAAGAAACCCGGCAGCGTGCTTTTGCCTTGCTTGTCGCCTTTCTTTACGGTGGTGTTGTATGGGCTTTTTTCCCAACGCTTTACATGGGTACTTCGATATCCTGGGAGGGACATTTATCAGGCCTGTTGGCAGGCATTATTATGGCTATTTATTACCGACAGGAGGGGCCACAACCGCCACCTGACCCTTTTCCGGAAGAAGAAGAGGAGTTCCCCCTTTGAAGGTAATTAGTGACATTACCTTTGAAGGGGGTTAGGGGGATGTTTTGAAAATTTTTAAATCTGATGTTTGCAGTTTTCAATAATTATTCGTACTTTTGCGCCCAAATTTTCATAAAAAAAAGCAGATATCATGGGAAAAATGAATGAAGAGCTTACAGGCGGGGGTAGCGTACATAATGTATTGGCTACCGGAACCACTTTGACAGGTAAGATTGAAACGGAAGCTGATTTTCGTTTGGATGGCCGTGTTGAAGGGGAGATTAATTGCAAAGGCAAGATTGTGATAGGTCCGAAGGGAAGCGTGAAGGGTAATATTATGACGGTTAATGCCGAGATTTTAGGCAACGTTGAAGGTATAATACACGCACGTGAGCGTTTGGTATTAAAGTCATCGGCAGAGATTAAGGGCGATATTTTTATCCAGACCCTCGAAATTGAGCCGGGCGCAAAACTAAACGGTTCGTGTACGATGGCTGGTAAAGAGGCTATAACACCTCCGGTTGCGCCTAATAATAACTTGAACGCGGTCAAAAAGTAGCAGAATTTACAGGATTTTCAGGATTCCTGCCTTGGTGTCCTCACCTGCCATGGCACAGGTTTGTAACTAACGCCCTATTAGTTATGCAAGTTTGCAACTTGCATAATGGTATTATTTGCCAAATCTCTGATTTTCTTGTTGAAATTAGTTGATTGCATCAACGTTTCTATAGTGATATGCATCCGATAACGCCAGTAATGATTGGGGTTAGACGGGTCGTTGATTCTTTCGGCGCCGGCATCAGGGAGCTTGATAGCATCGTCGAGGGCAAACCAATCCTGCAAAGGAATCATCGTAAGCATTGATGATGCACGCAGGTGATTACCAATGATATGCTCTGCGATGAAAGCCGAACATTCATCCGGCGCTGTTCCGTTCCGATGAAGTACCTTATTATAATATCGTTGAGTTTTTTCTTTGTTTTCGGTCCACCAAGCCCGGAGTGGGTTCATGTCGTGTGTCGATGTTGTGCAGACTGAATGATAGGGCAGGTTGGTTAAATCGGTAAATTCAAAACCGGCGACCTTAGGCATCCGTTCGAGTTCTAACGAAAATATTTGTAATGCCTGCATCACTTCCTGAACCGTTGCCGGTAAGACGCCTAAATCTTCGCCGCAAACAAGCATCTCCGTGTTTTCTACTAAGGGTCGAAGGCGGCTTAAAGCAGTATTTTTCCAAAAATCGTTGTGCCTTACGAAGAAGAAATCATGGAATAATTGCTTTAAGGCGCGTTCTTCATCTGGGGACAGGTCATGATAGGCGTCCGTTTGAAATACTGAGAAACGTGGATGAAAGCTATCCGGATGATAGGGGTCAGCGATAAAAAAGCCTTCGTTGAATGAAAATCCGTATTGTTCTATCTCAGCTCGTTGTAAGGGCAAAGCAGGATTAAAATACCCGTTAAGACCATCCGAAAAAATAAGTGGAATTTCCCAAATACGGAAGAAACCCAATATATGATCAATCCGGAAACTGTCGAAATATTGCTGCAAATGATGTAACCGGTTTTTCCACCAGCTAAAACCGTCCTTTTTCATCACATCCCATCGGTAGGTAGGGAATGACCAGTTTTGTCCTGTCATCGAAAAAGCATCCGGAGGCGCGCCTGTTTGCACTTGCAGGTTAAAATAGTCGGGTTCAGTCCATGTCTCGACACTCTCACGATTAACGCCGATGGGCAGGTCGCCTTTGAGAACGACGCCATGTTCGCGCGCATAACAGGCGACAGCCTCTAATTGTTTGTGGAGCGAATATTGAATGAACAATATATACAAAAACTCATTATAGGCTTCGTTATCAGGCTGATAAAACAATTTAACCTTTTCAGGATTATAACTTGCATCTTCTCCCCATTGGGTGAAATCTGCTGTATGATACTTATCTCGCAGGTATGAAAAGGCAGCATATCGCATCAGCCAATCCTTGTTATAGTCGATAAACTCCTGAAAATCCTTGTTGTTTAAGATGCAATTCTTCTCTTGTTCGTAGAGTTCACGATAATAAGCTGTTTTGTATTTTTCGACGGCAGGATAATCGACCGAAGCGCTTTCGTTCAACTGTAGCTGCTTTTGATGGTAGAAGGCTTTCTTTTTTTCATTTTTTAATTCTCCTAACAGGCTTATATTCAGATAGAGCGGATGGAGGGCAAAGATTGAAATTGCGCTGTACGGATAGGAATCTTTCCATGTGTGGGTGCGGGTAGTATCGTTCAACGGCAAAACCTGAATGACATGCTGGTTTGTTAATTTTATCCAGTCGATAAGTTTTATGACATCGCCAAAGTCGCCGATACCGAAGCTGTTTTCGGAACGAAGTGAAAAAACGGGTATCACTGTGCCGCAGAATTTCCACGATGTTTTCGGTGTTCTTAATTGGAAGTTATCAACATGGGATAGAATAGCAAGCGGGGTTACTCCCCCTTTGAAGGGGGCAGGGGGATGTTGGGGATGTTGGAGATGTTGGGGATATAATTGATATATGATACGATTTGGGCCTTCTTCCCAATAACACAACTGACTTGTAGCGCTATCCAAAACAACAAATTTATACTCCAAAGGGAACGAAATATCATCGGGATTAAGCCTAATTTCCCATAGCGGGAACTGATGGTCGGATAAGTGTAATGCTTTTTGCGGTTCCCAATGGCCAAGGAAAGGTTGGTTGCCGGTCAAAGCAACTAATTGGTCAGGCTTGATTTCCGGTGCGCGTAAGTGTATGATTATGTCACAGTTATTTTTATCGCGATTTTGCGATGAAAAGGGTGTGAGACTTTCTTCTGTTTTTTT
>Ga0209628_10002393_pt1 | contig 12709 bp, 18 predicted proteins | sample TergutCu122P4_FD_187285 | JGI IMG/M metagenome (GOLD analysis project Ga0209628, IMG submission 187285) | Cubitermes ugandensis P4 segment gut microbial communities from Kakamega Forest, Kenya - Cu122 P4 (SPAdes) (version 2) | ecosystem: Host-associated > Arthropoda: Insects > Digestive system...
CCATTATCTCCGTAACCGTTCAACTTTGGATATAGGTGTTTTGGGATATATCGGTATAGTTTAACATAAGGAACACCCTCCCGAAGTTTGGTCCTTTCCTCCTGTGACACCCTGTATATATTATGTGTATTATTTCCAAATATTCGTAGCATGATTGAAAGTAGGATTTTTTTCTAAAATAGGTGTATTGTGGCCTTGTGTTTTACAGGGAGTTTCATACAGAAGATAAACGGCCATTAGGCTACAGGAAGCTGAAGGGGAGCTCAGCGATAGAGTGGCAGTTTTCGAGTACAAATTCTGAGCCCAAACTTACATAAAGGCTATAAACGTGAAGTTAAAGTTCAATCTTGGTTGTAATGTGGAAGGATTTGCAGTATTTGATGATGTAGTATCTGGATACCTCCTGCAGAATGTCACACATCCGCATGCAACTTCGAGGAAAGAAAGACAGCTCATTAAAAAAAAATAACTGCTGGCCAAAAGCAGTGACTTCAGTTTAATTGAACATTATGAATCAGATATAGAGACAGAGAAAGAGTTCAAGAGCAGAGAACAGGGCGATAAAACAAATGGTAGTATTGATGAATGCCTATTCATTACCTACACTAATGCTGACGTCAAGGAAGGACTAAAGTCTGATAAATCCACTGAGTTGGGCCAAGAAGAGTTTCTCAGTACAGGTGGCGATGTACTGAAATTCAGTCAAGAAACACACAAAGACATTTACAAGCACATGAAGGAAAAGCCCATGTACTGCGAGTTCTTGATTCCACACAGAGTAATATACAGGCAGGTGAATGAGGAAGTTTTGGATGTTTTTGTCAACCCTCCAATGCAAAAAAAAAAACGAATTCCCTGACAGCAAGAGGGAATTGGCTTGTCAGTATTTCTGTGATTTTATAATGTGCTGGTGGCAAAAAAAGAACAGCTGTTACTTCCTTCAATAGTCTAACCTCAAGGAGGATGGCCGTTTGCAAACAACTTCAGAGAAAGTAAGAAAAACGTTAATAGCAAAGGTACTGTATCAGAGAAAATACGAACTAGACGAACTCAGTATTAAATACAAAGAGTCCGCAATAATATACATGAAGCAGCTGACAGAATCCAACAAGGCTGTTCTGATAATCGCCCCCGACGATCAATCACACCCACCGCTGCTAAGGTTCACCAGATGCTGAGTGGCACAAAACATATCATACTGAATTAAAACAGCTGCTTCGCTATAAGTCTGAGGTAATGTTCGCTTGGAAAAGCAGGTTTGATGTATTGGTACTGGAGAGTCAGAAGTCAACTGAAAATTTACAAGATGTCTGTAATGAAATATCCATAATCCTGAATGAATGTGTAAAAGAAATGGGACATTTATTTATCAGAGAAAAAAGCTTTCTGACCGAACAAACGTGAATGTGTTTACTGATAATGACACATTATATGACATTTTCATAGACAACATTAAGGCTGCAGCACTGATGGAAAATTTATCCACACAACACCTCGAGAATCTCAATGACAAGAACGTACTGAAAAAAGGTTGAGATTTACTGCAGAAAATAGACCAAGGCTTGGAAAAAACGGGCATAATAACTGACATCATCGAAGGAAGACCTGTTTTTCTACACCACACCTTCACTGAATATTTTGTTGCTAGGTTGTTATAAGACCTTGGCTATCCAAATACTCATGAGGGATCACTTATTTGAATCGGTTCGGTGTGGTCGGGAGTACGGTGGACAGGATTTTTGCAAATAAGTGTCCATTACATCAGGCATTGTTGAACTTAAACATGCAACATGTTGAATCCATCACACACAAGGACCATGGCGGAAGAAGCCCGCTGCACGTAAGAGTCAGCTGCGGGAGTCCAGAAATCACCAGGCTACTTCTAGAACACGGAGCAGATGTAAGTTCTGTAGACACGTTGCTGGGCATGTCCACTGTAGAATATGCATCCAGAATAGGTGATTGGCAGATTCTGAGTTCGATGATGGAGAAACGGCCTGACATCAGGGACCAGATGCTCATTGAGATGAACCATGGTTGTACAGAATATATTGCTCCTGCTCTTCGTGCTGCAGCTAGGTATGGACACACTGATTTGCTGCGGTACTTGTTAAGAAGTGAAAATTATGTGAATAGGGCTGTGCCTGGTAACAGTGGCAGGCTACTTCATGAAGCGGCTTGAGGCAACCACATTCGAACAGTAAGGACACTTTTCAATCTTGGAGCTAGTTGTGACATTCAGGATACAAATGGGAAAACAGCGCTACATGTGTCAGCAGAGATGGGAAGTCCTGAGGTAACTAAATTCATTGTTGAACGTCAGGAAATGTCCTGTGAGTAAGCTGAATTGAACTACATTATGACTCTCAACAGAGCAGTTACTAAATTAAACCGACTCAACGTCCACGACAAAGATAAAAAAACGTCACTGCACCTTTCTGCAGCAGCAGGAAACACCAGCACAGTGTGATACCTGTTAAGTGCTGGCAGTAACTTGAGAAGCTGCAATACACTTGGAGAATATCCACTTACACTGGCTGCTCGATTCGTTAGGAATGATACTGTGAATTTATTGCTGTAGAGTTGCTCTGCTGTGAAATGTGAAGAAATAATGAACAGTGCATTGAACGCTGCCATTGAGGCTGGTCACGTGGACATGACGACACTCTTACTGAGGTCAGGAGCTCGGGTCAGCGGAGGAGAAAATGAGAAGTCTATTCACATTGCATCGCGAATGGGACTCAAGGAAATCGTCAGCCTGCTGCTGCAGTTTGGTGCAGTTTTAACATCTCGTACTGACATTGGAAACACAGCCTTGCACTTTGCAAGTGAAGCAGGGCACCTAAGCTTGGTGAAGTACTTAGTACAGTTACAGAGAGACGAATTGTATAGTCTAAATTGTGAAGACAAAAGGCACTGCATCTGGACGCACGAAATGGAAGGGATTACTCAGTAACTTATTTTGCCAAAACCGGCTGCAATATTAACTCTATATCTGCTAACTGCGCCACGTGTATTCATGTTGCCTGTGAAAATGGACATTACACAACAGTGGAATGTATACTGAAACATGGAGCAGAAGTAAATTCAATGAACTCTGATGACCAAATGCCCATCCACATTGCAGCTAGCCGGTGACAAACAAAACTCGTAGAACTGCTCTTTCTACATAAAGCCGACTACTCACTGTGAGATAAAGACAGCATTACAGCCCTTCTGGCATCGTCCATAAACGGGCACCAGGACACTGCGCTGTTCATTGTGCAGCACGTTGGCAATATAAAGGTTACTGTTGTAAAGGGAAACACCATCGTGCACTTTGCTATAGCCAATGAAATTTATGATATTTTAAAGTTTCTTTCGGGGGTCAAAAGTCGACATGGTCTCAGGGGTTATACAGATGCCGATATGTAAATCCCATAAATCCTGAGAAAACCAACCGCAACAACAGTGGCGGCTCTGTCGGCAAATCCTACTCCCACGTCCACGAAGGCTAAGGCCGCGTGACCCCTGGGCAATGCAGCTTAAACTGCAGCAGACGGGAGAGGGTGCAGGCGAAGGTCCAGCGCCTTAAAACTGGGCCCATTCAGCTAAGGGAGCACACCCCTACAGAAAAGCATGCAGGTGTACAGGCATCAAGGTGGCAGCCGCACCACTAGACTCACCCTGCGACAGGCCGGTAACCTATCCAGGGGACAGCAAAACACTCATAAAATCCTCAAAAGGAAGAAGCGGACCGACACTCTATGACAGCACCCCTAGTTTCGATGGACAGAGATTTGTGAAACAGAAAGTAGCCACGTGGAATGTAAGGGGAATTCTGGAGAAAACAGAGGAATTACAAACAGAACTACTGTAAAGGAAAATTGACATTGCCATTATAACAGAAACAAAGAAGAAAAACAAAGTATCAGAAGACATAGGCAATTATGTAATGATCTACTGTGGAGTACGAGCCAACCAGTGGGCATCATCTGGAGTAACAATTGCAATTAGGAAGGACTGGAAACGTAAGATACAAGACTACACTTGTATTTCAGACAGAATTATTGAAACTAGAATAAAAGTACTGAATAGAAATTTTACACTTGTGGGAGTATATGCTCCGGTAGAAGGAAAAGAACAAGACACAGAAGAATTTTACAGGGAACTCCAACAAATTATGGACAAAATCCCTAAAAAGGAAAATATTATTGTAGCAGGAGATATTAATGGAAGGATCGGCTATCAACCAATCCCAGAATGTATAGGAACACATGGAGAACAAGTATTGAACCACAATGGAGCAGCATTGAGAGATTTTTGTGCATTTAGTAAACTTAAAATAACAAACTCATTTTACAGACACGAAGACATGCACAAATTTACCTGGGAAGCAAGAGGGACCAAGTCAGTAATAGACTACATAATTATAAATGATAAATTAAAAAGCAACATCAAAGACACAAGAGTTTTTAGAAGAAGTAAAATTGATAGCGACTGCAAGTTAGTGGAAAGCAAGTTTAAAAGTCTTACACATGCAAAACATAGCTACAATAAAACAGATAAAACAATGTACAAAAAACCTCCAGCATTTAAGTGCATTTGTTGGAACAAGAATCAGGAAGAACTCTATATAGAAACAGACTGAAAGGGAATTTTACACCGCTAACAGGAGAGATAGATGCAGACTGGTAAATTAAAGAGGCCATCACCAAAGCAGCAGAAGAGAGAGTAGGGTATAAGAAATGGAAGAACCGGAAATGACTTCGAGCGTGGAATGATGAAATACAACTGGCAATAGAAGAAAAGCAAGCTAGCCTCAGACAGTATTTACAAAACAAAACATTGGAGCACTATATAGAATACAAAAACACCGAGCAATAGTAAGGAAAATGACACGAAGGCAAAGAAGAGATGATTGGGATAAATTTAAGACATTGGAAAGCAACATAACAGGAACACAAAGGGACATAACAAGAACACAAAGGCGAGGCTTTAAAATATTTGAACAACTACAACTTCAAGTAAAAGATAAACTTACAATTGACCCGATAACAAAAACAGAATGGAAAGAATACTATGGAAAACTCTGGAATGAGCAGGTCAGCAAGGGTGAAGAAGGAACAGAAGAGGAGAGGAAAAGTGAAGTGACAGATGACAATGAAGACATAACAATAGAAGAGTTATACATGCAAAAAACAGGAAAAGTTGAGGACTAGATAACTTACCAATGGAACTATGGAAATTTGGAGGAAACAAGTTAAAAATGCACATATGGGAGCTGTTTAATAACATAATAGACGAAAATGTTTTAGTTGCAATATTCACAAAACTTTATGATTTAGGAATTCACAGCAAACTTTCATGTTATCATTTTCAGCTGCTGCGCGTTGTGTTGTCCAATCATATTGTCTTGCAACATGCAAATTGGCTTCATGATGTAGCATCTCTATGAAATTCTAACCAGAAAAATCTCCATAATGTTTCTTGGATAGTTGTATAACCATTTTTATCTGTAAAATCCACACCAACACAATGGTTCAGCAACGCTCGGAAAACCTCCACGTGGCCTTTATATGCTGCAAAATGGAGAGGTGTGTGACATTCTTTATCTGCAAATCCACACTAGCGCCATGATTGAGCAACTCTTGAACAACCTCTACTTAGCCTTCTTCACCTGCTATCCAGAGGGTTGTCCAACTATAATGATCCGCAAAATTCACACTAGCGCCATGACTGAGCAACTCTAGAACAACCTCTACGTGGCCTTTTCCAGCTGCTACGCGGAGAGGTGTCCGACCATTTTTATCTGTAAAATCCACACTACCGTCATGATTGAGCAACTCTAGAACAACTTATACATGGCCTTTTCCAGCTCCTACAGGGAGAGATGTCCAACCATAATATGCGAAATCCACACTAGCACCATGATTGAGCAACTCCCAGACAACCTCTACGTGGCTTTTTTTTCTAGCTGCTACTCAGAGAGGTGTCCAACTGTAATGATCTGCAAAATCCACACTAGCGCCATGATTGAGCAACTCTTGAACAACCTGTATGTTGCCTGCAGCTGCTACGGGGAGAGGTGTCCAGCCATAATGATCTGCAGAATCCACACTAGCGCCGTGATTGAGCAACTCATGAACAACCTGTACGTGGCCTTTTCCAGCTGCTATGCAGAGAGGTGTCTGACCATATTTATCCACAAAATCCACACTAGTGCCATGAATCAGCAGGTCTCGAACACTTTATCACTTCTATATAACTCAGCATCATGATTAAGCAGCTCTTTGATAACTTGTACATGTCTGTTTGCGGCTGCTGATCTGAGAGGTGTGAAACCATCCTCATTTTTATTATTCACATATGCACAATAATTCAGCAGTTTTCAAACCACCTCCACATGTCTATGTTAATGACAGAATTTAATATTATCTGCACAGTTTCTAAATTGCCAGATTCTGATGCTTCATATAACTGACTCATTAGATATTCTATACCTTCAGGTCTTATTACTGGATCATGCTCTAGAAACTCATAAAATGCATGCCAATAGCGCTCTCTCAAAATGGATGCCAATAGCGTTCTCTCGTGGCAATATCCATAGGTGTCAGTCCTTCACAGTCAGGCATATTCACACAACTGCCTGTTTCTAACAAAAATCTGATAATTGATTTGTGACCTCTCTTAGCAGCAGCCCACAATGCAGTATGTCCGAAGTTGTCACAGTAATCTAGAGCTGTCAGAGCTTCAACCAGTCACTGCATCTCTCCCAAATTGCCGTTTACAGCTGCTGTGTGTAGGGTACTGCGAGGTTTGGAGTGGACCTCCATTGTATCTTCCCCTGAAGTTTTTAACACCCATGGAGCATAATTTCCATTTCTGTCTATCGCTGTACCAGTACATTCCCCGACATTCATTGGATGTAGTTGTTCAGCATTACCGAATTCTGAGTTAGTATTTAGGTCAATACAAGGGATGGGGAAGACTAGCTTCTTTCCTTCTGCGCGATCCTTTTTTACCTGTATGATTGCAGTGCTACCATTTACCGTAGCTATGTCGAGGGCTGTTTTCCCCTCTCTGTCCTGCACTCCAATTCCTGCTCCCTGTTCCATCAAGAAACTGACTATTTTCTCATGTCCCTCAGCCGCTGCCACTGGAAGCTCTGTTTCTTTCTTAGTGTTCCGCATATCAGTTGGTGCAAAACTGTCTGCGAGATATTGAACAGTGTTCAGATATTCACTTTTCGCTGCTATATGAAGCGCTGTTAAGCCTGATGCATCAGCAGCACACAGGTTTGCACCTTTCTCCAACGGGTCTCTAGTAGCATCAAGATGGCCGTTACTAACAGCCACGTGCAGTGCACTAATTCTGTTGTTATCCTGCAAGCCCAGTAGAGCGCAGTGCTCACACAGGTACTGAATAGTGGCTGCTTGTTCAAATTCACATGCTGAATGCAATGGAATATCCTCTTTGTCACCCCTTACGTTAATGTCATCTTCCATGGCCACAAAATGCTGTAAGGAATCCAGAAATCCACATCGCCAGCCGCTCTTATGTTCATGCCAGCTTTACATGAACGGACATTTTGTTCAGGAGGAGGTGAGTTATCTCCAAGTTACATCTGAGAACAGCAAAATGTAAAGGCCTCATTCCATCATTACCTTGTGTGTTTATGTCACATTGTTTTGCTGCTAGGTAGTGAACGACCCGTTTCCTTCCTTCACGCACCACTCTGAGTAATGGAGTGTCTCCAGCAGAATACTGTACTTCTAAATTTTCGTCGTGTATCGAAAGAAAGTTTGAAATATAATAATTTTCACTGGCTACAGCAAAGTGTGCAATGGTGTTTCCCTTTCCATCAGTAACCTTTATATTGCCACCGTTCTGCACAATGAACAGCGCAGTGTCCTGGTGCCCATTTATGGACGCTGCCAGAAGGGCCGTAATGCCATCTTTATCTCGCAGTGAGAAGCCGGCTTTGTGTAGAAAGAGCAGTTCTACGATTTTTGTTTGTCACCGGCTATCTGCAATGTGGATGGGCGTTTGGTCATCAGAGTTCATTGAATTTACTTCTGCCCCATGTTTCAGTAAACATTCCACTGTTGTGTAATGTCCATTTTCACAGGCAACATGAAGACACGTGGCGCAGTTAGCAGATATAGAGTTAATATTGCAGCCGTTTTTGGCAAAATATGTTACTAAGTAATCCCTTCCATTTTGCGCGGCCAGATGCAGTGCCTTTTGTCTCCACAATTTAGACTATACAATTCATCTCTCTGTAACTCTACTAAGTACTTCACCAAGCTTAGGTGCCCTTCTTCACTCGCCAAGTGCAAGGCTGTGTTTCCACTGTCAGTATGAGATGTTAAACTTGCACCAAACTGCAGCAGCAGGCTGACGATTTCCTTGTGTCCCATTCGCGATGCAATGTGAATAGAATTATCATTTTCTCCTCCGCTGACCCGAGCTCCTGACCTCAGTAAGAGTGTCGTCATGTCCACGTGACCAGCCTCAATGGCAGCTTTCAATGCACTGACCATTATTTCTTCACATTTCATAGCAGAGCAACTCTGCAGCAATAAATTCACAGTATCATTCCTAACGAATCGAGCAGCCAGTGTAAGTTGATATTCTCCACGTATATTGCAGCTTCTCAAATTACTGCTGGCACTTAGGTATCGCACTGTGCTGGTATTTCCTGCTGCTACAGAAAGGTGCAATGAAGTCTCTATCTTTGTCGTGGATGTTGAGTTGGTTTAATTTAGTAACTGCTCTGTTGAGTGTCACAATGTAGTTCAGTTCAGCTTCCCCACAGAACATTTCCTGACTTTCGACAATGAATTTAGTTACCTCAAGACTTCCCATCTCAACTGACACAAGTAGTACTGTTTTCCCATTTGCATCCTGAATGTCACAACTAGCTCCAAGATTGAAAAGTGTCCTTACTGTTGCCTTAAGCCGCTTCATGAAGTAGTGTGCCACTGTTACCAGGTACAGCCCTATTCACATAATTTTCACTTCTTAACAAGTACTGCAGCAAATCAGTGTGTCCATACCTAGCTGCAGCACGAGGAGCAGGAGTAATATATTCTGTACAACCATGGTTCATCTCACAGAGCACCTGTTCCCTGATGTCAGGCCGTTTCTCATTCATCAATCACAGAATCTGCCAATCGCCTATTCTGGATTCATATTCTACAGCGGACAAACCCAGCAAGATGTCTACAGAACTTACATCTGCTCCGTGTTCTAGAAGTAGCCTGATGATTTCTGGACTCCCACAGCTGACTGCTACGTGCAGCGGGCTTCTTCCGCCACGGTCCTTGTGTGTGATGGATACTTTCGTTTTCAACAGCCTTTCACCCTGTTGCATGTTTGAGTTCAACACTGCCTGATGTAATGGACGCCTTTTTGCCAAAATTCTGTCCACTGTACTCCCGACCACACGAACCCTGATTCAAATGAGTATTTGGATAGCCATGGTCTTAATCACAGAACAACCTAGCAACAAAATATTCGGCGAATGTGCAGTGTAGAAAAACAGGTCTTTCTTCGATGATGTCAGTTATTATGCCTGTTTTCTCCAAGCCTTGGCCTATTTACTGCAGTAAATCTCAACCTTTTTTCAGTACGTTATTGTCATTGAGCTTCTCAAGGTGTTGTGTGAATAAATTTTCCATCGGTGCTGCAGCCTTATGGTTGTCTATGAAAATGTCATATAGAGCGTCATCATCAGTAAGCACATTTACGATTGTTCGGTCAGAAAAGCTTTTTCTCTGATAAATAAATGTCCCATTTCTTTTACACATACAAATCATAGAAGAATGCAAGATTAATCTCTTCAAGTAATTCCGCCATCCTTTATATAGAACACTGGTTTAAATTCTCTTCACACACCTCGGCCAGTGGGATACTCTGCAGGGGTATTCCCATGATGTTTTTTGGCACTGACACTGAGATGTTTAGAAGAAAGTTCAACAACTCGAACTGCTAAGTTTTGTAGGTAATCTGCTTTTATATGCAAAAATTTCTGTTTCCAGAACTTAACCAGGTAGGATATCTGGTCCTTAACACTGAAAGGTAACAATGTGTAAGACTGACATTGAAATTCTTGTTCTAGCTGATCCTTTACTGAATTCCGAGACCAAAGAATTCTCAATATTTTTTAAACTTCTGCGGTGTAATGTGGACTGACTCAATCTACTCCCTCAATCAGGACCGCCATATTTCCTGTTGAATTATAGATGTAATTAAACAGCCTTTTTCCAACTGTACACTGTTGATTCCTTTACTTGTGCGGTTCAGTTATCAGTTTATTGGCGCTCTTTTCATCAAAACCATTTGTTTTTATCTCGTGCAATATACTTGCATAGATGATACTGACAATTACTGTACACACGTTGTGGTGATGTTCTTGTGTTTGCTTTGCGAGGTAAGTCAGAAGGGTCGATTTTCCCATTCCTTGTTCATCTGTGACCAAAATGATCCGATCCTCACCATCAAGCAAAGTTTTTGGTTGCAAAATAAAGTTTTGATGTGCATTTCCAAGGTCATCAGTGTTTCGCTTCCAAGGATGCCGTTCATCTTGGTTACACAAATATTGCATTTTATGCGTTTCATTACACAGTTTTGTTGTTTCTTGCTTATTATTCTTCACCAATGACAGGTGAGGATTGTACTTCTCATAGTTACTGATGTTGCATTTTTTCTCCTTATATGTACTAATGCATTGCAGCTCCTCCAAGGCGCCCTCTCCGAAATGTATCAGTACTTCACTTTCATTTTGAGAACCAAGTTTGAAGTACTTTTTACTCAATGGTTCTGTTGATGTAACACTTCAGTAAGTTTGGTACTGGAACACCTATTGCATGTTTTTCATTTGCTAACAAGAGGGACATTGAATCCAAATCTAATGCATTAAAAATACGAAAATCACTTTCTTTGACTATATTTTTGATTGGTATCACCGAGCCTTGGAAAGTAACTTTCTTTTCCAAACAGAACTTTCTTGACTCAGTAATTTTATCCATGAATTTCCAGCCATCCGTATTCTTCTCTGAACTTTGTACCGAATGTGCGGTGAAGGGCACTAATTTGCTGTGTGTTATCCCCTGTGTCAGTTATGAAGTTGAATCCACCATATTCGTTCAGGATTATGGATATTTCATTACAGACATCTTGTAAATTTTCAGTTGACCTCTGACTCTCCGGCACCAATACAGCAAACCTGCTTTTCCAAGCGAACATTACCTCAGACTTTTGGCGAAGCAGCTGTTGTAAATTCAGTATGGTATGTTTTGTACCACTCAGCATCTGGTGAACCTTAGCAGCGGTGGGTGTGGTTGATCGTTGGGGGCGATTATCGGAACAGCCTTGTTGGATTATGTCAGCTACTTCATGTATGTTATTGCGGACTCTTTGTATTTAATACTGAGTTCGTCTAGTTCGTATTTTCTCTGATACAGTATCTTTGCTATTAACGTTTTTCTTACTTTCTCTGAAGTCATTTGCAAAGGGTCATTCTCCTTGAGGTTAGTCCTTCCTCGACGTCACCATTAGTGTAGATAATGAATAGGCATTTATCAATACTGCCATTTGTTTTGTCGCCCAGTTCTCTGCTCTTGAACTCTTTCTCTGTCTCTATATCTGATTCATAATGTTCAATTAAACTGAAGACACCGCATTTGGCCAGCAGTTATTTTTTTGTAATGTGCTGTCTTTCTTTCCTCTTAACCAAGTATGAATTTTAACCCCTCATTTATAGCCTTTGTGTATGTTAGGGCACAGAATTTGTACTCGAAAATTGGCCCTATATCGCTGAGCCCCCCTTCAGCTTCTTGTAGCCTAATAGCTCCTTATCTTCTGTATGGAACCCCCTGTAAAACACAAGGCCACAATACATTTATTTCAGTAACAATCCTACTTTCAAGCATGCTATGAATGTTTGGAAATAATATATGATGATATTTTTCATGGAATTCATGGAGTAATTCCAAAATTTGCTCTCTGTATTGTCCTGTATACAAGTAAGTGTAAGTTGATAATTGTGTGTTTGGTCATGTGGAATATTATGCAGTGAAAATGCATTAATGTATCAACCTCGCTGCTATAAGCTTCTGTGCCAGCAAGTGAAATAACTATCGCCCTGTGCAAACTGTTCTAAATATAGGCCTATTGGTAATAGTTGTTGAATTTAGAGTGAATTGAGAAAGCTGGGGATGGAGAAAATTATGTTTACTTCAATATTTAAAGGTCAATTTAAGCTTAGTTTTAATAAAGACAACTTTAATATTTTGTGAACAATTTTGTTTTAGTAATTCTTTGACAGATATAAGGATGTACCTAAAATAGTAAGGAACTTCGAATTGCTTATACATTTGCTATTTTAATAAAGACTTGTTGTGGCTTATTAAACTGCTGAAAAAAGCAAAAATCTTCTTCTGTGTTGAAGAAAGCAAAACAGCTGCACCAGAAACAGAAGGCAAAGTGAAATTTGGCAAACTAATATATTATTTATTTTTACTGTTCACAAGTTTCATTCAACCAGTAGTTTTTGCCACAGTTCATACAAAAATGTTTTTCTTCACCTGGAATATGATGTTTTGTGCCACTGTTTTAGATTTAAGGAAGTGGCTTATTAAATGGAAGTAGTTCTGGAAACAGGCGAATGGAACTGAGTGACAGAGAAATTTATGGATTACGAAAAGTAGTTTTTGCCACAGTT
>Ga0209628_10002394_pt1 | contig 12709 bp, 8 predicted proteins | sample TergutCu122P4_FD_187285 | JGI IMG/M metagenome (GOLD analysis project Ga0209628, IMG submission 187285) | Cubitermes ugandensis P4 segment gut microbial communities from Kakamega Forest, Kenya - Cu122 P4 (SPAdes) (version 2) | ecosystem: Host-associated > Arthropoda: Insects > Digestive system >...
ATATATATATATATATATATATATATATATATATATATATATATGTTAGATAATTTGTAGAGATTCTACAGTCACGATCCTTCTACACAATATGTAGTTTCTTCTTGTGTAAATGAGGCTTATGCAAAATTAGTCACAGTATGGGATAGAACTGCCTTCGTTAGCAGCTTTTTTTCGGTCAAAACTTTCTAAAACGACCCAGGCGTAGATCCGCCGAAAATACGTTGTAGCTTCAAGAAGTTACCGGAATTCGCTGATATAATTTACAGAAAGTTAAAAATGTGAATAAAGGTTTGTTTTTCCTGTCAAATGTTGAATAACTTCCTGAACGTAGGTAAAGACGCTAGACGAGTATATTAGATTTTCTAAAGTTTGGTATAAAGAAGTGCCTTAATTCATCAAAAATCAACAATTTACGTGCTTATTCCTTGAAATCCCTACGCACTTACTAACATTTGTTGTTGTATTCGCATTCATTCGCTAAAAATCTACAATTCACATTCGTATAATTCTGAAAGCATAACAGTTCAGGTATTGTTGTCTAATACAACTTAAGAATCCTACAATGGGAAGATGATATAAATAAGTTTCAATAACTTACATAGAGGAATTTTCAACAGTGACTGTTCCTGACAGTACAAAGTTTAAATGTCTTTGTTTTCTGAAAATGTCTGATAAGGTAAAAACGAAAATATTTCCATATTGTAACAAAAATCTTACCTCCCTCTTTTCCACACTGAAGGACTGGAACCGAATATAAATCCATAAAAGGATCACACATAGACACCACATATTAGTAAATTCTCCTACACAAACCGAGAGCAATTACATCTTTACTTCCTATCATTAGTCCTACTTCCGTTACCCATACAGCTTCCCTAACTCCCTATCCTCGTACAACCTCAGGCTATGATCTTCTCGTAATGCAAGGTACAAAAGTTCGCACCTACAAGAAGCAAGGAGCAAAATTATAATTCTGTGTATTTTCATTGTTGTGTTTTTAGTTAGCAAATGGAAAACAAATTATTCTACCCAAAAGTTAGCCAGCATTCTCCGAATTTAATCTGCTATTAATTACTCCAAGCATAAAGTTCGTTATGTTACTGCCATATGCATACGTAGTATACATTAAATATGCCACATTTTCGACAGATTTATTTGCTAACTTCATGTAGTGATTTTCTTCTGCATTCTGTTCACAAGACGCGAACATACAGTTATTGTCTCAGCATTTACGTTAGGCCAACCCCCTTACTAGCGCCTAATACAGCTTCTGTGTTTTTCTTTATAGTAGGTCTAGGTATGTTTTCGCCCAGTAAATTACTCTCAGAATATACCAAAAGCTGAAATGTCGCAATCATCTGAAATCCCTCTTGGTCTTCTGCGACCTTCCAACCGGCATTTTCCACAAGCAAAGTTGAAACGCAATTAAGAAAAGTTAACGTAATTCCTTTTAAATTTTGTCATTTTATCAGACAAAGGTTTGCTCAACCAGACCTTACTACAGGTTTCATCCACACACACACGCACACATACACATATTTTAATTTAGTTAACCAGTTTCATAGGCATGCCAGTCGTAATTAGAAAATTGCACAAAACTTCCCTCCTGACTGAATATTAGCTTTCAAGTTGTCTATTACAACTGCCGTGATATGTGGGTACCTTTCGCCACGACACGGCAAGTCCTCTGATCGCAGATGGAAGAACGGCCTCCAAATATGGAGGACAGTTGCGAATACACTGAATAAACATTCGCGGACATCCGACAAGGGGTGATATTCCCGTTTTAGGGTTGGACGAGGTTCTAAAAAGAAACTCCTCATCATAAAAAATTGTCAACTCGATGAAACACTTTTCAAGGCCTCGGAATTGTATTGACCTTTTGGTACAACCTAAGCGATGGAAAAAGGACAAGTGATCCGGCATTTGAAATGCGGGGAGCCTGCATATGTCAGGGTCACTTACGACAGTGACCAGGGAATTAGTGATGTACAAATTAGATTTAGTGGGTGTAGAGGAGAGTGGGTGAGACAAAGGAGGGAGTGTAAGATCAGGGAATTATACTTTTCATTATGAAAAAGGAAATGAAAATCGTCAATTGGAAACAGTAATATTTTACACCAAAGAATAGTATCAACAGTGAAGACAGTAGAATTTGTTAGTTACAGGATATCATGTATAGTGTTGGGAGGTCTCTGGCGTAATATCAATATTCTGAATGCACATGCGTTTACTGAGGAGAAACGTGATGACTCAAAGGGCAGTTTTATGCAGAATTAGAGCAGGTTTTCGATCATTTTCTTAAGTGCCTTATAAACAATCTGGTAGGAGATTTTATTGCAAAATGGGGGAAATGATATTTGCAAATCGACAAATGGGAATGGGAGTCGACATCAGGATAGTAATGATAATGGTGTTTTAATACTAAACTTTGCCACATCAAAAACTCTAGTTGTTCAGAGCACGATCTTCTCTTACCGAAACATCCATAAATACACCTGGAACTTTCTGGATGGGAAGACTCACAACCAGATTGATCATATATTGATAGACGGGAGACGGCATTCGAGTACACGAAATGTACGATCTGTGATCACTATCTGGTGGTTTCAGAAGTTGGAAAAGAAGTTTTATGCGGAAAGATTGAATCTCATGAAGCTAAGTCACCGGAAGGTTATGAAACAGATCAGATTAATTTCTCACACCGGTTTGCAGCTTTGGAGAACTTAACTGATAGCGAGGACATGAGTAGAGCTTGGGAAAACGTTAAAGACAGTAACAAATTCTCAGCTGAGGGCACTAATTTCTGTATGAACGGAAGCAGCAAAAACCATGATTTCATGAGGAATATTCACAGTTTTTGGATCAAAAGACGCAGGCTAAAACGTAGTGGCTACAGGGTCCAAATCAAAGTAATGTAGACATTTTGAACAATGTAAGCCATGCGGGTAGTAGACATTTCACGAACAAAAAGCGGGAATATCTGCAAGCTACAAAATCGAAACCAACAGTAAGAACAAGAATATCAGAGACTTGTACATGGACATCGGTGACTTTAAGAAGGGTTATCAGCCTAGAACAAATACAGTAAAGGATGGGAAGGGTGATCTGGTTGCAGACTCCAACAGTATTTTGCTTAGGTGGAAGAACCATTTCTCTCAGCTATTGAATGTACATGGCGTTAAAGTTGTTAGACATACAGAAATACATACACCACGGCCACTAGTGCCTGAAACCAGTGCTTTTGAGGTCGAGATGGATATTGAAGAGCTAATACACAAATCGCTAGGTACTTATCAAATTCCAGCAGAATTGATCAAAGCAGGAGGATCGATCTAAGATCCATAAAGTTACTAATTTTGTTTTGAATAAGGACGGATTGCCAGAATAGAGGAAGGAATCAAACATCGTCTCTGTTTATGAGAAGGGTGATAAAACATACTGTAGTAATTATCGAGGGATATCAATTTGTTAAGTACATACAAAATTTTTATCCACCATCCTGCTGTCAAAGTTAACTCCATATGCCGAGGAAATTATTCGAGACCATCGGTGTGAATTTCGACGCAAATTTTCAAATATTAATCATATATTCTGTATTCGTCAAATACCTGAGAATGTGTGAATACAATGTGGCAGTGAATCGGCTATTTATAGACTACAAGAATACCCTATGATTCAGTTAAGAGGGATACCTTGTAAAATATTCCCATTGGATTTGGTATCCCTACGAAAAACGTTAAGGTTAATAAAAGGGCGAATTAAATGCCTTTAAATGAAGCCTGCAGAAGAATCTGGGTAGGAGAACATTTATCTTACATGTTTCTTCTATTAAGAATAATGTTAAAAAAGGAGATGCTTTATCTACATTGCTTTTCATCTTTGCTTTAGAATATGCCATTAAGAGGATTCATGCAAACCTCGAGAAGTTGAAATTAAATGGTTCACATCGGTTTCTAGTTTATGCTGATGATGTCAATGCAGAAATTCTATAAAGAAAAATACAGAAGTTTTAGTACTTAGTTTTTATGAACACTGTTCATATCTCGAGGTCAGAATGCAGGACAAAATCACAACGTAAAGCAAGATAATAAATCCTTTGAAACAGCTAATATTTCGAATATTTGGCTACAAACCTCACGAATCAAAGTGCATTTATGAAGAAATTAAGAGCACTCTGAAGTCAAGGAATATTTTATTTCATTCGGTGTAGAATCTCTTGAACTTCAGTTTGTTATCCAAAAATATAAAGATTAACATATATACTCCTAGAATTATAATTTTGCCTGTTGTTTTGTATGGGTGTGAAACTTGATTGTTTACATTGAGGGAGAAAGTTATGATGAGGGTACGCGAGGAAAGAGTTCTGAGGAAGACATGTAAACATAAGAGGGGCGAGGTAACAGGGAAGTGGAGAAGACCTTATAAGGAAGTGCTTTATGATCTGCATTCACAAATTTCTCTTCGGGTGGTCAAGCCAAGAAGAATGAAAGTCGAATGGCTTGTAGCACTATGTGGGAGAAGACAGATGCATACAGGATCTTTGTGGAGAGACTTGAGTGTGGAGACCACTTGAAAGACCCAAGCCTAGGTTGGAAGATAACATTAAAATGGATCTTCACGCAGTAGAATGGGAGAACTGGACTGGATTCATGTGGCAGAGGATTTGGTAATGAACCTTCGTGTTTCATAGAATGCAGGGAATTGATTGACTAGCTGAAGGCATGTCACCTTCTCAAGAAGGACTCTGTTCCATGGACTTGGTTGGTAGGTTGTTTGGTTGGTTGGTTGGTTGGTTGGTTGTTTGGTTGGTTGTTTTGTTTGTTAGTTGGTTGGTTGGTTGGTTGGTTGGCTGGCTGGCTGGTTGGTTGGCTGGTTGGTTGGTTGGTTGGCTGGTCGGTGGGTTGGTTGGTTGGTTGGTTAGTCAACTGGTTGGTTGGTTATTTAGTAAGCTACCTAGCTAGTTACAAACAGCTGATGTACACGTGCTGCTCCACTGTATTTCTATCTTTTCCCCACACATTTGACAAATGAAGAATGTACGATCAGTGGTCTGTCAGGAACGTCAAAATTCACAGTGGTGTTACCCGATAATTTCATTTAAAAAAGGGTGGATAAAATTTGTTATGTAGTTGATAGGAGAGATATGCCTCGATAATTAGTACGGTCCGTTTTATCACCGTCCTTACAAATAGGTACTGTTGAGACAAATCCGCCTTATGCCATATAAACTTTGTAAGTTCATAATGAAGGCGATATCTACTACAAAAGACTTTAACGCAACGTTTATATGAAACACACAACAGCCTATTACACATTATTTTCATCGTGTTCTCAAAATCAACAAACTGGTCTACAGTTATTTTGGTTTTCATGCCCAAATTTTAAATCTCTCTTCTTCTAGATGAATGCTTTACAATCTCTTTCACCGCACCTCACAAATCTACGTAAAGATAACCACTTTCCGGTCTGGCCCTTGCCAACAATTAAAAATTTTCATGCGGTCTACAGCAAACACAAAACTGGAGAAACACATTCAACTCAAGGACAGCTGTATATTTACATTTAAATAAATAATGTGTGTATGTGTGTCTGTGTACATTTTCAGGTCTGTGGGTTACGTCTTCACGGTCCATAAAGTAGCAAAGTAATCCATTTCTTCCACAGCAATATGAACACTACAAGCGCATGACAATGCACACATAAAGTCACTCCCACTCCGTATTTTAATTTTGCCTTATCTGATTAATGACTGACTGCGCTATCATGCTTAATGCACAATTGTTGCTCAACCTAATATTTGACGTCAGTTTCTACAGCGCCCCACACAAAACTACCTGTCGGTGTGCTTTGTCCATAACGCTGAGTCGACCTCCCAACATTTCCTCAAAAGAAACCTATTTATAGGGCCTTTAACATTAATTCAACAAGTCCCTACGTCATCAAGGCATCTAACCGTTGAACTCACCTCGACGCCATTATTTTCCATCTATATTACTACCACGTTGAGAATTTAAAATAATTAATCTTATAATATAAATGAACAAAATTCGTCTCCGTTAAACATATATTTTAAATTCTACTATTTCTTCTGCATGTTTCGAACCCGAGGGTTCATCTTCAGGAAGAAGGTTGTACGTACAGGTATGGTACAATTTTTTGCATGCCAACGGTATGAACAGTCGGCTTATACCGTTGGCATGTAAGCAGATTATACCATATATGTACGTACAACCGTCTTCCTGAAGATTAATCCTCGGGTTCGAAACATGTAGAAGACATTGTAGAAGTTAAAATATTAGTTTCATAAAGGTGCATTTTTTGTTTATACCTTGCGATTATATTAAAATGCACGGTGCAAATAAAACATAAAATTAAAATAGCTGTTTAGAAGCAACCGTGGAAACAAACTCCATTTGGTACTACATTTATCAAATATGTTTTTATATTACACCCCTGTACATAAAGGCGTTCTGTTCGTTTATTGAACAGGCAACTTTGTCGTTCATACAAAGCTCATGAACTGAAGAGATATTAGTATTATTATTCCCTTCTGTTTCCTTAAGTACATAATTTCTGTGACATATAGGAACGTACCTACAAATTTTACCCGCATACAAAAAGTTTTAGAATCCTTTTCAATAATCCTAACATTACTATTACTTTCTTTACTTTTCTACGAAAGCAAATCACAGTATGGCAGCATTATACATTTCACTTTTGATTTACTGACAATTATATTCTTATAAAGTAGTTTTACGAGACATTTTCATACACTGACACATTCCTAATAAAAAGTATAGTAAATTCATTGTTTCAGTTTTGTAAACCTCGTGCACGCTTAAATATTTTTCCTGTTTTTTTTTTTTTGGTCCAGATCTAATTTATCAAGCAGTTTGACACTACACAGGATTTGTTTTTCAGCGTACTTTTTATTCAACTTGAATTATTCGATACTTCTGACAGTCAGTACATAACACAGCAGCAATAAGGAACAACTGCACCTGTCAGTTGGAACCAAGTTCGTGCGTGTCATTCACGCATGACGCCCCCCTTTTGCCTTAGTAAAAGTAGCGCCTTTTAAATAGAGAGGACCTGAACTGGACACAATAACCTGCAATACTCAAGGACACCATTATGAAAATATTGATGCAAGAATTAATATTAATATAAATATGATTTTATAGCCTTTTTCTGTAGATTCCTGGACTTTACTACAGATAAATTATTTTCGAGATAACACTGAGCGAGAGATAAACTGAAGACACAAAACACTTTTCGCGCAATTAAAGAATGTAAGTCTCATCAAAATATGAATGGCTCGAACGGTACATAAATAAAATTTAAATAAAATAACCCTCAAACAGAACTGACATACAGGCAATTATATCTGATCTGAAAGAAAGGCCGTATGTCAAATTTCATCACTCTCACAAGGAATTCTAAAGCATTACCTGTGTTTGTATTGTGTTGCACTGTTCGCTAGTTAGTATCGTTTGTGATAAAGCTAATGAACCTTTGAATCCTTAGAAGGATGGGAATCTCTTTACCAGATAAAATTATTAGCAACTGAAGAATGAATTTGCTGTGTGGAGTAAGTCCACTCCGGTACGTAATTTGAAAACCAGTTAGTTACTTACGTACAGCTAATTAAAGTTACTTTGTTCGTCAGTCAGAAATTTTAATGTGACACCATAAAAATTACACTGATAAGAACTTTGTTCAAGACCAATTTTTATAGTCAATTTTAACAGATTAAAATTCTGGAGGAGGAAATGGATCATTAGAATTAAAAACAACTTCCAACCACACAGTGGCTACCTGCAAACTTCCACCTGAATTGCAAATGCAGTTATGGGATTTAAGAACACTAAAGGCAGACTTCACTAACCTCAGCATAAAACCTGCACGCATTTATCTTTAATCCAAGTTGCCGTATGTCCTCAGATATATCGGGATACGATATTGTGTAGCAGTTCCCTTGCGTTCTTCTTTACCGTCAGCATGAGCACTTTCAAGCACTTGCGGCTAAACTTTACCGCCATTGTCTTCATGTTCAAACTTTCTATTGCGCCTAAAAGGACTACCAAGTTTCCGTCACTTTAGCAGATGGAAATTGTGCATTTTAGAAGCAATAACCAACACTCGAAGAAACAATCATACAACTGCAACCAATCTGTTTCAAATTTTGTGATTCTCTATTCCGTGCATTTTGACTGACTAAAATTGTTCAGTCATGACACAAGCAAATGCATGTTCGATATATACACCTTTTACCCTATACACGGAAACCACTACACATCAAAAAGGGACAATATCCGTAAAGAATGAAAAATATATTATATGTTTATATACAAAGAAACAGCTACAACATAGCAGCACACAAACTTTAAGCCATACTTAATAAAAACGGGGTAATAAATATTATTTTTTATTTTTTATATATTTTACTTTAAAAAATACTATTTTAAATAGGGTCTGTGAAAACTAAATGGTTTACGTCCGCTGCAAGAATATTGTAACATAATATAAATTACTTCTCTAATCTATTACATTTTAGTAAGTTTTAAATCTTGGTATAAAGCTCCCTGAGAATGGCGTAAATGACGCCGAAACATGTAGAAGTTCTATTTGTTGGTGTCAGAAATGAACAATTTAATTTTAATCTCTTTCAAAATTGGATACCGTGGTGAAATTCGTAGACCAGTTTACATGCAGTCAATGAATGAATGAATGGAAGTAAAGTATGGGGAATGTAAATCCAAGAAATATATAAAAACAAAATTTATGCTCTCTGAACGTGTCACCCTGCATTATTACGATTATGCTGTGACCACAATTCCGCACTCTTCCACGAATGCTGAGAAGTCCTCAGACGATTCTGGATGACGAAAAGAGTGTCACAGCGAATGTGTCAGTGGACTTCAGCACAGACATATCCACACTGTCTCACAACGACCCTTCTGATGCAGCTTCAAAATTAGCATCAAAGGAGGAATCAGAAGATTTTCCGGGCACATTTATGCAAGGTAATTTTCAATTATCTTCACGTTTCCCGAAATTTTATAGTGAAATAAATAAAGAGCGCACAAGGAAATTACTGAGGGTCATAATTTGATTTATGTAAAATTTAGACTTCTAGACCGACTACCCCCATTTTTACGTATTATTCTGGTCTTCCCAGAGATTAATAAAATTTTGTATAAGAATGTTAATAGCATCATATCATACCATCCAGTTCAAAATGTAACTATAAAAAAAATTGGTGATGTCTAACAATATTCGGTGCTAGATGGTTGTGAGCACTTGGAAATCAGGATACAAAATATATATATTTGTAACAATCCAGGTGTCCTGAAGAAACCTGGAAGAGACCGCCGACTCAGGAATGTAATTCCTACAGTTTCAGAGTACCTTGATTAAGAAAGAATGATTGATTCAAATGGGAGAATTGGTTATATTTTACATAAATCAGTAAAAAACAAATATTTCAAGTATACACACAGTACAGTACGTATAACAGTAAAATAATATGAGGTACCTAACAGTACACCCGCATGTGGTTTTGGTGACCATCATGAACGTTTATGCATATTCGTCCTGGTTTTCTTAACTACTGATTTATAAGAAAAGGGTATGGAAATGTCATTGCAAAACAGGAATGAAACTTCTCATTATCTTTAAAGCACGTGGTCAAAAATAAACTTCTCTCCACGCTGGATGCAACCAATTACAGGGCAGGAGCTCTGTATTGCACAAGTCTGAATATGACTAATGTTGTTTCAACAAATCGCAACTGGCTGTGGAAAGTGAAGCCTTACGATAACTTCACTTCGCGGCTTGCGGACGTGGTAATGATTAGAGCAGAATTAGTAGGAGTTCTGAAATGTGCGTCATTTATTTCAGGTTGGATTCTGCAAAACAAAATACTCTGGTCGAATATCGCGTATTTGTTATGTGGGTACGTGTGCGTATCCTGCCTAATAATCATTTAAATATGTTGAGCACCTTCACAAAGTTCAGCAAATAAATACCAGATCGCCGTTTATATCCCACTTCTAAGTACTCAAACATGTGTACATGTGTGTAGATTAGAATACAGAAAATGTGGTCATATATTTCTAATAAGTAACATAATAATAAAATAATGTCTCGCGAAGTAAATGTTTTCAAAATGACACCGACAACCGATATAAGACGTTATATTTGGCAAGTCTGAAAATTAAATATGATGCTACAAGCCTTACTTGTTTTGCTTCCAAAACGAATATCAAGCGCATTTGCTACCCTTGGAAAAGCCATTTCTACTGACGCATAAAACCACCTCGGCTGCTAGATACCAACGGTGTATCGAATGCGCCATTTAGAATTTGGAGTTTGATGCTTGAAAAAAACAAAAAGAACAGTGAGTATTATTACACTTTCACAATTTTTTGCCATCACATACATCGGTCACTTCTTCACAATCATTTTGTTTCCACATTCTGTACGAATTTTTCTTGGTGCTCCAAACAGCTCTACTGGGCAAATATTAACTTGCAATATAATTACCCAGGCAAACAGGCATCTATGCACAAGTATGAAATAAGTCGGTAGTGGATAGAAAAATTAATGTGAGATGAGTGAATGAGTGGGTAGATATGGTTAGCGCTGATAAGCAGAGAGGTACGTATTGTGTTTGGAAGACTAGGCGGGATAAGACGTAGGATCACACGTTCAGCAGCGATTCGTTTATGAATAGAAATAGAACTGATCTCTGTTGCTGCCTGGCATTCAAAAGCAGGAAGTTTGTGCTGGCGCCTCGCTGAGGATTGCGTGCGCTTTCCGAAATGGAGCCATATACTCCGGCGCCTCTTTCATTGTTGTGATTATTACAAGATGTAATATCATGATTTTAGTAGTTTAGTCATGGCACTGCGATGAATATACTTGCTACACTGCTTTCCTTCCAATGCCGTTTAGTTCTTCTCAATCAGCCTGTTTAAACACTTCACCTATCTAACATGGTACGCTGCGGAACTGACAAGCACTGGAACACTCGGAACTTTTTCTTTTTGCCGGTTTGCATTTTCGTTAAGTTGAAACAAACGAAGGTGAAAAGAACAGCGCAAGTAGTACGCACGTGGAATTTGAAAAATTCATGCGAAAATTTTAGTCGGAAAACATGAAGGTAAAAACAACGTGGGGAATTTCGGCGCGGATCATAGGATAAAACCCAAACTTATACCAATGGGGTACGATGATGCAGACTAGATTCAATTGGCTCAAGAGGTGAACTAGTGACAGTCTGTCGTGAACACGTAGTGGTCCCTTGAGTTTCGGCAATGCGGTTAATTTCTAGACCTTCCTAGCGGCTGTTATCTCATTCAGTGATTTAATTACAGGCATTCTCAAAGTTTTATGTCGTTATGTACGTCCCTCTCTATTAGGTTTCGAACAAATTATCGCATTTTCATAGAAAATGACAGGACGGACATGCCATTAGTTATGTATCTTCAATCAACAGCAATACTACCACTTGAAATATTGAGGCGAAGCAAAACCGGAGTCATTCAATACTCGTATAACCCTCCTAGACTGTAGTTCCAATAACAGAATTCTTGCAAGAGTATTGTTTTAACACCTTATAACAACTTTCCTTTAAAACGGGATACAGTTTTTTCTCGTTGTTTGACATTGTAATTTTAGTATAATAAAATACAGTGTCAATCGCGCAAAATGTTTTATATTTGGTGATGACGCACGAAACATTATGACAAGCAAATCAACACATTTCTTACTGTGGGTTGTGTGGGAGGAGAGTGCTAAACATGTCAACACAGCGAAGACAGCCACTTTATGCAGTGACTAGAAAATAATGATTTTAATGTCAAGGCATAAAAGGCGAGATATTATGACAATTATGGACCATACTTACAACACAAATCTTGTTTTGCTTGTAAATACAGATATTGACAATTATATTAACACATAAAACCGTGCGTTCGAAACAAAAACACGTGATTACCTGGGTTTAATCCTTTCCGGTTTAATTATTATAACTTTTATGTTTGATTATTGGTGTGCTCCTTATTTGTGGATTCTGGTTTATTTACGCAACGAGAATATAGAATAACTGCATTAACTAAGGGTTCAGATAGAAGAACATACACATCAACAAAAGCTCACAGTTTAAAGGTGGATCACTAATTGCGACACACACACTTATGGAACATGGCGCGGAAAAAATTCATGAGACATGACGCTTTGTTACCATGATATTTTTAGTTGTTGTTGTTGTTCTTGTTGTTGTTTTGTTTTGTTTTAGTTTTGTTTTGTTTTTGTCTTGTTTTTGTTTTTGTTTTTGTTGTTAAGACATAGCGCTTTATTATCGTGTTATTACTAGTTGTTGTGGTTGCTGATGTTTTGGAGATATGATGCTTTGTTACCACGTTATAAATAGTTGTTGTGGTTGTAGTTGTTGTTTAGACATGACACTTTGTTACGGTGTTACTTTTAGTTCTTTTGGTTGCCGAAGTTGGTGAGATATGACGTTATGTTACCATGTTCCTTTTAGTTGCCGTGGTTGCTGATGTCTTCGAGATATGACGCTTTCTTAACATACATTTCAGTTGTGATTGCTGTTGTTGCGTTATGACGCTTTGTTACAATGTTCTTTTTAGTTGTTATGTTTGCTTTTGTTATTGTTGTTGTTGTTGTTGTTGAT
>Ga0209628_10002395_pt1 | contig 12708 bp, 4 predicted proteins | sample TergutCu122P4_FD_187285 | JGI IMG/M metagenome (GOLD analysis project Ga0209628, IMG submission 187285) | Cubitermes ugandensis P4 segment gut microbial communities from Kakamega Forest, Kenya - Cu122 P4 (SPAdes) (version 2) | ecosystem: Host-associated > Arthropoda: Insects > Digestive system >...
GGGACTTCCTTTGCCTCCCCCCTTGCAATTTTTCGAAATTCGGTTGGCGAAATTTTTATCTTTCCGGTCATAAATTCAGGAATATTGTAGGATAACAACGATTCATCATTTAATAAAGGGCTTTTTTGTGGCAAAAGGAAGGGAGGATGAAATTTGCCATCGGCATCGAAATAACTGATAAACAAACGGGTATATCTTCCGTCAAGTCGGCGGCTACTGAAAATGATCCATCGACCGTTTGACGACCAACTGTGGTAACTGTCGGCTTCGTTGCTGTTTACATTTTCCATGGATTGAATCTGTTTTGTGTCTAAATCAAGCATATAAAGGTCTGTTTCCCTGTGCCATATAGGAAAAGTGCCAAAATCAGATAAACAGCATACCAGATGTTTTCCATCGGGAGACACACGCGGCAACGTCGCGCTTTTTCCCGTTTGCGCAGATGAAACCAATGTATCAACTTCCGTACCAAAACCGGCAGTGTGCATATCGAATGGTATCCGCAAAAGGTCATATCGTACGGAGTCATATTCCTGTGGCATCGGACGGGCAGTAGCGCTGCAAAAATAGAGGTACTTTCCGTCGGGCGACCATTCGGGGAATGTTTCAAAACGCTCTGAAGAATGAATCAAACTGTCAGTAAAAATCGTGTTTGTCTGCGTGTCGTAAATGATGATATCTGATTCTTTATCAAATACTTCGATTTTATTTGGATTAGTTGTATGAAATCCCTGTTGCGTCACATTTGTTGAAAAAGCGATATAACGTCCTTCCGGATGCCAGCGCGGATAGACAGCTGCAGATGGCATCTCAGGAGTTTTAAGGTTTATTTTTTCTGCCTTCCCATCCTTTACTACAATCGTTCCGGCATGGCGTTTTCGTAAATGGAACAACATCGTTTCGGGGTCGTTCCCACAAAAAGAATGGCAATTCATGCAATTGTTATCGGTCAGTGTGTTCAACATAAAAGGGGTTTCATCGAAGTTTTCCAGATTCCGCTGGAATAATCCCATCCTGTTCCAAATCGTGTAGCCCGGCTCAATCAGGCGATAGGCAATATAAGGGTCAATCGCTTCTTCGGCAATGAGAAACCGGATTTCTTGATATTTGGACCATCCTGTCGAACTTTTAGCAAAAACACTTATTACAAGCGGATTACCCCGATTATGCTCCAATAACGTTTTCCATTTTCGAATCGGAATGTTCACGGTTTTGTTTGATGAAAACTCAAACGAATCCCTTCCCGAAACCGAAATACGCACCCGAAACTGTTTGCCTGTCTCTCGAATTTCGAAATTGAGCGGCGCAATGTTTGGAGGAATAACCGTTCCTTTATACGCAGGGAAAATGGTTGCAAACCTTTCAACCGAGCTGTAATCTGTCATTGGCTTACTGCATGATACCAAGCATAAAAACAAGAACGCCATCAAAATCCCCACGCTCAAATAACCCGACTTTCTGTCATTCACAAAAAATAAATTTTTGCGAAAATTTGCGTGTTTTGCGTCATTTGCGTTCCCCCAAATATTAATATCTGTTTGTTTCATTTTCATCTGCTATTTGGTTTGATTTCGAGTGTCTGAAATGGAGGTAAAACCAGTATGTATTCCCGTATTGCTGATGCAGGCCTGCCAATTGTTGTTGGGTTCTAACTGCTTGATATGAATTTATATAACTATTGAAGCGTTCTCTGGTCTGGTTGCTGATTGGATAACGTTCAAGTATATTCAACGATGGGTTTACTTGCTGATACACCATCAGGGCTTCTTCAAAATGAACCGGAATATCCGAATAAGAAAAACGGTCAAAATAAAGATCCATACCCTTTTTGAAACTTTCCACATCCTTGTCCAACAAATACCATGCCATCAGGTATTCAAATGCCAACCGATGATTTGGATTGTTTTCCAAAAGTTTGTTTAAGACAAAATCAGGCCTTGCATACCTGAGGAAAAAATTATCACACAAAGCCATCTGCGGAGCACCCGGTAATATGTATGCCGAATCGGCTAAGGCCGCAGCCATGTATTCGCGTTGATAACCTGCCCATTGCCGATAGAAAAGCGTTTGCTCAAACAACCGGATATATTTGTTGAACAGGGCGGTATCACGCATGATAATGCTTGTTGTCACAAGTCGTCGAAGCGCCAATGAATTGTGTTCGACTGTATTACCCACCATCGTTTCGAAAGCGCTATGTTCCGCTTCCTGTATCAACCCTAACCGATAATACACCTCGCCAATGTATAGGATCGTAAAGTAAGATTTATCCCACTCCAGAAAAAGCCCGGTGGGTCCTGTCTGGTCGTATTGAAACAGTCGGTATGGAAGTTGTCCCAATTCAGCCAATGCAATATTTGTAAAATAGCTAATCATTTCGTTGCTGAATGGATAGGATTTTCCCAGTTGAATGGTTCTTTCCCAGTTGTTGTTCTGTATACGAAATGCCATGCTGGTGAGTGTTTCAGCCCTTCGGTTGCTTACCAACGAAATACTTCCTGCGCACATTCCGGCTACCAGCAAACATGAAAGAATCATTTTCCACACCACAGGTTGCCAGCGCTGAACTTTTCCTCCCACCCAAATCCAACAGACATACAGAAACGGAATAGACAACCATGCCGAGACATTGACCACGCCGGGAAAAAGGAAATCAGCAGGAGTCAATGCAAAAAATGCCTCGCGCGGATTTACCGTATAAACGAAATGATAAGCCAGAAAAGGAATAACTACCGCCCAAATAACCAACGTTATTAGGTAAATATAATTTTGTTTATCCACAAGGGAACTTCTAAAAACCCCAAAATCAAGGCTTGTGACGGAGGCAAAAGCGGAGTTTACTTGAAGTAAATGAGCATTTTGACGAGGGAACGTAACGCAGAGTTTGGGGTTTTTAGAAGTTCCCACAAATAGTTCATACAGCAAAACAAGTACAACAAAAAGCATAGCATTTCCCGCAGCAACGATATATATAATAAGGTATAGTACGAACCCGCTGATGTAGCGCACAGGTTTTTTGAACGTGATATAAATGCGAAAGCCAACCAAACCAATCATCAAACCCACCAGATACGACAACATAAAATGCTGATTGACAAAAGCCATTAATAACAGGAAAACGGGAATAAACAATACGACAAAGAAATACCCTGTTTTTCCGTTTCGGCTGCATATTGAATCAAATAACAGGTAAACACCTGCCAATAAACATGATACTATTGTTGCCCCAATCCATGGATAAAAATAGAATTGCGTCAGAAAAGTGCCCACATATCCGGCAATCCCACCCGGCTTGATCCAATACGAATGGAAGTAAAACCAGTTGAAACGAAACAATTGCATTTGTTCCTGATAATACAAAACGTGGTACCGATTGAATTGCCCCAGCCAAAAAATGACGAGCAACGCAAACAAAGCCAACATAATATATGCTCCTGTACGGTATCGGGACATGTTCAAAATCTATTGATGTAGAATTTTTCCGCAAAATTAACATTTTTTTTGTAGAAATATTAAAAAATGTTTATATATTTGCCGCCTGACGTTTGACGTTTTTTCGCTAAACCTTAGTTTTTGCACATTTTTCACTAAAAATTATATGTATCTATGAAAAAGTTTTATGTTTACAAACAAAGTCAAAGAAGAGGTCTGGCCTATCTGTTCAGCTTTCTTCTTTTGTTGTGTACGACAATGGTTTTCGCCCAAACCCGGACAATTACTGGAGTCGTAACGGAAGGATCAGGTGAGACAATGATCGGCGTCAATGTTTCTGTAAAAGGAACAACAACCGGTGTTGTGACTGATGCAAATGGAAGATACCAGTTGGCTGTTCCCGGACAGAACTCAGTGCTGGTATTTTCCTTTATTGGATTCACCACGCAAGAAATTACAGTCGGAACCCGTACTGTAATTAATGTGACTCTGGCCGAAGATGTCCAGGAAATGGAGGAACTGGTCGTAATCGGCTACGGTGTTGTGCGAAAATCCGACCTGACCGGATCAGTCGCCACAGTTTCAGAGAAGCAATTTCAGGATCAACCCATGACGCGCCTCGACCAGGCCATCAATGGACGTGTTCCTGGAGTTATTATCACAACAAATTCAGGTGCGCCCGATCAAAACATTACGGTGCGTATCCGGGGGGCTAATTCCATCTATGGAGGAAATAACCCGTTGTATGTGGTCGATGGAATTCCGAATACCAATTTATTTAACAACTTGGATGCAAACGATATTCAATCCATAGAAATATTGAAGGATGCATCGGCAACTGCTATTTACGGCTCGCGTGGCGCGAACGGTGTGGTATTGGTTACTACCAAACGCGGCAGCGAAGGCAAAGCCAAGATAACGTTTGAGACCCAGCAGTCGCTATCGAAGATTAACAAGAAGTTGGATTTGTTGGATCCTTACAATTATGCACTGCAAATCAACACGATGTTTGGAGGAAACGAGTATAATGACACCCAATTGGCTGCTTTTAAAGCGGGCACTGCAGGAACCGACTGGCAGGATTTGATATTCCAAACCTCCCACAGCCAGACGAATCGACTCAATATTTCCGGAGGAAACAATCGAACTCGCTACACCATTTCCGGTAATTACATGGATACGCAAGGTATTCTGATTTTATCACAACTGCAACGTTATGGTTTACGATCGAATATTACTTCCGAAGCAACGGATTGGTTAAAAGTGGATCTCGATATCAATGCCAACCGGCGACACACAAGTAAAAACGTTCGAGGCGGTGCGATTGGCAACATCTTCGGGGATGCTTATACGACAAGCCCCACCATGGAATTGAAAGACAAAGATGGGAATTGGTTGAGGGATAAATACAGCAGTTATCAAATCAATCCGTATGGACGGCATATACAAGATTTGGATGACCAATACAACAACGACCTTGCAGCCAACTTAAAGCTCACCTTTAAATTACCGCTCAAAGGTTTAACGTTAGATTTACAAGGTTCTACCTCCTACAGGTCAAGTGCAAGTTTCTCAATGACTTCCATTGCCAACAACCTTCGTATGAGCGCCAGCGACAGTGGTGTCAGTAATTCCAGAAGCGATGCTTTCAGTTGGTATAATATCAATCAGTTGAACTATAACAATCAGTTTGGAGAACACCGGATCAATGCAATCGCAGTTGCCGAATTTACGAAAAGCGAAAGTGGCAGCTTATCAGCAAGTGTACATACATTATTAACTGAAGGCGCCGGATATTGGAACTTTCTGGGCACGGCAAACAATCCGAGCAATTCATACGACGGATCATCATTAGCTTCTTTTATCGGACGCGCTTTTTATTCCTTTAAAGACCGCTACTTACTAACCGGAACGATTCGCCACGATGGTACATCTGCATTTCAATCCGGTAATAAGTGGGGCACTTTCCCATCACTCGGAATATCGTGGATCGCATCGCAGGAAGATTTCATTAAAAAACTGAATATATTCGACATGTTGAAAGTGCGTATGACCTGGGGGATTACCGGCAATCAGTCCATCGGTAATTATGCAACACTCGGCTTGTTATCAGGCGCGAATGATCCATGGGGAACTATTACGAACAGAACCGGTTACCGTGTAGGTAATCCGCCGGCAAAGAATCTGAGTTGGGAAAAAACACGTCAAATCGACTTCGGGTTAGATTTCGGGTTTTTCAATAACCGTTTGACTGCAACCATTGATGTCTATCAGAAAAATACATACGATTTGCTGTTGCGTAACCCAATCCCGTATTATGATGGCTCAGGCAATGAGTTAATGAACAAGGGCGAAATACGCAACAGGGGAATTGATTTTGCATTGACCGGTATTATTTTCAAAAGAAAGAACTTGAGTTGGGAAAGTACGTTTAATATAAGTTATATTAAAAATGAGGTACTTAATTTGGGTATAGATACATCAACCGGAAAACCATTGCAGAAATTGAATACGGGAGGACGTACCAACCAAATGGATGTCGACCCTGCTATCCTTATGGTTGGAAAACCTATGGGCTCCATACAGGGATGGACCTGGCTAGGCCTTTGGAAGACAACAGAAGCCGACGAAGCAGCCAAATGGGGACAAAAACCCGGAGATAACCACTTTAAGAGTTTTTCGGGTTATAAAACATCAAGCGGTTTATATCAACGAACAAACGATGATCTGCGCATTATTGGAAAAGCGTTTCCCGATGTAACGATGGGATGGAACAACACATTTACCTATAGAAATTTTGATGTGAACCTCTTTTTGTCAGGTTCATTCGGCCACGACCGTCTCAACTTAGCTCGCTGGTTTTTAAACGAACAGCATAGCGATGCCAAGATGATTACCGGCCGCGACGGCTGGCTAAACAGATGGACGCCTGAGAACCAGGATACCAAAGTACCCAATCCGTTTAGCGCAACCATTCAAAGTAGCGTCTGTTCCCATCAGTATTTAGAATCCGGTAATTATGTGAGAATACGGAATCTCTCTCTCTCTTACACACTCCCAAGAAAGTGGATTAATAATATGGGGGATATCCGAATATCTATTAGCGGCCAAAACCTGTATACATTTACCAAATACACAGGTTTGGACCCTGAAGTAACGATGAGTACTGGAGGTCAGACTGATACCAATGCAGGAGTTGACGGGTTTAATTATCCGCTCCCGCGAACCTTTACCGCCAGTTTAAGGCTTATGTTTTAATTGATAAAATGAATAATTAAAAACTTATAGAATATGAAAAAGATAATATTTTATTTGATGATCACTGCTTTTACGTTTGCAATGACGTCATGCGATAGTTTTCTGACAGAAGACCCCAAAGGTAGATTGACAACCGATGTGTTATTTAAAGATGCCAACGGATTGGATATGGCTGTCACCGGCATGTATTCCCAGTTCAGAGAGAGCTGGCGGTATGTCAAAACACAAATGCATGTCTGGTGTGGCGACGATGTTACGGCTAAAAATATTGCGAATAAAGCCCGTTTTGCTGAATTCGACAGGTTCTATTACAATAGTTTAAATGTTGAAATGATCGAAATATGGCGTTTTCATTATAACTCCATCAAAGCCGCCAATTCCATCATTGACAATGCCGAATCAATGACTTTGGACCGTTCCTTCCTGGAGCCTCGAATCGGACAGGCTTATATCATTCGGGCATACCATTATTTTAATTTGGTCAGAATTTTTGGACGCGTTCCATTGGTAACCCACGTAGAGGTAGATTATACAACCCCCTTAGCCACGATCGAAGATATTTATGCACTGATTGAAGCAGATTTGGTAAAAGCGGAAGCCTATTTGCCTATCAAACACACGGTTGCTCCCTATTTTAACAACGGAATTAATATAGCTCCCGGCAAAGGGGCTGCCAAAGCCATGTTAGCGTCTGTATGGATGACACAGGCCGGATGGCCCTTGAAAAAGGGGACGGCTTTTTATGACAAGGCAGCAGCTAAATTCAAGGAAATCATCGACAATGAATCTACGTATGGGTATAATTTAGAGCCGGATATCTGGACATTAACCAAACATCCCAATGGCAATTTTATCAAAGAAATTGTTTGGGGTGGATTTATGAATCAAAACAATGGTTTTGCTGCCGCTTATTGCGAATTACCGGAGGAATCAGGAGGATGGGGTGATGTGTTACCCGAAATTGATTTTTATAATAAATTTCCGGATGGGCCGCGTAAAGACGCCTACTTTTTGACAAAAGTCTTTATTGGCAGCGGAGCCAACGGGGTTTGCTATGATTGGTGGAATTCTGCTACCAGGGAATTCCATCCGTATTTCAAAAAGAATCTTTGGAGAGAACAATGGACTTCGTACAATGCAAAAACCGACGAATATACTGCATCAGGCTTTGGCGACCACGGTAAAACGCGGTATCTATTCCGTTATGCGGATATTTTGCTGTTGTATGCCGAAGCAGTTGCATACGGAAGTGGAACTATTAATGATTTTGTTGTTCAATGCGTAAAAAGAGTGCAAGACAGGGCAGGTATTGCCGACAACTTGAAAGTGACGTCTGGAATGTCGAGAGAAGCCTTTCAAAAAGCCGTATTATTGGAAAGGAAATGGGAAACATGTGGATTCGAGATGAGTGTGATGGGGCGTTTTTTCACCATGCAACGACATGAAATATTGCATTTACAAGGCCCCGACAGAATTTGGGATCCAAAAGACCCAACAAGAACTGCAATCTACATTGAGGGGCAAATGCCGGCTAATCCGATATATGATACCGGTTTGAATCCGAATGTAACTTTAAGTGAAGAATATTATTATCTTCCGATTCCTGCATTGGAACTGCAGATAGTACCTGATTTACTTGATCGAAAATAAAAATTTGAAACACACCTGTGCCCTGTAAATAGCGGATAACAGGTGTGTTTCTTTTTAAAAGGAAATAATGATTTTAAAATTAGTTATATGAAAAAAATTTATTGTGCATTTGCATTATTATTCTGTTTAGTTCTAAACGGATACGCTCAGTCGCGTGTGACTGTTACCGAGAGACAGGTATCCATGCCTACCTATATCGTTGCTCCCAACGATAAGAATCCTGTGTTTTACAGAAATGAAAATCATCAGGGTGCGGAGAGGCATGTGTACCCATTAAAGTTAAACAACCAGTATACGAATGAACGGGTGATGCAGGATTGGAAGACTGTTGTGCTTGAAAATGAGTATATTGAATTGGGGGTGACTCCAGATATCGGAGGTAAATTATATTATGCCACCGATAAGTCCAACAATTATCACTTCATTTATAAAAATGAGGTAGTCAGGCCCGGGAATATTGGGATGGCAGGTGCCTGGGTTTCGGGAGGTATTGAATGGTGCTACCTCCATCACCATCGGGCATCAACCTTTCAACCATTTGATTATACTACTGTAGATAACCCTGACGGCAGCAAGACCATCTGGGTGGCGGAACACGAACCGCGTCATGGCATGCGATGGACCGTAGGCGTAACCATATTCCCCGGGAAATCCTATTTCAAAGCTGAATCACGCATACTCAATTCCAGCCCATTTACCCACACCTTTTTGGTATGGGCAAATGTGGCTGTTCATGTGAATAAAGACTACCAGACTATTTTCCCTCCAAGCGCTCAGGTAGTTAAATTCCATTCGGTGACAGATATTACGCAATGGCCTAATTCATATAATGTATACAGGCGTGAGTATTTTGATGGCATGGATATCAGCTGGTGGAAAAATATCCTTACCTCGAACTCGTTTTTTATCCATGACCTGCAGGAAAATTTCATGGGCGGGTACGACCATGGCAAAAATTCAGGTACCGTACATTTTGGGAATCATCATATCACGAAAGGAGCCAAATTGTGGGAGTGGGGGTCAGGCCCCAGCGGACAAGCTACGGAAGGGGTGCTAACTGAAAATTCAGGCCCTTACGCCGAATTAATGGTAGGAACCTGGAGCACAAACCAGCCCGATTATAGCTGGATCAGGCCTTATGAAGTGAAACAGTGGGAACAATACTGGTATCCCGTGAAAGGGATTGAAGGATTTAAAAATGCCAACCTGAATGGAGCAGTAAATCTTGAATCAAGAAACGAAAAAAACAGGTTTAACGTATTCATTGGTTATAACACCACCTCTAAGGTCGACAATGCCAAGGTTATCCTGAAAAATAAAGATGCTGTCGTATTCGAAAAGAACATTTCGATTTCACCGGATAAACCGTTTGCCGAAACGGTCCGACTCGCGGGTACATATAATTATTATGACTTATACACCCAGTTAATCAATACAGCCACAGGCGAAATCATTGTTGATTACCAACCGGTCGAACGTCAAATGATTGCCAATGAAGACCTTCCGCAACCTTGGGGCGGTTATCCTGCAGTTGACAAGCTCGAAACGATCGAAGAACTGTATTTAACCGGGCAACGGATTGAACAGTTTTATGCGCCACGGAATAATCCGATGGACTATTACAATGCAGTTTTGGCAAAAGATCCGGGCGATATTCGAACCAATACGGCTATTGGGAATATCCACCTGAAAAAAGGTGAATATGAACTGGCACGGAAATATTTTAGCAAGGCGATTGAAAGACTGACCAATGATTATACAATTCCTGCTTCGCACGAAGCATTATACTTACAGGGGTTGACATTGAGAGGTTTAGGGCTTTATAAAGCGGCTGAAGACACACTCTACAAAGCTACATGGGATTATGCGTTTCATTCAGCAGCCTACTTCCAGTTGGCTGAACTTTCGTGTGCGAAAAATGATTTTGTCCGAGCGTTGAATCAAGTCAACGAATCACTTTGGACAAACGGCCGAAATAACAACGCGATTGCACTGAAAGCCTCCATCCAGCGAAGAATGAAAGATTTCAATGGCGCTTTGGCTACATTGGGAAGCATTGCAGGCGCTGATCCGTTGGATTTCAGACTCCAAAACGAATATTATCTGATTGCCAAAGAATCGGGCGACAGTCAGAAAGCGAATACCCTGCTTGCAAAAATCAACAAGGAAATGCGGAATTTCGATTATAATTACCTCGAACTTGCCGTCGGATATGTCAACAACGGATTGTATGCCGAAGCCGAAGATGTATTGAAACGCTTTAAAGGGGAAAATCCATTTTTCGATTACTATTTAGGCTATATTTATGATAGCTATGGCAAAAGCGATCAGGCAATGCAATATTTTAAATCTGCAGCCGGAAAATCGGTCGATTACGTATTTCCGTACCGGTTAGAATCGGTTCGCATATTGAATACCGCATTGAAATATAATCCGACAGATGGGAAAGCATATTATTATTTGGGAAATATCCTGTTTGAAAAACAGCCGGATGTGGCTATGGCGCATTGGGAAAACGCCGTAAAACTCAATCCCGGCCTTTCGATTGCATTCCGCAACCTTGGCTGGGGTTATTATAATCATCTAAACGATATCCCCAAGGCGATTGCCAATTACGAAAAAGCGCTGTCGCTTAATAAAAACGAGCCATTGTACTTTACCGAAATAGGCGAACTGTACGAAAGAAACAATACGCCAATCGCAACCCGTGTAAAAATGTTTGAAGGAAGCCAAAATGTTGTAAAAGGCAGGGATGACGCCTATATGTATTACATCGAAAATCTGATTCTGGCCGGACAGGCAGACAAAGCGGTTGAAGCGCTGGAGGGGTCAAAGTTCGCGTATACAGAAGGCTCGTCGAGGTCGAGAAATGTCACAATCAATGCCAACCTCATGCTCGGCAAACAATACTACGATAAGAAAGAGTATCAGAAAGCGCTCGATACGTTCCTCAAGTCGCAGGTAGCCCGACAGGAAGCAGGCGACGACCGTATGGGTGGACGTGAGGTTGAGGTCAATTATTATATTGGTTTGGCTTATGAAGCGCTTAAAAATCGCTCAAAAGCAAACGAATATTTTAAAAAGTCTGCCCAGGATCCCCAAGCACGCAGGACTACAGCCGCAACCCAGGCGCCTGCAGCAAGTAATATCAATGTGACAAGTTATTATCAGGCGCTTAGCCTTGCCAAACTTGGTAATACCGAACAGGCAAAGAAGATATTTGAATCTATGATATCGGAGGCCAACCGGCAGATAGGGCAGTCGACAGAAGAAGTCGGTGCAATTTTCGGAAGACGCGAAGCCCAAGACGCCAGACTGACACGCCTCTATACGTTGCGTGGTTTAGGTTACAAAGGACTGGGAGATTTACAGAACGCCAAAACAGATTTAGATAAGGCATTGGAATTATCACAAAGCAATCTGAATGCATTGGTCGAAAAACTGTAATCGTTTTTAAAATACATTGAAGGTAGAAATCAACTCTTTTATAGATTCATACTCGCGCGGATTTGTAATCTGTGTGTCTAAATAAACATCCTATGCTCGGATTACAAATCCGCGCGATCAATGAATCTTAGTGTTTAAATAATCAATTATTAACGCATGAAAATCAAAACATTAACTATCCTCTGCTTTTTTAGTCTGATATGTTTTTCAGCATGTGAAACGAAGAAAACCTATTCGGGCGAAGTATATCAATTCGACCTGCAACAGATTGCCAAGACAGGTACATTAGCCTGCGACTGGGTCAAGAGCCAGGATTTTGGCAATAGAGCGCTGTCCATATCCATTTCCGAAGGCAATAACGAATTGATATTGACCTCCGACTCGAAAGATATCGACTGGGCGTCAGCGAAGTATTTGGTGTGCGAAGTATGGCACGACAACCCTTACAGCATATTGATGCGCCTGCAATTTTTCCGCAAGGCGGGCGATGAATCAGCTGTTGCCAAGCAAGGCGACGAAGAAGTGAGGCAGGATGTTGGCCCCCGTATTTCGTGCGTCATCGGCATTTTACCACGCCTCAAAACAAATATGGTGTTTCCGCTAAGCCATCTCGACGGACAGGAAATCTTTCTTGCACGGCAGCCTCGCCAGTTAAAAGGTACGGTATCCGGACGACGTATCGACCCTGCCGATGTAGGAAAAGTCTCTATTATCCTCTCACCGGTGATGGCGCCCGATTACTTGCCTCAAATCCAAATCGCTGCTGCCTACCTGACAACCGAACTGCCCCAGCCATTCGAAAAGCCCCCAGTGGCTGTTGTCGATTCTTTTGGCCAATGGACGGCACGCGACTGGCCGGGCAAGATACACAGCAGCGACGAACTGAACGCATCCATGGCCCGTACGGAATCCATTGCCTCT
>Ga0209628_10002396_pt1 | contig 12708 bp, 14 predicted proteins | sample TergutCu122P4_FD_187285 | JGI IMG/M metagenome (GOLD analysis project Ga0209628, IMG submission 187285) | Cubitermes ugandensis P4 segment gut microbial communities from Kakamega Forest, Kenya - Cu122 P4 (SPAdes) (version 2) | ecosystem: Host-associated > Arthropoda: Insects > Digestive system...
ATCATAATAATATTGTTTGCATCAAGTTGAACCAAAGTATGTTGTAAAATTTTTAATGCAATCTGAATTCACAAAAATTATTCAAAATGAAATCCTCCATGTTCAATGCACAACTCACAAAACTGTGATACTGTCGCACAAACTGACTGGCATAACTTTGTATGGGCATAAAATCAAGATTAGATTGTTAATGGTTAACTCACTCTGGGCCACCCTCTGTGCTTCATATTTAATCTTATATTGGGATTATATTGAACTGAAACAACAAATGACATTTAACTGAAGTACAAATGTTAGCTTTAAACAACTAGAAAGTAAGATCTTAAAACACTTTGTTTTGCACAATTCCCAGTCATCAGCAGCTCTAATGTCTCACTACCATCTACACTGTGGCACACAAGTACTGTTGGTCTTTCTGTAATTACTTCATGGCTTTGCAGTATTCCTTTTTGATATTCTAACATTATGGGCAATATAGAGTACAATAACACTGTATTAAGTGAAACAAACATGTTTCTTGTTCCACACCCATGCAAAGCAGCAGGCAGTGTATTATCAATCCAGTGACCACAAACTCTTTATTAACAATACCACCTTCACCAGACATGGTTCTGCATCTTACATCATCCCTCAGTCTCAATCTATACAGCCAGACATATGACACTTAAAAGGCCATGTATAGTCTATTTTTTAAGTGCCACATTTTTCTCTGTCTTTGACTGTACCATACTTTAATCATTGCTTCTGTTATTTTATCTGTGGATAGCATAACTTCATGCAAAGATGATGGAGCAAATTGAGGATGGTTAGTCATTTCCACAAACAGCATCTTTAGACTACTTTCTTAAAGTCAGTGTTTTTCCCTTTGTGTGAATTGTTAAAAATTATACACTTACAATATGTATGTTGAGTATTTATACAAATAAGTATGCTTGTAATACAAATTTGAACATAAAAACTCCTGAATACAAAGTAAGAAAGATATGTAACATGCGTTTTGCATCTGCTAGTGCCTCCCACATGCAACCAAACAACAGTGCATAAAAACCAAACTAATCTGTGGTGCAACATTCATGGACAGACTGAATTTTCCATTGTTAAATGTAATACACTACAATGAGGAATAAGAATTTTGGGAAAAACATACATAGACCGCTCCAAAATTAATGCCTCCTGTTTATTTCCATGGAAACTAAAATAGATACAAAGAGCACAATAACACTGTTTGATAAAGCAAATTCTTAGCTACAAAATACTATTTTTCAACATAGTCACCACCATGGGCCAGCAATGAACAAGAGTCCGCATGCTGCGTTCATAAAATCTGCACCAGTGTAGGTGGCCCACTGTTTCACAGCTCGTACGATGGCGTTGTTACTAGGAAAATGTTGCCCATGCAATCCATCTTTCATCAGCCCAAACAGATGGAAGTCAGAAGGCACCAAATCCGGACTATATGGTGGGTGTGGTACGACAGTCCAGCCAAGACTGACAATGTGCTCCACGGTCTTCAAACTGGTATGGGGCCTGGCATTATCATGTTGCAAGAGAAAGGTTGTCTTCTTCTCTGGCCTGACTCTGGAAATTCGAGCCTTCAGCTTAGTCAGCATCGCGATGTAGTGGTCAGAGTTCATGGTTTGTCCAGGTTCAAGGAAATCCAGAAGGATCACCCCTTTCCTATCCCAAACAACAGTGCACATCACTTTTCCTCGTGAGGGTAGCATCTTGAACTTTTCCTTTGATGGGGAATTCACATGTTGCCACTCCATGGACTGCAGTTTTGACTCCGGTTCGTAGTGGTGACACCACATCTCGTCACCAATGATGATGCAATCCAGGAAACTGTCACCTTCAGCCTTGTAATGGTTCAACAGGTCCCGAAAAACTTGCATACAGTGTTCTTTATATTCCTGTGTGAGCATTCATGGAACCCACCTGGTGCAAATTTTGCGATATTCCTACATTGCCACCATCGTTTCCAATGCACTGAAGCCAATATTCAGCTCTGTACACAGTTCCCTATACATAATCTGCCGATTCACGTGGATGAGCTGATCGAGACGTTCTTCATTTCGTGGTGTGACAGCTGTGCATGGTCGTCCAGAACATGGCTTGTCCTTCACGTCGCTGCTGCCACTGCTGAAACGCGCCACCCACCGCCTCACTGTGCAAACATCCATTGTTTGGTCTCTGTAAACGTTCAGCAAGCGTCGATGAATGTCATTTGGTGCAATTTTTTCCGCATGGAGGGATTCAATTACACATCTTTCCTTCATATGCACTTCCATGTCAAACGCCATTTTGTCAGACGGCCTCTCTGCTGTCATCTGTCACATGGCAACAAAATTTAACGGAATATTGGTAGGAAGGTTCAACCTCTACTGCCACATCACCAACATCTGCTTCTGATGTCGTGGGCCAACATAATAAAATAGGGGTCATTAATTTCGGAGCGACCCTCGTGCATAATGTATGTGGGGCTTTTTATAGGACAGCAGAAAACGAATGTAAAATGTGGCACACACTTAGATTACAAAAATTTAAATCAGGATGTTAGTGTACACACACACACACACACACACACACACACACACACACACACACACACACACACACAGCAAGATGGAATATTTTTCTTACCTGAGCCTGGAACTGCTCCAGCAGCAAATGTCCAGGAAACTCTGGCTCTGGCACATGGGCAAATTTATCTATCACCTCATTCAGTGTCTTAAGGCCTTCAAGTCGTAGTGGGTCAGAGTCACTGGTTGCTGCCATGAAAGCCATTCTCACTAGGTCTGACAGATGTAAGACAAGATAGTCTCCTGGAAGAGAATAAACAAATACGTTTCTCAGTTTAGGGTATTCAAATAGCTCATTATAGATAAATTCAGTACAGCAAGGACATAAAATTTAGAAAAGTCCAAATATGTAATCCTTCCTGATTACTCAAAAAAGTTACTCCAGGAAAGAAAGCTATGAGAAAATACAACGTTCGTCAAACATTTCTTATTACTACCTATTTGCGCTTTAGAAATACGTAAGATCAGTATAAAATGCTCTCATACAGAAAAGTAAAGTCACTTTTGCTGCTCTAGAAACAACCACATTTTAACTTAATAGAAGACATCCCATTGTGTTTAAACATTTACTAATTTAATATCAGTAACCACATTCTCACCAAGAATTAAGGATTGATGTACACTGTGCTAGTTACACCAATTCTATATGGATGGTCTAGCCTGTCCCAAGGAATTAGAAATATATACAAGTGGTTACACACAAGGAGCTGATTTCTTTCATGAGATCTGCAATAAAATCCATACTCATGGCAAAACAAAAGCATAGAAAATATGTGCATAAATATATTTAGCATAATAAACACAAAGTTCAAACAAAATTCCAATGAAATATTAACACTCTAAGTATAAAATTCAACTATTTAAAGAATTCAGTTAATAATCCTAGTAAACATACTGTATTTTCAATATAATGACCAAGCAGTTAATTATATTCAGGGACACGCACGTGCATCCCCCCCCCACACACACACACATCTTAAATACTGTCCTATAAAATGTTAAAATAAATAAATAAATAACAATAAATAACAAGGCACAGTTAAAAAAGCCAAAGGGTTTTGATTTAAAGAGACACATAATGGAGCTTTATGTTCAAATTCAAACTTTCTGCAAACCAGTTATATGAGTTTAACCTTGTGCGTACGAGAAATAAAAAAAGTGTAATCAGGGCCCACCTCTGCTTTTGGTGAGCTGCATTTCTTTGGCTAATGCAAGATCAAAATGGGCACCCTTATTTCCTTCACAGGCCACTATGATCCTGCGAACACATTCTGCAGCAAACACTCTGGTAGGCCACCGTGGCTGCACTGCAGGATGTGTTGACTGATCATCTGCAGCATGAAACTCAGCCTGGTCATCATCAGGCTCCACATCTTCTCCTTCCTCCACCTCTCTACCACCTACAACTCCTACTGTCTCATCTCCACCACTACTTGACTCTGGAAAAAGAAAGAACATCATTCAAAAATGACTTAGTTACTTTGCTGCACTTTTATACTGACAGGACATCTTCATATTACCAACTTTAAAGAGAACTGATAATTCTGTACACATTTTTTTACACAAACTGCATAACCCTGATTTCAGCATTAATCTAGGTTTAATTACAGTTTAAATAATTATCATGCAGTGACAGGTGTTTTGGAACAAGCCTGAAGACAATAACTGATCCTTTTCCCAGAACACAGTGTACTATACTTCGATACATACGACTGAAAAATGTCTATGAGTTTAAAGGAAAATGCATGTTGCACACAATGTAAAATTTACAATAAATCCTGACCTGTGGCAACTGTAAGGACATCTTTACACAATGACAGCCACTGGGACAGGTTATCTGCAGCCATCATTTGTAACATGCTTGTCAAGGTGTCATGGATGTCTTTGATTAGTCTGTTATCCGTTTCTGTGTCCAGCATGCTGAACAAAACTCCAGGCAAACCACTCTCGGTGATCACTAAACCTGCAACAAGTACCAAGTTACATTACAGAAACGAAAATAAACCTGAACTGAATAACCAAGCATGGCACTTAGTTATTAATGCAACTACTGCTAAAAGGTTAACGGTATTTCTTGCAGTTATAGTATGTGGTCTCGATGCATGCAAGACTTCCTACACACTTAATCTGACTGAGATGGTTAGGACAACAAATATGCCTACCTCAGGAGTTATTTTCCCATACAATGTGCATATCAGAGTTCCACCAACACTAGACATGATCTCTCCTTTACATTTAAAGATGTAAGCAAAACAGATGGTTTTTCATATAATACCACTAACAACTGGGTAGCAAAGTGACATCTATATTCATCTTCTAATTTGATGACACTCACTAAGGAATCACATTCAGGCAAGTAAAATTTTGAATGGGTATAGATCATAAACCAGCCTACATATTCTCAAACATTAACAGTACAAATATGAGGTTGGTGGAAACCTTGAGACATTATACATGACAAATTTACCAAATCTGAAGTAACAGCAGGAATTATACAATGAAAGTAACATTTAAATTCTATAATTACTAACCCTTTCCAGATGACTGGTAATACATGACTGATATATCACATTTGTCTTCATGATAATTAGGAATCAAATGCCACAGAGATCATTTCAATGACTTTACCAAGCAACTGCTGCCATCTGCTGAGATGTTATTTAACATCTTGTAAGAAGTACGCAATGGAATTAGTTGCCTTTAAAATTATTGCTGGCACATACTGGCAGTACAAATGCTGTACCAACTTATTGACAGAAATGATTAATTTATAGTTCTTGCTAGCATCATCATAAGGATTATGGTATGTAAAGGAATGCACGGAAATTAAATTCCTTGTATATTTGCACATTTTTACTTAAAATAATTCAACCATCATGAGTTTAAGAGATACAAGGCTCAGTTTACCTTCTACAATATTTGTATCTCGGCTTTCGCTGGCAAGTGTCATGGCATGTTCACACACTTCTTTTGCTTCTCGTTGGGCAAGTTGTCTTAAGCATGAAATTGCAGCTTTCCGCAGTAGCAAATGATTACTTGATAAAGTGCGCTGTAACAATACACAATAATGTACATGCCAAAACAAGCTCATATTCAAGTTTTGGGTAGTAATGATAAGTACGTATATGTGATGCATTCATTGGTGAAGATGTATAATATGCATAAATCCAAAACATTACAATTAACAGCTTTCACCACACTTGAAATTTTTATGTATAGAGAAGATTATTAAGTCTTATGGCAGCCAGGACAGTGTAGTCAGTATAGCAACTAACTTACAGGTTTGACGGTCCAGGACTCAAATGTGGGTAGGGGAAAGATATTTTTCCTTCTCCAGAAAGTCCAGACTGGCTCTGTGGCCCATCCAACCTACCATTCAATGGGTACCAGGACTGTTTTCTGGGGGGGGCAAAGATACCGGGTGTGAAGTTAACCACTAACCTCCATCCAGTCCTGAGGTTAAGAATGAGTGTACATATACCTCCACCACCCCTACACATCTCAATGGTACAGACAGGAAACACCTTACTTTTACCTTCATGGTTATAACCGTGCATCAAGAATATCAGTCACTTTATTACCCAACTAACGCACACAACGTAGAAAACGTAGAGTTATTAAAACATGTTAAAATTATGGAGGCTGCTCCAACATGTTTCGGTTTACAAAGAAACCATCATCAGGGAGCCACATCCAGTGCTTAACTAAAATTACAAGATTGGCTCAGTGTTGATACAGACGTCGTGCAGACGTTGTCAGTGCTATGGCGGCATAGTACAACCTGTGTGGCGTGTGTGTTGTGCACCGTGCAAGCGTATACTATGCCGCCATAGCACTGACGTCTGCATGACGTCTATATCAACACTGAGCCAATCTTGTAATTTTAGCTAAGCACTGGTTGTGGCTCCCTGATGATGGTTTCTTTGTAAACCGAAACATGTTGGAGCAGCCTCTATAATTTTAATATGTTTTAATAACTGCACGTTTTTTATGTTGTGTGCGTTAGTTGGGTAATAAAGTGATTTTTACCTTTACCTTTATTAAGTCTATGAGCTTTAAAGCCCAGTTGCATCATCCATATAAATTTAATGTTTTTCTTCTTCCACACTGGGTTTAAATGTTGCATTTATTCTATAAGATGGCAGTGAAAGAAATTCAAGTTTATTCATTTGAATGAAAGGTTGACATTTTTTTAACATGAACAAGAAGAACAATGTCATGTTTACCTGAATATAAGATGATGACCTCCCCCCACGCCCCTCATAATCTTCAGTTTTTAAGAAAATGCCTACACAGAACATGTTTACCTTTGTTTGCAGTTACAAGGTTGCACATTTCTCAGATGACAAATCTGGGAAAAAATCTGTTTCCTATTCCAGTATATATTGCAATTTCTTTTCTGACATGTGAACATCTGTATGAAGTGCCTAATAAACCCACTCCTCTATAGCTATATACTAACTTGAGAACTGCTAAACACATTTTCATTAAATATGATACTGCAGAGTATTACGAAAAACTGTCCACCTATTTCAATTACCATCTATACTGGTCAATTTTAATGACCACTTCACATGAAGACCCATGTGCAATCATATTCTTGCTCAAAGCAAATGCATGTTTGCATCACTGCTCTCTGCACATATACAATTTCATCAGACTTTGCTCTTATGCTGTTGGTAGGACAAAGGAAGAACACAAACTACCTGCAGCACCACATTTGTGAATCAGACCAGTCTGCTACAGAACACTGCTAACCGGTTTGATTGTTGTGTTTTACTGCAGCAAAATAAAGTGTGTGTTGCTGCAGAATGACAACCAGCCTTTGTATACACACAAGTGGACATGCAGTTACATGCAAAGGATGACAAAATAGTTCAAAGGTTGACAGCCCTACATTTCATGAGATGATCACCTCCAAAAGAAAGGAAATCAAAACTGACAAAATGGTGTACCATGTGTAACAAGTATGTGAAAAGAATACAAACACTGTATTACTGCCCAAATTGTAAAATGGCCCTACAAGCGGGGGTGTTTCAAGGTGCAACATACCAAGAAGAATTTTTCTGCTAATATATGTAAATTGCAAGTTATAAATTTCCATTACTAATAGTCACACAAATATATAAATATATGTAGGACTTGAATACCTTATGTGGTGTAAACGTGCTTTAAATATTTATTGGTATGTGTTCAATATCTGATTAAAATAGAATAAAAAGTATACAATTCATGATAATTTAAAAAGCTTCCGATTTTCTAGCTATTATTTGGCCAATTTAAAATTCCAGCAGAAAATAATCCTTCATCAGGTTCTAGGCAGGGTTTAAATGCCCCATAATGAAATGTTAATACCTACACAATGGGAACATCAAATGCTAATGTTAGGGATCATCCATGGAAGGATAGTAGTCAAACAGCTCTTGAAGAAACACAGTCTGAGATTTAATGTGGCAAAAAAAGGATCCAGTGGAGAGCTCTTGTGAACATGGTTCCATTAAAGGCATCTTTTGATCAACTTCTTCAGTATGACTGCCCCATTCAGTCAGCCAATTACATAATAGCCAACTTACACATAGTGTTGGTACAAGAGATGACAGATTGACATGACGGGGTGCAAACAAATGCAGTTGCTGCAAGCAAGAAGTCGCCTCAGCTTGGACCAATGGATCTTGGTGATCCTGCATGGTGGCACATGCACACAGGAAAGATGACCGTGCCATGCAGACTGATGTGGTGTTTCCTGAAAACATGAACAGAGGAGTCTCCCTTGTGTATAACCAGCGTACTTAAAGTTTAAAGCATATAATAATATGGTGCAGATGGACAGATAAGTACAATTTTCTACAAATTGTGCTCACTGTATGCAGTGGAAAATATTAACACATATAGGAAAAAAATTTGCCAAATGCTCAAAAATGTAAATATGTGCAGATAAACACCGGCAGGTACTTAACTGCCGCAGAAGCTGGCAGCATCAGTTATTCAAGCACTATGTGAATGTTTAAGTAAAAAAATGAATGTATTTTAAGTGATGCGAGATTCAGAAATATTTGCAGTTATGTAACCCTGTTTTTTCCTTGCGAAATTTGCACACAGCAGTTCTGCCCAACAAACCATGATCACTCCCTAACCCCTGCACTGGATCAGGGATCACTGTACTACCACATATAAGACAGATGGGATTTTAGTGGCATGCTTTCAAGTCATCTAGGAAATAAATGTAATGATAAAATTGAAACATCAAAAACTTAATTATGGAAGATGCAAGAACACTTCACAATACACAGTACACATTGTTTTCCTAAGAGCAATCACACCACCACTAGTGTGTTAAACTTGCCAGAATTTAGACACATTTTTTGACATATATGAAGTAATGCCAGTTCTGTCAATTTATATCTTCAATCAAGTTCTTGTTGGAATGCTGTGCAAAACATTTTTAACACCGGAAACTATAAACTGTATACAATCTTCAGGCATATGAACACATAGGCACATGTATGATGGTAATCTTAAAAATGTTACAGTTTTCAAGGTAATACAAAGACAGAATGGAATTAAAACAAAACAACTAAATTTCAACACCACCCTGAAAACATAATTTTACAACAACAAGGAACCATACACAAATGAATTAACAGCTCGCACATTTCAGATGTTATATCCTACCTTGGAGCTCGGGTCCCACAGTGGTGATGAGAGCTGACAGAACTTTGCCAATACACTGGTGCACATCAATATAGGACTGTGGTACACTGAGAAGCAATTTAAGAGCCAGTGACAGAGTTGGTTCTACATAGCCTCGAAACATGGGTCCTCCAGAGTCTGCAATGAGGGCCAGTGCATGCAGAGACCATACCTGTAACAAATAAACACAGCATCTTAAGTGATGATGGTATAAAGTAAGCCTTACATACAGTGTAACTTGGAAATTACGTTCCTTGCATCTCTTTCCTCAATTCTACATACATTTTTATGGGTCCCACCATGACTTCTGTAAGTAAAGCAAACCATGAAGGGGCCTAGACTGGCCCTGAGGGTTCTGGGAGGTTGACACCTCCAGATTTCAAGAAAACTGGGACATGACGGTGGTAAGGTTGACAGCCCTATGCACAGGCCACCTTTACCTCCAGGAAATATTCCTGGTACTCATTTCTATTAGAGAATGAGCTGTCCCCAGAGCCAAGTCAATGATAAATTCCAATGACACCATCCGGAATGGAGCCCATGACATTTCGGTTTGTAATGCAGTGTCTCAACCAACTGTGCCACCACGTGACTGTACCTTGTGCCAGAGCTCTTAGCTGCAATTCTAACTGCAAAACACCATACCTGCACAACAGGAGATGTTGCATCTTGTGCCAGCGCTAACAATATACTGACACTGGTGTTGAGATGCTGACTGGATCCCATGCCTCCCACATAACGATGTAGACAACCTAGAGCAAGTGAGTGCCCTGTTCTTGAAGCCACATCACGAGCTGACTTCAGCCTGTCAAAACTTGTCTGTGCCAGCTCTGCAGTGAAGCGAGGGTCAGCTATCACCTGTGCCATGCGTCCGAGCGATTCTCCTGCAGCACATCTTAGGATTGGGTTACTGCTTGTCAGTGCACCCTGAAGACAGAAACAATCACTCTGAACTGGCAAACACAGAAGCAGTGATTCACAGCTTGTGCCAGACTGAGGCATGCACTGCATTACATTTATATTAAGGCAGGTGGAGGGTTGTCTATACTTGTTAACTGAACAGGTGCCTCTTTGTGAATGGCAAAATCAGAGAGGGTCCAAATACACAAAATAAAGCAGCTAACATTACACAATATGTTAATTCAAAGAGAACAATGCAGTGATACTTCTGGCAGCCTCTTCAATACAACAGTTGACTGTGATGTACAAAATGAAGTGTTAAAGGGAAGACAATTTACTATGTCTATGTCTTCCAGTAATGTGAGGACAGAGTGGCACTAATACCCAGATGCCGACAATGCAGAAAACCTACAATGCCCACTGTCTCAGGTATATTAAATACTCGGTACGTAACCCTCAGGCAGATAGTCTCACTCTCATGTGGAAGTGATCAACATACTGTCAGATATATATGTATGTATTAGTGTAAACAGATACATTTTCTCAAAGTCAGTCATACATGACATATAAAATAGAATAAAACATGCAACATGTTTCAGCAGATTAAGCCATCATCAGGCCTTTTTCTGACAACAATAAAAAGATACTAACACTACAGTGTTTTACACAAGAAGCCTAAATAATAAAATATGTGAATAAATAATTTGAAAGTAAAACAGTTAAATCATTTTTGCTTTGGGGCAGCAACGTTCATAGTATGAAGAGTATATTATAGGATCATGATAGAGTCACAAGGAATAATGTACATAAACAATGAAATTATGCTGCATATAAGTGTTGGTGAAGTATGATGTTTTCCACATCTGTGACTCTGATGGATGTTAGAGATTTTATGACATTTTAAGTGTCTTCTTCTAGGTACCTTGTTTAGGTTTTTATGTATTTTTCTTGGATATCTGGACAATTAACATTTGGTATTTGGGGTATTTGCACAATTTAGTTGGAATTTATCGTTGCATTTTGTTGAGCATGGTACAAATCTTAACACAGGCAACTATACATGAGGTGAATTCAGGAGTCCCTTCTTCTGGGATGTATGCTGCATTGTTGGGCCATATCCCAGATCAGAATCCTCAATTCCACTGTTGTCAACACCTCAAATCTCACAAATCCATAATTATTTTTGATTAATAAACTTCTATGCTAACCTCCAGACTACTAGTACTAAATACACGATTAGGAGTCAAAGGGTTCCCAAGTTATATTCTGAACTTTGCCACTGGCACCTGTCACTACAATGTTAACTAATCATCTGTGTGGGGGTACACTGAACTGATAAGACATTTTAAGTACATCACGCTGTTATATAATAAGTCAACATAATTCTGAACTCGCAGACCATTAACGTTACAAAGACTGTATTTCTGGAAGTGTCTGCAGTGTTTCCTACACTTGCATGATCTAAGACATGACTAAACCATAACATATCAGCTGAGAGATGAAGGATAAAAGTGGCAAACATCGAACAAGCTTTGTAACTAATCAATTATGGGGTATAATCCACAAGCTATTATAGAATAGAATGGATAATGGACTGGAGACTTTTCAGTCCCAATTCATGTAGGCCATTGACAGGCCCTATGTGCCCCTTAAGCTGAAATCCAAGTCATGGGAGCCCTGTCTCGCTAATAAAATTCCAGATTGCTCTCAGACTTAGATTTCTGCATCCTCAGGGTCTAATAAAGAGAACCCAGATAGGTATGTCTAAGTGTTGCCAAAGCTTCACACTCACACAACACATGAGATGAGGTCTCATCTGCCCCAAACCTCCTACACAAGGGACTGTCAATTAGCCCCATTATGTAGAGATGTCTTCTCAGGGTGTTACATCCAGTACTAAGGTCAGTAACTACCCTGGACAAGTTGTTATAGTGTAACCTCATTCTGTAAAAATACAGGGTTACACCTTGCATTATATTCCAAAACACTCGTTGACGAAACCCCTAACAAGGAGACTTTGAAGCTGTGAAAACATAATCCCAGTTTAACAATTTGTGCACCTATAATATCCCAACACACTGCCACTCACTAAACTTTGCTAGGCAGTCTTAACCTTTTATAAATTCTTCAACTTTTATCAATTTAAATATGACCTCTTGGTCATGCAGTTTACAGGAACAATGCATTTATCAGAAACAGATTTTTTTAACACCACACTGTAATTCCATCTATACTTACGTCTTCTGACTGGACTACTGAATTAAAGATTTAAAAAATATAAACTTGAATTATTTATCACAAAGATGATCTTAAATTGGTTAACCAGAAGCTGGATATACTTTTTGTCCTCCTATAAGAGCGGACTATACACATACACTAAAAGTGCATTATTTGTCCAATAATCTCAGTGTCACATTTCCTACATATATACAGGGTGTTTCACGACTTTAGGGCATAACTGCAGGAGGTGATTTCCTAGGCCTTTGTGATGAAAAAAGTTCACATAAACATGTGTCCTATTTTGGACGGTTACGGAGTT
>Ga0209628_10002397_pt1 | contig 12708 bp, 21 predicted proteins | sample TergutCu122P4_FD_187285 | JGI IMG/M metagenome (GOLD analysis project Ga0209628, IMG submission 187285) | Cubitermes ugandensis P4 segment gut microbial communities from Kakamega Forest, Kenya - Cu122 P4 (SPAdes) (version 2) | ecosystem: Host-associated > Arthropoda: Insects > Digestive system...
GTAAAACCACCGAAATTCGACGGCGCAACGTCCTGGGCGGTGTTCCATCGACAGTTTGAGGGCGCGGCAATCCAGGATAATTGGACGCAGAGTGAGAGAGCCGCTCATCTTTTGAGCGTGTTACACGGGAAAGCGGCCGACATCCTCCACACCGTGCCGGTTGAGGCGACATATGAGGCCATCGGAGGGGCACTCCGTGATCGCTTTGGGGACCACCAGCTAGCGGCGGCGTACCGATCGCAAATTATAGCCAGGACGGAGCGAACGAAAAGACGCTGCAGGAGTTTTAGGCAGCCGTGGAGCAGCTGGCGCAACGGGCCTTTGTCAGAATAACGGTCACCTTCATACAAACTGAGGCCACCGACTCCTTCAGCGACGGCGTGCGGGCCCGGGAGGTAAAGCAGCACCTTCTCCTGGAAGGGAACAGGACCCTAAATGCACTGAATCAGGCCTTGAATTTCGAGGCGGCCAAAGCGCTAGCAGGGCCCCCAGCAAGACTGCGGGAGCCGAACGGGGAGCCAGCTATGGCGAGTCAGCCAACTGATCACCGACGTATGCTGACAGTGCGGGTCCACGGTCACCTGGGCAGAAAATGCAGGGGTGCCGTGTGACGGCCAGGACTCGGGAAACGAGTAAATGCCGAAGAGAGGAAGGGGTCCACCGGCACCATCACAATCAAACCCTCCATTTACGCTCAACGCCAAAGGTCAAGGGGGCATGATAGCCTGATCGCGGAGAGATGGATCCAAGGCAAGCCATGTCGGGTGGCCATCGACACCGGCGCTTCAATAACCATCGCCCGGAACGACAAATTCACAGGGCAGCCGGGCAGAAAGTCAAGCAGAGCCTACGATTTGCAGGCGCCCTCTGGACAGTCCATTCGTGTACAGGAGGCATTCGTCGAGCTGACGCTGGGACGGCAGGCCTTGAGGATATGGCTGTTCGTCGTCGAAGTCACGGATGATTTCATCATGCGGCTGGATGTGCTGCGGGCCTATGACGCGTCCGTGGACCTAGGACGCCTTCTGCTGCGGCTGACGCTATACAGACCGGGAAACCAACCCAAATCCGCCAGGGTCTCTCTGGTCGGCGACGAAGTAATTCCGGCCCGATGTGAATGGTGATGCCTAAATTAGGGGCACATCTGGGGCGACCAACGCCCTCATTAAACACAGCCAGAGGCGTCCTCAAGACAAAGTGCACATAGCCAGGACGCTAGTCCGAGTCGGACCGGATGTACCCGTCTGCGTTATGAACGTGACTGACTGGTTCCGGGTTCTGGATGTAGGCACCATAATAAGGCATGGTCAGCCGGCCATCTGGGCCGCAACCATCGAGATGTTACTACCGACGATTTTAATTACGCTAAGCGTAATAATCAAGTTTTACTAAGTTATAAGATTTGAGGTATAAATGTGTCATGCTATGTATCTTTCCTGCCACCGAAAGCAACTCACTCTCACCCCACATCCGCTTCTTGGAGACAGACTTATCACGTACCCTTTTGTTTCAAGCTTTCCCCAAGGGTTCCATGATTTAAATGTCCGGTTACGACAGAGAAGACCATGCTTCCATCCCCGGGCACTTATGGCCATATTTGGAAGAAGCGTGGGTTACTAACAACACCCTGTGACGTCACTTGACCCCACATTTTGGTGGTATATAATCAGGTGGTTTCGAAGCCTGGGAGGACAATCTTGGTCGTCACTTACTGCATGAATCGCTGCCCGATTGCTTCACGAAATTTCTTTGTTTGACAAGTCTCTATACGAGTAAACTTATAAAATTTGTCAAAAGTGCACTGCTTCAGTTAAACACCAAAGCGCACTACATCAGTTAAATTTCGTATTCTTCTTTCATCAATTTACAAATAAACCAGCACATTCTACCCCCAAGGAGTTGTGTTGGAAGTCTTGAATACCAATTCTTAAGTGTCCAGCACGAGCCTGAACCAGCATCCCTCTGGAACCAGCCTTTCGGTCACCACCGGCGTACATGACTCATAACATCTCACTCGGGAAACAACGCCGGAAGGAAGTTCTGATGTCAGATGTGGGGTTTGGACAGTCTACCATCCGACTCCGTCAATCTAGTCGTCGTATCATTCATCACGGCTACTTCTGAAGGTTGCGCAGAAGTCGACCCAATCTTCAGAGTGCTACTTTGGGGACTATCTTCACTATCTTAATGGGAATTGGCCAACCCGCAGCTCTGGTGAACCCCGTCCTAGTACTATACGCTCATCTAATCTTCGCCCCGGGACGAGGCCAGATTCGCACTGCGAGGTCATCGACGGGCCTACGTCACGAAGCAAGAGCCAGGCAGTGTGTTCCGGCAGCAACAGCATCAGCAGCCAACTCCACCGCTTCATTATTAGCAGTCAGCCGCCCCAGCATCCAGCTCCAGGCCAAACGCATCGACGCACAACGCTGTCCGACCACAATCCCGAGAACTTCGCAAAGACCCCCTGAGCGTGCACAACCGCGAAGATTCATCACTGGAAAGTCGCAATCGTTCTGTCATTTGTCCTGGGCATCAGGCATCTCCGTCAAGTGCTCCGTATAAATACTTTATTGTAAAAATGGAAACCGATCACGTTAGTGAAAATTCTGATACCGCGTACCACGTCCCATTACTGTAGTGTAGCAGAAGCTATGAAGTTAATTACCCATTCGTTTAATGGCGATAAGAAAAAATTTGCTGGAATTTATAGAGAATATTGATGTAGCGTTCGAGCCTGTGCACCCCAATAAACACGATGTTTTTTTAAGTTTGTGAAAACCAAGATTACAGGAGACGCTAGGTCGAAACTGATAGTAAGAGACTTAAGGCATAGGTGAGCGTTAGTAAAGGGAATATTCGAATAAAATTATGCCGTGCGTCGGACGTTAGATTTTTATGCATGCAGAATGTTTTGGTGCCAGACAGGAGAAGGGCGAATGTGACGCCTCTTGGGGAAGCCGCATCGATGAAATGTAGACAGAATTAAGGGAAGCAGCTAGGAGAGTGTGTAAGCCCGAGGAAATACAAGGAGCTGTAGTGCTTAAGGGAAGGCATGCTTCGTACAAGGTTTACAAAGTGAGAGGATTCAGATAATTGTTCGCAGCATAGGCGAGTCAGTCTGGCTTTCTCAACCTGTGGAAATATCTCTGGGAGAGGAAGGCGCCAACCTCTCCATTAGAGAAAAATCCGGAGCCGGTGGGAACACCGTTGGGTGTACAAATTACAATAGTCTAGGCCACATGGCCAGCAGGTGTGTAGCTAGGGAAAGGCTTCCCCCTGCCAACGTGCGGACAGTGATGAGTTTAATGAGTTGTTTTAAATGTGGTCAAGCAGAGCACCTCGCGAGAGACTGTCGACAAAGGGCGAACGGAATCATGCGGATGAGGGGTCGCGCGGAAGTGTCGTCAGGGAACGACGTTAGATACCCGTGAGCGAGGGAGGTATACGGAAGCTGCATGCGGTGTCCAAAGAAGGAACTGGACACGTTCGGGAAACGATCGGTAGGGGCCGACCCACAACCAGTCGCGTCCCCCGAGGAGAAGACTTTAGCTTGTAACATAACCTGCAGGGATGAGGTTAAAAACACAAGTTTATTATAGAGCCAGGCGCAAGCTACAATTTCAGTATAAACCAATGTGAAAGCCACGTAAAGTCAGGCCTACATACAATACCTTTAAATACTGATTCAAGGGAAACAAGGAAAATGAAATTTCTAATAGACATAGGAGCCGAAATTTCAATAATCAGAAGCTAAGCTTAACCCCTGGAGAAGAGTATCAGCTGTACGAGGGTGTTGACATTAAGGGAACTTCTTGTACCGTTATGAAGACAGAGGGCACAATAGATTTACAACTTTTTACGGACACGCACGAGATCACACACACATTTGATGTTTTGGGAGGAAATTCTGAATTGCCCTATAATCTAATATTAGGCAAAGATTTCTTTGAAACGAGGGAAGGCATGATCAATTACTGCTCTCGCCAGATTATAATGAATAATGAGGTGGTTGTAAACTTTGACCCCAAATCAAGGTAAAACAAAACGGAGCCTTGCAGGCTAACGTTAAAAGCCAGAACAGAAAATATAGGGTTAAAGACCTCATCTAAGGGCATGGGCTTAATTTCCAAGAGTGAATTATTGCCAGGTGTATACCTCGCCTCCTCCTTAACAAGGGCTGTAAACGGTGTTTGTGTCGCAAGCATTAAAAACCACGAAATAGACGGACCAGACAATAGAACTACCCTGTGTAGATTTAGAGGGTATGGGTGAAAGTGAAAATACATTGACCCTGGCATTCACAGCTGAAGCAGATGGCGACTGTAGCAGATTATCAAGTTTACGAAATCAGCTGAGACTAGTGCACTTGAATAGGGAGGAGAAGGCATCAATTGTAGCAATGTGCGAAGAGTATAACGACATTTTTCATTTACCGGGTGACAAATTAACATGTACTTCTACAATTGAGCATGCGATCCCCACCCCAACGATAGACCCACACAGAGCAATAAACGTAAGACCACACAGAATACCTGAAGTGCATAAGGACGAAGTACAGAGACAAACAGAACAAATGTCAGCGGACGGTGTGATTCAACATTCCCCTATTTTAGTTGTTCCTAAGAAAGCAGACACTTCAGGGAAAACGAAATAGAGAGTCGTCGTGGACTTTCGGAAACTAAATGAAGTTACATTAGGTGACAGTTCTCCAATACCCGTTATTTCGGATCTATTAAACACACTGGGAAATTCAAAATACTTTCCGGCTGTTGATTGTGCCAGTGGATTTTGGCAAATTCCATTAAGAGCTCAGGACCGACCGAAAACTGCTTTCAGTATAAATTACGGTCATTTTGAATATAAGTCTATGCCTTTTGGTCTTAAGGGAGCTACGGCTACTTTTCAGCGCTTAATACCCACCGTGTTGTCTGATATGCAAAGTTTAAAGTGCCTAGTCTATGTGGACGACGTCATTGTCTATGGGGAACCCTTGAACGGGCATAACAATAAACTTAGGGATGTGTTCGCTAGATTGCGACTGCACAACCTAAAACTACTGCCAGACAAGTGTGAATTTTTAAGGAAAGAGCTTACATACTTGGGCCACAGATTAATCACCCAAGGTTTACTTCCAGATTCCGATAAAGTTAAAGCTGTAAGAGAATTTCCTGTTCCTACTAACACTCGTCAACTCAAGGGATTCTTGGGTTTGGCTGGTTAGTATAGGAGATTTATTCCAAATTTTAGCAAAATTGCTAAATCGCGCACTGAATTATTGAGGAAAAATACCCCTTTTGTGTGGAACCTAAGAACCAATTAAGTTTTTATTACCCTAAAGGATTTACTGACCAGCGAACCATTATTAAAATACCCAGATTTTACGAAACCATTTATGTTAACCGCAGATGCAAGCAACGAAGGGCTGGGCGTGATTCTCAGTCAAGGTCCAATTGGACAAGATCTCCCAATTACGTATGCTAGCCTCACTCTTGTAAATGGAGAGAAGAATTATACTATTACAGAGAAATCGCTTTTAGCTATTGTCTGGGGTTGCAAACATTTTAGGCAGTAACTGTATGAATTAGAGATATATACACAACCGTCAACACAACAAATTGTACGTTGCTAATAGCAACAGTCCCTAGATGTAAAATTTTAAAATGGACATGTTTCCGTCGCGCAGACCATCTTCAGGTCCATATAGAGCCTAGATATTCGTAAAATTATCGTATAGACAGGAGCAGGCACAGTTCGTAAAATCGAATTATTGCTTTGGTTAAAATATTAAAAGATTCACTGCACACTCTATCACACAGTTTTTCCACTTCCTATAAGGGTCGGCACTGTTATTAAAATACATCACTGTTTGTGTTAAAATGTATGAAAGGTTCACTGCATATTCATATTTCAAATACAACGTAAGAAAATCCAACTTCGCTACCCACTTATTAGACCACAACCATTCCATAGGCCCCATTAATGAAGTAATGAGTATTCTACATACTTCCAACAAAAGCCGATCCATGGACACCATAGAAAGACTTCATATATTCCGACAAACACGCCTACAAACTCAAATCAACGATCGTAATACAGGTAAACCTAACGCCATATTTGACGTCATCTGTTCCCTTGATCCCTCACTCTCCGTCAGCTCCGCTGCAATACACCCGACATAGCCACTGCAGTCACCAAACAGTTCACAAGGTACAGTGACCGACAAAAGTATACAACGTAAACACAACGCAAAAGGATGGCTTAAGCACTCCCCAGCCTGTTGTGACAAGAATCCAACTCGACTTTACGTGAAAATCACATCAAGTTGCTCCAACGACATAACCAAGACTAAATAAGTGAACAGAAAAACAGTTATATATTTTTACAATAGTGTCTTTCTTATTAGGAAGAGAAAACCGTGCGACAGAATGTGCAGTGAACCTTTCATACATTTTAACACAAACAGTGATGTATTTTAATAACAGTGCCGACCCTAATAGGAAGTGGAAAAACTGTGTGATAGAGTGTGCAGTGAATCTTTTAATATTTTAACAAAAACAATAATTCGATTTTACGAACTGTGCCTGCTCCTGTCTATACGATAATTTTACGAATATCTAGGCTCTATATGGACGTGAAGATGGTCTGCGCGACCGAAACATGTCGTCCATTTTAAAATTTTACATCTAGGGACTGTTGCTATTAGCAACGTACAATTTGTTGTGTTGGCGGTTGTGTATATATCTCTAATTTATCCAAACACAACGGTATGGAAAACATAAAGTTTAATAGTATCTGTATGGTAGGAAATTTACCATTGTAACTGAACACCAACCTCTCACATGAGTCTTTAATGTGAAGTGCCCTAGTTCGAGACTTCTCAGGTGGAGAATTAAGCTAGAGAAATACAATTATAACATAGCATACAAACCAGGAGTAAAAAACACCAACGGTGACGCGTTAAGCAGGATAAACATGCCAGAAGTTAAGACTGTTACTGGAAGTTAGTTAAGGACCTACGGAGGAAGAAAGAGGAAAAATTTTACAGGAGTTTCATCAGTTACCCACAGGAGGTCATTTCGGGATGAATAGAACTTTCAAAAGAATAAAGTTATTTACTTCTTGGCCAGGCATGAAACAAGAGATTGAAAATTATGTAAAGCACTGTGAGACCTGTCAAAAGAACAAGATACCTCAAAGGAAAACTAAATTACCTTTGCAGATTACTGATAAACCTGAAATAGTTTGGGAAAAATGCAGTTTGGACAAAGTTGGACCTTTAACTCAGACTTCAGGAAACAATAATATGTACTGACATTTCAAGACGTATTGTCTAAATACACAGTCGCTGTCCCAATACCGCAGCAAGATGCCATGACTGTAGCAAGAGTTTTCGTAGAGGAAATTATTCTCAAATTTGGAATACCGCAGGTAATATTAACCGATCAAGGTTCTAACTTGCTTAGCGACTTATTTACAAATGTGTGCAACTTGCTAAGAATTAAGAGGGTTAAAACCAGCCCGTACCACCCACAGACCAATACATGGCTGGAGAGAAAACAGAGTTCTTGCAGAATAACTTCGTTGTTCTATTCTTGAGGATCAGACCGACTGGGATCAGTGGATCCCTTATGCCAGTTTTGTATTCAACACGACTCCACACTCCAGTACGGGGTTCACACCACATGAGCTTCTTTTCGGTAGAAAGCCGAACATACCAGGCGTATTGCAACTCGAACCTCCTGAGATTAGATATAATTAGAACAGTTATGTTCAGGAACACCAGTCCCGATTGTAATCATACTACGAGGTAGCGAGATGAATGTTGAACACTAAGAAGGAAATTAGTAAGGAATATTACGACAGGAATACAAATGTCCCATTGTTCGCTGTAGGCAAGAAGGTATTGCTACACGATGAGAAAGTACGTCACGGTAGATCAGCAAAGTTATGCCCGCCGTATATTGGCCCTTATGAAATTAATCTGTCGACGGTGTGAACGTTACCTTGAGGTTACCCAGAAACAAAACATTGTTCATGTCAATAGATTAAAGCCATTTTTGGTTGAATTGCAGGAATGGATCGCAAACTGTGGTTCGCCTTTTGTTTGTGACCTGTCAGATAGCCATAGCTTTGGACGTCATTGTGCAGCAGTTTAAGGAATCGCCAGGACCATACTATGGCCATACTGGAGAGGCACATTTGTACAGCACTGAACGGAAGGTTACTTACATTAATTTGCAGACAGTTGATGAAAATTTTATAACTGTGAGGAATTATGCGCAGATGTCCGCTGACTTTTGTAAAAAGCATGAGCATAAATTTTGGGTTAATTACACTGGGTGTTTTGAACAACATACGTCAGACTGAAAGGTCTATTAGGGAAGTTAATGATTTGAAATTAATACTTAGACAGTTAACAAGGAAAGAAGATGAGTTACCTCACACTCGTAATAAACGAGGTGTATTTAATTTCATTGGAGTTATAAGTAAAATTTTATTTGGAACTTTGGATAATGAAGACGCTAATTATTATACTGACAAAATTTCACATTTGGAAAATGAACAATTGGACTTTTTGAAACTTTCAAGGAAACAGATTACGGTAGTGAAATCTACCCTTAGGTTTGTTAATTCCACATTGTTAACGGTATTTGAGAATGAAAAAGTTTTATTTGAGGGTTTGGAAGAAATGTCTAAACAGATTAGCGAACAGGATGGAAAGATTAAGGAAATGTTCTCTGCCGACTCATTGTTGTTGACCATTAACGAACATTCTGTACAGTTGGACAGAGCAACTGATGAGTGCCGAAGGGAATATGAGATTTTCATTGATGCAGTTGTAAACTCCCAGAAGGGTATCATTCAGCCGCAGCTGATTACTCCAGCTCAGATTCTACAGCAAGTGAAATTGGTCCAACCCGATACGCCAAGCGACCTTTCTTAGCCTATTCCTACGAGTGCTGCTTATCAACACTTATTATTAAGGATTATTACAATTGATGTGTTTTTAAAGGATCGTTTTCATGTATATGTGATCCGCCTACCCCTAACAAACAACGCGACTTACAATTTCTATCACATTTTACCCCTTCCCATTAAAATAAAGGGAACCGATTCCAAATTTATATTTATTCAGCCAGAGCATGAGTACTTGCTAATGGATACCGCCAAACGGTATTTCACGAGGCTAGGGGTAGCCGGAATTAATGAATGTAAAAGTGTAAGCAAAGATCATAAGGTTTGTAAACAGAGCCAGCCAGTACAGCTAACTCATGTAGATGAGGAGTGCGAAGCCCAAATGATTGAACCCATTCGATCTATCCCCGCTTCTTGCTCACAACGGATTGTAGAGCTAAATTATACGTTATGGACACAGCTTGACAACAATGAATGGTTGTATGCTGCCCAAAATCCGATGTCCTAACTGTGTTGTGTTCGAAACACGAACAAACGGACGTCAAGCTGTTAGGAACTGGGAAATTACAACTAAATCCAATGTGTAAGGCCTATGGAAACAGGATCCTTATTCAGTCTCACTCCACATTAATTACCAACCGCACAAGTAAGGATGTTCTTCCACCTATCTCCTTAGAATATGACTGTTGTGGAAGCATGTATAAACCCCCTAAATTAAATGAACTATATTTACATATAACCCTGAGAATTGTGACCAGTTCACTTGATGATTTAAGAATAGCCAGTCACAGAGTCCAGGACGCTGAGAATCTGATACATGAACAGGACTGGAAAATTAAGCATTCGACAGTAGATTCCCAGCTTTAATTTCTATCCTATGTAGGAATGGCCACAACCAGTCTAACCTTAATTTGTTTGTGCTGTTGTTGTTCGAAGTGTTGCCGCGAACTGTGTCCTAAATTTTCAAAATGGTGGAAGGACAACAATCCCTGCACCATGATTGTGGTAAAGCCCAAAACTGCCAATTCAACTTATTCGTCTAGGGAAAGCTTAAGATGTTCAGTATCCAGAGAAAGTAATAAAACAAGACAATCATTGAGCGATGCTGTATAGCCACTGAGTTGGTCTCTTTAAATACTAATGTTAAAAACACGATGCCTTCGGGCAAACGTTGTTCCAATTGTGAGAGTTGTGCTTGTACGCCTTATCTCTGAATTTAATTTACGGTAACCTTGCATAATTATATCAATAGTGAATAGAGTACATGTAATCATTTTCTTTTGCTTAGTTAGAGGCACGAAATTTTTTGAAACCATAAATAATTAATTGTCTTGTAAGTATTGTGTTATTGTCACTGATGTAACAGTGTTATAGAGAGGAGAAATTTAAGCCAGTGTATTGCTTAAATTTCTTTTGAGGGGGGGGTGTGTTGCGTCCGGCGATTTTAATTACGCTAAGCGTAATAATCAAGTTTTACTAAGTTATAAGATTCGAGGTATAAGTGTGTCATGCTATGTCTCTTTGCTGCCACCGGAAGCAACTCACACTCTCACCCCACGTCCGCTTCTTGGAGACAGACTTATCACGTACCCTTTTGTTTCAAGCTTTCCCCAAGGGTTCCATGATTTAAATGTCCGGTTACGACAGAGAAGACCACGCTTCCAGCCCCGGGCACTTATAACCATATTTGGAAGAAGCGTGGGTTACTAACAACGCCCTGTGACGTCACTTGACCCCACATTTTGGTGGTATATAATCAGGAGGTTTTTGTAAGCCTCGGGGGACAATCTTGGTCGTCACTTACTGCATGAATCGCTGCCCGATTGCTTCACGAAATTTCTTTGTTTGACAAGTCTCTCTACGAGTAAATTTATAAATTTGTCAAGAGTGCACTGCTTCAGTTAATCGCCACAGCGCACCACATCAGTTAAATTTCGTATTCTTCGTTCATCAATTTACAAAAAAACCAGCACATTCTACCCCCAAGGAGTTGTGTTGGAAGTCTTGAATACCAATTCTTAAGCGTCCAGCACGAGCCTCAACCAGCATCCCTCTGGAACCAGCCGCTCGGTCACCACCGGCGTACCTGACCTATAACATCTCACTCGGGATACAACAGAGAACCAGAAGCCGAGACCACGACGGAAGCAGGGGCTCGGCCCAGAACTGAGGGAATGGCGGGCGCTAGACCAAACCTGAGCATTAGAGAAGCCCAGGCACTGGAGGAGCTCCTTGCCGACTACCAGGAAGTCTTTGAGACAGGAAGTGGTGACCACAGGTGCACAGAGAGAATGTACCACAGGATCGATACCGGCGACGCCCGGCCCAATCGCCAGCCGCCACGCTGAATTCCGCTAACAAAGCAAGCCTTGGTAAGTGACCTGCTGGAGGAAATGAAGAGCAACGGAGTGATTGAGTCAGACACTCCTTGGTCGTCGCCGGAGGTGCTCGTCCGGAAGAAAGACGGCAGCCTTCGCTTTTATGTAGACTACCAGAGGCTGAATGACGTTACCAAAAAGAACTGCTTTCCGCTTCCGAGGATTGACGACACCCTGGATAAGCTGGCTGGAGCCCAGTGTTCTCTACACTAGACCTGAAAAGCGGCTATTGGCAGGTGGCGCTGCATCCGAAAGACAAGGAGAAAACGGCATTCTCCACCGGGCATGGGCTGTGGCAATTCACGGTTATGCCCTTCGGACTTCGTAGCGCTCGAGCAACGTTCGATCGACAAATGGAGTCCGTCCTGAGGGGTTTGACATACGAGGCCTGCCTGGTATACTTGGATGGTGTCATTGTCATCGGCCGCACATTGCAGGAGCAGCTCGACAATTTGCGGAAGGTGATCCAAAGGCTGCGGGAGGCCCACCTGAAACTGAACCTGGAGAAGTGCCAGTTGTTCCGAAAAGAAATGCGATACCTGGGTCACAATGTTTCGACGCCTGGAGTAACCACGGATCTCGAGAAGCTGGAAGACGTGAAATCTGGCCCAGACCGACTGACAAACAACAGCTGAGGAGTTTACTGGCGCTATGCACTTACTACAGGAGGTTTATCTCCGGATTTACGGGCCTGGCCAAGCCACTAACGAGACTGACCGAAAAGAAGATTCGAGTGGTCTGCTGACAGTGGCCGCATTTCAAACCCTGAAAGAGGCACCGTGCACGGCTCCTCTGCTGGGTTACCCGCGCCCGGGAGAGAGGTTCATCGTCGACACCGACGCCAGCAATGTGGGGATTGGGGTTGTGTTGTCCCAAGTACAAGATGGTGGCGAACGGGTTATAGCCCACTTCACCAAAACCCTGTCCAAGGCCGAGAGGAACTATTGTATAACTCGTCGGGAGTTGCAGGCCATCGTGAAAACCCTGGAGCATTTTCACAAGTACCTGTATGGGCAAGAGTTTCACCTGCGCATCGACCACTCCGCCTTTTACATGGCTGCTGAGCTTTAGAAATCTCGAGGGACAGACAGCCCGATGGGTCCAGCGTCTGCAGGAGTACAATTTCACATCGGAGCCACGTCAGAGCACCGGACATACGAACGCGGACGCTCTCTCCATGCGCCCATGCTCCGAGGGATGCTCCCACTGCCAGAAGGTGGAGCAACGGGCAGACGACAGAAGGGTACTGATGGTTGTCGCTGCCCCTGCTGATGGCTGGGACAATCAAGCCCTGAGGAGGGAGCAGCTGGCGGACAACGACCCGAGGCCCCTAACACGGGATATAGAGGATGGACACCTCCCAGAGTGGAGGAACATTAGTAACCGGGGCCCAATCTGCAAGAGCTATTGA
>Ga0209628_10002398_pt1 | contig 12707 bp, 7 predicted proteins | sample TergutCu122P4_FD_187285 | JGI IMG/M metagenome (GOLD analysis project Ga0209628, IMG submission 187285) | Cubitermes ugandensis P4 segment gut microbial communities from Kakamega Forest, Kenya - Cu122 P4 (SPAdes) (version 2) | ecosystem: Host-associated > Arthropoda: Insects > Digestive system >...
CAAAGGATCCGAAACATGTCGGAGTTTTTAATTGTCTTTTAAAACATTGATACAACATAGATTTTAACCTTTGAGTTTTATACAATTAAGTGCATTAGTTGGCCAATAAAAGTAATTGACTTTAAAAATGCACGGTGAAAACCTGAAATTAAAACACATACACACATTTGCCATTAACTATAAACACGGCATCATCACAAATTTAAACCTAGCATTAATAAGTTAAGTACAAACAAAAAACGCCAATTTTCAAGAAAACATTCCGATTAGAGGTGGGAAATCAGAATAGTACCAAGATGGATAACTTAATTTAGATTTTTGTTCAAATTCACATTTTGATCCAAAAAATGATTCTTGTATGACATTACACTGACATGGTATTATACATTTACATTCACTTTTACAACTTTGAGGCCTAACCTCAAATCTCTTAGATCACTGCAGCCCCCACACATCAACCAGCTTGATGTGCCTGATTAACAATATCCCTCTTCACACAACGGGCAGAATACAAAAGTTTTCCTGTCATTGCGTTCAATTACCCACATGCCCATTAACACAGTATCAGTCATACTGTTGTTGCTGACAGCACAATATAATGAACCTCAATTGTATCTCCTCTTTCCTGAGACTTTATATCTGGTGGGTCACTTAAGTCAGAGAAAGATATGTCAACCACATCCTGCTTCTATAGCTAATTTCTTTATAAGATACCAGTTTAAGCTTGCATTTATATTAGGCACACTTATTTACCGGAAGTATAGCATTAATGTTTACCTTGAAGAACAGGGTGTACTCCTTCCCCACTTCCTTATCAGTATCTGAATACATAGTAGCTGAAACTGCAAACATGTAGATATGACTATTCCCTTGCCTTTGATGTACATTTATTGCAGATAAAAATTGACTGATGTGAAGCTAGTAACACTACTTAGTTCACAATTTAAGAGTCATAAATAATTTTGTGCTTGTTGTTTCTCACATTTAAAAATGAAGGGAAAAAGCCATGTTAATGTGGTATTAAAAATATGAGTTTTACTTATGCATGATACGCTTGCTGTTTAAGGCTATTAATTTAATCATGGAAGACAACAGCTAGGTGACTGTAATATTTGACAAGCATCTGACAGTGCATGCACTATACTATAGGTATGAAATACTGTACCACCAACTTGCTTGAAGCAATGGAATTTTATACAAATGTATCAAACATGATACAATGTGTCTTCTTTATTACATTTATTTAGTTTACGGTTTACTTATCAATGCTGTCAGTAGCTCAGGCTATACAGCATAGATTGGTAGCAAGTTTGATGATTAATGGGTTTGAGAGGATGTGGAAGGAAGTAGTTGCAGCCTAATTTGAGATACTATCCTGGAATTTGCCTGGAGGGACTGGGGAAATCCACAAGAAACTTCATTCATAATAGCCAGTTACTTAACCAGAGACCTTCCAAATGTGTAGCAGGGCTGTTACCAAATTGAACACAAACCATACAATAAACCACACAATAAAAGTGCTGAACAAGACACATGGTTCTCAGTGTAATAAGAATTAATAATACACTATTCTCTGTCATTGTCATTTAGATCACATCTAGAACAAAATGCTGTGGTATAAATAGCATCAAAATTTGTCAAAGGACTCAAAAAAGTGGAGTTTTAAAGTAAATGGACGATATAATAATGTAATGGTAATACTCATATACATAAGAATTGTGCATTAACTTTCATAAAAAGCTGTGTGAAATGTGTACTCTAAGGCAGTAAGTGAAGGGCCCGCAGATTTTAGTTGCATTAAGGGGGTTCCACAAATGGTACAACTGTATCTTGAACTTCATAATGTTCTGAAAAGTAGACAAGACAGCACTACAATCAGTAGTGATGTTAAATAAATGAACAATGATCATGCTCTGTGTGTGCAATGTATTTAAACTTTTATGCCACAATTGATGTGAGTAATTTCATTACAGTCCTCCTTAAAAAGCTAGCAATTTCTTAGCCAGTCAAGAAATTCCCTGAATTTTGTGGATCCCAAAGACTTATTACCACGTTGACAAGGACTGCCAGTGGTCTGCATTCTCAGCCAGATGAATGCCCTACCATCCGACTCTGTAAGATCCATTTTAGTAATATTCTCCCACCTATTTCTACCTCTTCCAAGTGGTTCTATCTGTCAGGTTTCCCCCCAGCAAAACACTGTATGCATTTCTGTCCTCTTCCTTGAGTGTCCATTCATCCAGAGACAAACTGAGGATAACATTAAAATGGATTTTGTCCACGGGTGTGGAACGGATTCAACTGGTTCAGAAAGAGATCAAGTGGTGAGCTTTTGCAAACACAAGAAAATCCTTGACACGCTTAAAAATGGCTGTCATTAGTGACTCCCAAGCTTTACAAGAACAACTCCATATCATGGATTTAAGTTGGTCAGTTTGATATTATTTTAGGTGAATAACAACTTATATTTTTTTGCTGCATTAGGTTATGTCATACAAGTGAGTAACACCAATGAATGATGCTGGCCATAAGGAAACATTTGTGGCTGTGGGGGTCAGTATTCTTGTTTGTTGGAGTGTACTCTTCTCCCATCCTGCACTTTGAGTATCACAACTACACCACCCTCAGCCAGTATTTGCATGATGTGACCACAGCTTATCCAAACATAACAAGTCTCTACTCGATAGGTGAAACACTGTACAGTAAGTATCTACAGTACAAAATTCACTTTAAGAAATGCTGCACAGCAGCAAGAAATGGTATGGGAAATTATAAAACAATTTATCATGTTCATAGCATAGTAAATGTTAATTGCTATGCGGGATGTTTTACCATACAGGAGATGTGAATGACATATATTGAAGGTTAAAATATGAGATTCAGTGAACTTTATAATGAAGATGCTGTAATCACACAATGATTTTCAACCCATGAAATTTGACATGTACTGTGACAATTTGCTCTTAAACACATGTCCACACATTTACCAAGACTGTAATAATATAACAATGTTGAGATCTATTACTTTTATTATCCAACTAATGCACTCAATTATATAAAACTTAGAGATTAAATTCTACGTTGTGTAAGTTTTAAAAGACAATTAAAAATCACTCCAATATGTTTCAGATTGTGTGCGATCCATCATCAGGGAATACTGAGCTGTGCTTGACTAAAATTACTCTTAGTGGTTCACAGATATTTTTCGTGTGCTAGGTCGGTGTTTGGCGTGCTGCCAAACACCGACCAAGCACACGAAAAATATCTGTGAACCACTAAGAGTAATTTCAGTCAAGCACAGCTCAGTACTCCCTGATGATGGATTGCACATGATTCAAAACATGTTGGAGTGATTTTTAATTGTCTTTTAAAACTTACACAACACAGATTTTAATCTCTAAGTTTTATATAATTGAGTGCATTAGTCGGATAATAAAAGTGATTGATTATAAGAATGAACGGTGAAAACCTGATATTAATGTTCAGATTTTTTTCAGTAGTATTTTGTCACTGGCCTATACTGCTGCTGTTTCTCTGTCAAATTATTGCTGCATCAATATTATTTATATTTACATTTGTTATGTATTGCATTACTAATGATAGCCACTTTTAAGCATGTTCACATCCTGCAGTGCACCTATTAAAATCACTCGCTCCTTGCATATACCTGTTTGTATGCATGTAACAATTTCAGAAAAGATAAACAGTTGCATGACATTTTATAGTAGAGAATTTTACAAAAAAAGTCAAGCCATGTCAATTCTCTAATGGTCATTTTGCATGAAAACCCACATGTTTCTGCATGTATGATTAATCACTTCCCTGCTGTGTGCATATGCATTCACAGCCTTGCTCTGCATACGTGAATACCCACACAGGTTGCTGGCATGTATTCAGTTCCTATGACACTTGAATGTAATGATGCTGCAAAGGTAGGGGTAAACCGTAAACAATCTGGAGCATCAGATTTGTATAAGAATGAACACGTGAGTTACACTATGCACACATGACCTAACCTGTTACTTGCAATGCAGTGGACCCTTGCCATTTATTGTGTATTAGTTCTAGAAAAATGTTGCGAAAGTTACAACAACCATGTGCCAAGGTAAGCCTGTATGGGAAAAATCAGGTTAGCAGAACAAAAGACACATGAACACAATATGTAAGTTAATAATTAACAAACACGAAAATATTTATGCTGGAGTTTACTGGAATGACTTTGTGCTTCTACTTGGAAGTTGTCTGAGTGACTGAATGACACAGTGTGTGTGTGTGTGCATGCATGCGCGCATGCACATGTATGTAATGACAGTAATTTGCCGAGACTGAATCCCTTGGTACTGCAGCCTCATCTGGTCCTATTGTGCTGGCCCCCGATATTTATGTAATTATGAAGTGCCCAGGGAATGAAGATTGGCAGGATAAAGCTGAAGTACTTCAAGACAAAACTACAATATGGCCACTTTGCCTACCACAAATCCCATACTCAGTACCCTGGCATTGAAAAGTAGGTCTCTGCAATGATGTTGGTTGCATAGGACCTACAATTAACATGACTGTTCTCTTTCAGAACGTAAACTATGGGTTTTAGAGATAAGCACTGCATCAAAATCAAGCCTTGGCATCCCCAGTGTAAAACTCATTGCCAACATTCATGGAAATGAAGCAGCAGGAAGAGAAATTCTCCTTCATCTCATTCAGGTACAATCACTTTTTACACATTCTTTAAAAATGATTATCAGAAGAATGTATGTTGTGGAGCTCATATTTGACTGCCCAAGTATCAGTTAATAAGAGACAGTTAAACACAACTGTTTATTAAACAATCATTTTTGTTTCTGTATATATGGCAAAAAGTTTGGCTTGAATATAGGCCTACTATATCTTCAGGCTGTAATGACAAATATCCAGAGAGGAAAAACGTGCAACAGTCATAACATCATTAAAATGGGGATGTATGCATCTATACAGACTTGTCTCTGCAGTGTGAAGAAGGATCAGTATAATCAAGCCAAAACCTGTAGCTGTATACATGGAAATAAGTGATTTTTTTTTATGTGTAATTCTGTTTGACTGCCTTTCAATACCTACACATTTTTCCCAGAACATAATGGGGTGTCCCATATTAAGATTTGTCTGTTCAGTTGCATGTTTCAACTGCACTTTGATTAAATCTGCTATGAGTACTACATCACTGTAAGTCATTCCAACATTATACTTTTTTAATTTTGTACAATTGGTAATAACACAACAGCTGCACAGACCTGTGCACTGAGAGGCACACTAACATCACTTACATAGCCAAGTAACCATAAGGACTACAGTGAACAAAGATCTGCAATCTGTGTTGAATGACATTAATGCCTTCATTAGAGCTATTCAGAACAGGTGCAAGCATTCACAGTATGAAGCTGCAAACAGCATGTGAAATTTACTAAATCTGGTACAGACAGCAGGTTAGCTACCTCACTGCTAGTGTGAGTAGCATCCATGGTACAAAGGATGCACATACTGGTCTGGAAAATTTTCCTATAATAAAGGTAAACTTGTCCCTACACATGCCACAAGGTTCTGTAGGGAGGGGTGGAGGTAGAGCTCCACTCATCCTCAACCTCAGCACTAAGGGATGAGTGGTCAGTTTCATCACAAGGGGAAACAGCACCCTATACCCACTGAAGAGGGAGATGGGCGGGTCCCAGAGCTAATCTGGACATTTTTTAAGAAAAGATAAATCCCTTGGCACTGCCAGAATTCAAGACCTGGAGCCTGCAGCCTAGTCACTAACCTCAACTGCCTATGCTACCTTGGATCCTGACTTTCCTATGTGGTTCTGTAATCAGGGAAGATCTCTCTTTCATGCACGCACGCACGCACACGCGCGCGCGCGCGCAAACACACGCACACGCACACACACACACACACACACACAAAATCACACGTGTAAAATTCAGCAAAGAATATTATAAGAGCTTTAAAGATTTCACAAACAATATATGCTTTGACAAACTATAGAGACCAGAAATAACCTAGCAGTTGTAATACCAACCTGTAAATAGAATAGTCAGTAGTCATAGAATGTAAAAAGAAAACACAATTGCATGTAGTATTACTATCAAGTAATGGAGCATGCAGAATAAATGTATATATATAAAAAAAAATCACACGTGTACATAAATTATCTCCTGGGACCACCCTCCACAGTGAGTGACGAAAACAAGAATATAACTTGGCCTCACACAATGGAATAAACAGTTCAAACACACCATTATGTGAAACTGTGATCTAAGTCTGTTTACCTCCTGACAGAGTTACACTGAACCCCCTCACTCTTGCCGCTGTGAAACTGAGTAACATTTTTTGCGGACTTTTGGGGCGGCACAGCTGGACTACCAGAACATGATGAATGTTCAGTACACACTTCAGAATGAATATTTGACTATCTGGTTCTAAACTGACTGTGTTGGTCATATAAAAAATACAACAACTTGCAGAACACAAATAACTGAGTTGTCACTCTTTCTACACCTAACTGTATATAACACTGCATACTGCACAGCCCATGTTCTTTGTGCTTATTCTAACTTGGGTCATGTCTGCAGTTCTTTGTGACCAAATACAGTGAAGATGAAACTGTTCGGTGGCTATTGGACAACACGAGGATACACATACTGCCCAGTCTTAATCCAGATGGCTTTGAGATTTCTCTAGAAGGCAGATGTGAAATAGGACCTGGCAGGTTGGTATTTATTTATCTCCGTTATTTTCCCATTTTCTGCAATATATGAGAATATTCTGATATACAAAATCTTAACAAACAGGGGAATGGAGATGATCACACACTGACAAACTTCACCGCTGGCACCTTCATCCAGGAGTATTTAGACTAGGCCTGAAGTTTACAGGGGCTAGGCTGGGACTTGGTATGTAGCATGAGAGCGAGAAAGACTGAATACACACAAAATTATAGCCCCTGTAGGTAAATGGTGTGATGACAGTACCTTAACTCTAAGCACAACTGCTTTTTCACATTCTTTCCAATTTATAAATCACCACACTGTCATCAAATAATTCAATGACATAAAACCTGATTAAATATACAACAATTAACACGTCATCATAATGATGAGTATCAAAATGGAACCTAGAGAAATTGGTTGACATATAAGTCTAATAGGGCTAAGGATAAAGTCTGCTAGTGGTACTGATCAGCACAGTTAGGAGGAAAAGCTGAGTGAGGTGCTCGCCTCAAACACACAAAGCTGAAGAATGAATATATCAAATATGTGTCTATTATCCCAAGCTACATCCCATGACTAAAATATCATTTATTATTATTACTATTATTATTGTTTCTCACTATTTCCACATTTACCTTCTGACTGAAATAACTACTTTGAAAGTAAAGGGGATGCAATATGTTCCTGCTTCAGGCACAAAATTAGCCAGTTCAAGCTCTCTTAATGATATAGGCAGCCAATATTTCAGATTTAGTCACACTTTTCTAATGATAGAACTGTTCAGCTCACTTTCATTCCAGCAACACTGCCTCTGATTCCAAGGAGATTGAGATGGGCTGTTACTGATTTAAACTTATAAAAATGAGGACCAGTTATTTGCATACCCATCCCACCTGTGGCTCTTGACCAGTTTTTAAGACAAAGTCTCTAAATTAACATACCCCTGGGTGAATGGAAAGTGATATGCAGAAGAATGTTCTTCAGGGAACAGATAAATTTCTTGTCCCGAGGGGATCCAAACCGCGGTTCCTCAGATGTCTAGACTCTAGCCTGGCCTCTGTAATGACTGCACTACCCTGACCCTGCATTCTGCTACTCAAAATAAATTACATTCTATCAGATCAGAACATTTGTTATGAATGTCCTATGTTTGGGAATTTTAACACAATACCATATAGCAGTAATTGGGACAAAATAATTCTTCAGCAATTAAACTAACCATTGATTTACACACAGATAATTGAAGAACCCATGTCTTACATCTTACATGCTTGTAAATGTAGTTTAACTTGCTGACATATAGGGAAAACGCTCGTGCTGTGGACCTGAATCGGAGCTTTCCAGACTACTTCCAAAACAATACGAAACCACGGCAATGTGAGACACAAGCTACACAAGACTGGTTAACCAATAATACCTTTGTGCTATCAGCCAGCCTACATGGAGGAGCGCTCGTTGCTAATTACCCATATGACAATGTTATGGAGAACAGTAAGTTTCATTGGTACAGTAATTTCTGTAAGGAATGCAAGAAACAGACAACAGAGTCCAGTGAGACACTTTTACGTTTCACTCTGGGTTCAATAATACTAGCAAGTCTAATTTCTGTAATTTATTTACCTGAAATATAAAAAAATACCATTTGATACATACTGGATTTCCATCATATTCCATTCACAGCCTGGGATGCAGCCTACCGTCTACTAAATATGTCCGAGTTCAGCAACAAGACGTCTCCTTGGAGTCACCGTTCTCCTGGTTTGAATAAATCACATTATATATGTGTCTGATGTGTGATGTCCTTGGATGGTGACGGTTCTAGACAAACCATCTACCCGCACTGTAATAATTTCAAGATATGAAAAAAGGGATATAATTATTTTGTATTCTTGCCTCTGTTGCCCAGTGCTGTGCTGCAAACAAAGACTAAGACTGCCCAAGAACGTCTGTACCTAATGGAAGTTGATTGTCCCACACTGTTAGTCGAATCATATATTTCGATAGTATTACAATGAATGCTAGCATATTCAGTGATATTTTTTCTTACTAAAACTAAACATGGGCTGCCCTGGGATTGAGCCTGGAATCCCATGGTAAGAAATCAGTGCCTTATTACATAAAATGTATCACAGTCTGACTGGAAAAACTATAAACCACCCATGAATAATGTTTAAATGTCTATAACCATCACAGATCTTCTATGTATTAGATATTAGTTTTTCCCAAGTGCAACTTTTTATGTGACATGAGACTAATTCCACTATGTGCACTTCCAGTTACTCATCACTCCAAAATGTAAAATGCATTTCATTCCTCATCACTCCAAAATGTAAAATGCATTTCATTCCTCATCACTGCTTCTTGCAAGTTCCTCTGATCTGCATCTAACCTGGTACTTCTCTTGCCAGGTATCTATATAATGTTGAAGAAAGTACTCTGATACAGTGATTTCACACCAATACTATTTTCCAATGACTGATACGTCTGTCTAACAGTCTTCAATGCAAATACACAAAGCAGTCTGCAAAAATATCTACTGCTATCACTTGTATGTTGTGTAAAAAATCATTGCATAATTTAAATTCAGTTTATCACTAGCATAACCAAACGTGTCTATTTACAATACAGAAATTACTGTCTTGATGAGGTTTTAAAATCACAGAGATGGCATAATCATGCAGACTGATCAGGCAGTTAAAAATTCAGGACAGAGGCATAATCTGTAGTTTGTTAGAAATCATGTATCACCTAGTTCAGCACTCTGCCATAACAGAAGGCATGTTCTTTGTACAGCTGGTAAAAGGAAAATATTTGTCAGGGTCTGATGGTGCATTTATTTACACAACAGACATGATGCAGCCATACTCACCATCAGTATCACCAGATGATGATGTATTTCAGCACTTAGCAACTGTCTATGCCTCAACACACCCCACAATGCACATGGGACAGCCTTGTAATAGTATGGACATGGGGTTCAAGGGTGGCATATCTAACGGAGCAGCCTGGTATCCACTTACAGGTGAGTAGGGTTTCATTTCTGAGAGTAGATATGGTATTATGTTTCAAGATTTACAAACACATTTACTTTATTTCAAAACTATTAAGGAATGTCACAGCAGTAGATGGACTCAATTTTACTGTATGGGTAAATATCTGTTCAGTAAACTTCCTATTCACTGGTCTGAAACAAGATATTATGTCAGCACTGCTTTAGAAAGTGCCATTATGAATGTCCGTAATATTCAGGAGGGTAAGGACTTGAATTATGTACCAGTTTTGGTGTATGCTGTTGATGTTAATTTAATTGCTAAAAACTCAAGTAACTTACAAATAAATAAAAACACAGAAATAATTACATATAATAACAAGGTGGACTGGGGGGGGGAGGGAAGGACAAATATGCAAGATTCATTGCTGGAATACATGACAGTACCAAGTCAAAATGTAACCATTTTGAAGTCATTAAATACATTTCTCAAAGAAAACCTGAAGGCAAGCAGCAAGTTGGGAGATAAAGGCACAGATGAGAGGGCATATTAATGAGCCAGGGTATTGGTGTATGAATTGGATTAAAGTGGCTCATAACAAAGTACAGTTATGGCATCTTACGAACAAAGTAATAAACTTCCCAATTCCAAAGTGACAGAGAATTTCCTGACCAGCTGAGTGTATAACAGTGTCTCACGGACATGTTGCATGCTCCATGTGTACACTGGTGAGCACTTTAGCAAAAACTGAGGTTCATAAAGCAGCCACATTTTTAACACAAATTTTATTCCTTTCACCACAGATGTGTGTATTATAAATTAATTCAATTTAAACAAATATTTCCCATAAAGTTATTGAATCTTACTATATTTGATGATTCTTGTCCTCATATACAGCAAAAAGTGGAAGTCTGAATGTGCTGATGAACTGGAAAGGAAGTGGTTGTGGCATACTTTACAGTACAGACAATATGTAACCCCAAGACAATCCTGATTGATGAGGACAGAGACACTGTGGGAGTGTTTAGAATCTATTTCAAGTTGTTATCCCAAAATTTTCCGAAATGGAAAGGTCCTCCCTCATTCTTCATGGCTTGTTTCTCAACTGAAATTCAAATCCAATACTACCAACTACCACAGACCTATGAGACAAAATATAATAAAAAATACTTTTTGCTCCACAGGTGGAATGCAAGACTACAACTATATATTTCATGGATGCATGGAGCTCACGCTGGAAATTTCTTGTTGTAAATATCCATTAGCAAAAGAGTTGCCTAAACTGTGGGATGATAACAGAGAGGTATATAAGCATCTCAGTTTCCATCATAAGTTTAACAAATAACTTAACTAGGAACACTCTTACATTTAATGAAACATCATCGCAGACGTGGGTTTAAAATTGAAAGAGGCCTAGAACACAGTTACATTATAAATATCTTGTACGTGACTGGACAAATCAAGTGTACAGGTTCTGTAAATAACTTTATTCACTCTTTAGAGGCGTTTGTTCAAGAGCTATTGAGTTTTGACAGAAAATGTATACAACAATGAAATATCATTCTTGCATCCAACAAACAAACTTCAAAGATCAATGAATCTTTCACTGTTATGCTCCTTCATATTTAATTTTCCTACTTTATTTATCAATACCTTCTTACCTAAACAGATTACTTATTGTCAAATGAGAGAATGACGGTAAGAGATGAAATGGGTAGGATGTGGAAGGTACCACCCATCATATACCAGAAAAATGCATACAAAATCATACGTCAGGATGGCTGGCCAATAGGCCAAGGAACAAACCCAGGACTACTCAAATATGAAGAAAAAGTATGAATCATTCAATAGTGATAACAGGTATGAACTGTTACAGATTAATAAATGTGGCAATTCTAATTTGTTTGTGTAGGCCTTACTGAAATACATAAGCCAAGTGCATCAAGGAGTCCGGGGAGTTATCCAAGACATGAGCACACATCAGCCCATACGTACAACAGGACTAAAAATTGAGGGACGAGACAGCTACTTCCGAACAACTTCTCGTGGGGAGTTTTGGAGGATACTACTTCCAGGAACATACAAACTTCAGGTGAGGAGTATCTCGGCACTAGCCCAACTGTGACATGGAGTATATCTCATGCATTTTTGAAGTATTCCTCAAAACTATAAAATGACAAAAATTAAGAAAAATGCCTGACTTCTTGCAGGTTCATGCACCAGGCTATGAGCCACAAACACTTGAATTCACAGTTTCCCCAACAAAACAGCAAAAACACTTGACCCCAACATGGTTGGATGTGAACATGCCAAGGGTAGTACGACAGACAACAGCGGTAAGTGACGAAGTTCTTCCACTCATGAATCCACCTGAAGAAGCATCAACGTTGCATCACACAACCACCCAGAAAATGGTAGGAATGACCAGTGACCACACAATTTCACCAATCCCATTCACAGAAATAACCCCAACCAGCATGGACTTAATAAGGGTTTCTAATCCACTTAAAGCAGAACTTCAAAATGAATCAGAACGATCGTCATGTGCAGAAGCTGCAGAAAATGGTGGCATAACTCATGCTAGCATTAAGAATATGTTTTTTGTTCTGAGTATGACCTTTGTTTGTTCTGTTATGTATTTATTTGCCTGCATGGCTGTATAAAGGTGTTATGTTTCATCTCTTCTGCACGATTTGTGTTTTTAATAGGAATGCTGTCACTTACTGTTTACTGTTAAGTCCACAGATCCCATTCAAAGACAGATATTCCCACTTCATTTACAAACCCATCTCATTATGTTATGTTACACACACACACACACACACACACACACACGCACACACACACACACACGCACATATATATATATACAAGGGGCATCTAGAAAGTAAAGAACGTTTTGCCATTAAAAAATATTTATTGATAATAGGAAAGAAAAAGAATATGCAGGTTTTATCACACACCTTCAACTACTTCTCCA
>Ga0209628_10002399_pt1 | contig 12702 bp, 5 predicted proteins | sample TergutCu122P4_FD_187285 | JGI IMG/M metagenome (GOLD analysis project Ga0209628, IMG submission 187285) | Cubitermes ugandensis P4 segment gut microbial communities from Kakamega Forest, Kenya - Cu122 P4 (SPAdes) (version 2) | ecosystem: Host-associated > Arthropoda: Insects > Digestive system >...
CTTTTTTGTTTTATGAAAAGCTGATTTTGTTGTTATCGCTTCTAAAGTACAAAAAGTGAGTTTTCGGAGGTTGCCTTTAATATAAAAAAGGAGAAGAGCCAACAGGCTATTCTATGATGGGGTAGCGAAGCAATAAGGGCTTTTTGCCTGTTGCTTCTTGTATATTGCTATTTTTTGTTTTCTTTGGCATTCAATGTGTAATAGAAAACAATCGTGTTTGTTGTTGTATCCTTATTAAGAGCCAAAGAGGTCATGGCATCGCCTACTATTGTATAGCCCGCAATATTTGGTGCGTGTTCAATTATGTTAAGTCCAACTGTGCCAAACTTTGAAGTCTTACTGGAAGCAACTGGATTTTTAGTACCCTGTAAGTAATAGTGTACTGTATAAGCAACGGTTTCGGCTTTGTTGTTTTTGTGTTTGAGGGTAAATGCTATAGCAATTAGTTCTATTATGAATATGATAGTGTTAACGACTGTCCACTTGTCTATTATGGTCATTGGTCGGGTCAGGTCTTCTGTTAGTATGAACACGATAATTCCTACAATTCCCATGATAACACTTAGGAGGAACCAGAAGTGCCAACGTTGTTTCTGTTTTTTCTCTTCCACTACATTGTCAGTATATTCTTCATTTTTTTGTTTTTCTACATATTGACCTTTAGCGTCTTTTGTTTGTTTTTGTTCTTGTTGTTTTTTCTGTTTTTTGTTGTGCTGCAACAGCATATCTATGGTTAGTATGATTGCCAATATGACACCAGCTACACTCAATATCAGATTTACAAGTGCCCAAGCAGGCAAACCATCCTCAGTCTCGCCACCAGAAATCGTAGAGGGACTAGGCAAAGGAGAGGGATTAACCGAAGGAGACGAACTAGGCAAAGGAGAGGGATTAACCGAAGGAGACGAACTAGGCAAAGGAGAGGGATTAACCGAAGGAGACGAACTAGGCAAAGGAGAGGGATTAACCGAAGGGTTAGGCGTAAGTTCCATGCCAGTATAGTAGAACGTGATTATGCTGTTGATGCCGTTTAGTGTTATGGTTATGGTTGTGGGTTCAAGTGCTGTGTATCCTATGATGTTTATGGCTGTTTCAGTTACTGTGGTACCCATGGTTTGGTAGTACACGATTTTGCTTGGGGCTAAGGGTGTTTTTGTGTTTTGTAAGTAGTAGTGTACTGTGTATTGGATGTTGGTGTTTGGGGTGTAGTAAAATGTGATTTCGTTGTCGATGTCGTCTATTGTTATGGTTATGGTTGTGGGTTCAAGTGCTGTGTATCCTATGATGTTTATGGCTGTTTCAGTTACTGTGGTACCCATGGTTTGGTAGTACACGATTTTGCTTGGGGCTAAGGGTGTTTTTGAATTTTGCAAATAGTAATTTACCTTATATGAAACTTGGTCTGTGTATCTTTGCCATGTGGCAGTTAGTGTAAAGTCGCCTGTTGATCCTATGGGGATTACGTAGTTGGTTATGGGGCCGTAAATGCCTGTGCTGTTTTGGATTATCCAGCCTTGGAAATTATAACCATTCATAGTAGGATTGTTAATAGTGCAGGGGAGTGTTGTTTTGTCATATGTAGTTGGATTTTTATTATCATTAACGCCGCCGTTTAGCACATATTCTATATTGTATTCATCGCCGCGTGTTAGGTATTTAAATTCAACATCTGTAATACCGCTAACAGGTGTTGTCTTGGAACTCATATAGTAACCTGCAGGGTATATCACTAATTTCTCATTGTTGAAAACGAGTCCGTTTCCTGACTGGTAACGACCCAACCCCATATTAGTGCTTAAACCTGGCTCGAGGTTAAGTGTGTATGCTAGGTTAATTGCCGCGTTATTTTTGCCCCAGAAAACCCCGTTGGTAATTGTTTCAAGACGACCTTTGTTTGTTCCGTCACAGTTGATTGCAGTTAATCGGCCGATGATTGTTCCGCCGGAAATCAGTGTGATTGTACCTGAGTTCATAATACCATACTGGGCAGAGCGTCCGTCGGCTATGATTGTGCCGCCACTAATCTCGTTGATTTTGCCAAACAGTTGATTGTTTGTATAATAATTGTAGATGCCGTATGAGCCGGTGCCGGTTATTTTTACATTTCCGCTGATTTTCCCGATTGTGCCTACGTTAAGTATTCCTTGGCTTCCAGTGATGTCTCCTCCGGAAATTTCAGTGATAACTCCGCCGCGGTCATTTTGTAGGGCAACTGTACCTTTTATTGTTCCACCGGTTATTTTACCTACGTAAGATTCGCCATATTCAGCAATAAGTAATAAGCCAAAGTCTGTACCAAGAATATTTCCTCCTGAGATTGTGCCGATACCTGTCCTTGCATAGCCGTCACTTTCGTAACCATTTTGAATCCAAATCGCTGCATTTCTATCATTATTAGCAATGGTACCGACGCGGTGGACAACAAACTCGCCGCCGCTGATTTCATCAACCCAACCGCCACGGATGATTACTAGTGCACGGTTGCGAATAGCTTCAAAATGACCCCCAGATATTTCACCTATTTCAGCCGCGTTTTGCACAAAAATTGCGTGACCGTGAAGAGTAGTGTTGGGATCTGTCTGATAAAAAGCACCGCCAGAAATTTTATTAATTCTTGTTCCAGCACCGCTTACGTGGACAGCGTCTATGTTTCCCATAAACACTCCGCCACTTATTTCAATTATTTTTGCTCCATTTTCAAGGCTTAAACCCGTACCAATTATGTTAAGTGTTCCGTTTCCCTCAAAACGCCCACCACTTATAGTGCCAACAGCGTTTGGACCGCTTAAACGTAACGCATCACTACCGCTTTTTATTATGATGCCATCCTTAGCGATTATGTGACCTTTTGTGACGTCTACAGAATGTAGGATCGTCAAAGTATTTTCCGTATTGCCTTCGCCCAAAGTGAGCGTCCCCCCACCTTGTAGCGCAAATTTCCAGCCCGAAGACGGGACAGGACTTGCAAAGGTAACAGTGTGACTGCCATCAACGCTAACTATGGTCACGTCTTCACGGTCGATAATGATATGGTCTTTCTCAAGTACATCACCAAAGACTTCAAGGACAAAGGTGTCATAGCGGGGTTTGATTGCCGTGATCGCTTCGCTTATAGTCTTATATAGATTGCCTGTTTCTCGGTGTCTAACGACATAAATGACAGGGTCTTTTACCCATACAATGCTGTCACCGCTTTTGTATTCAAAATAACCGGCTTTACTGGAAGTAAGTTCATGATCCCCCTGCATTTTATTATCGTATTTTCCGCCGCCAAGACTGAACTGGACATATACCTTGTCTCCACTGGTTGCTTTTACAGTACCATTGATTGTGACCTGCGCGCCAGTACTCACATACACGCCGGCTCCGCCACCAATTACGTTGCCTCCGACAAAGACCCTTGCGCCATCGTAAGCAAATACACCAGTGCCACCTCCACCTGAATTACCATAAACCGTAACTGTCGTGCCTACGCCTCTGGCTATCATACCAGCGCCAGCTAATGTGTTACCATATACTGTAAGCGTCGCTCCATCAGCAGCTTCTATAGCATAAAAGGTATCAGAGTTAACATTTCCATATACAGTTATTACCGTGCCAGCACCAGTAGCGTACGCGCCGCGCTCGATATCACCCCAATTCATCATTGCATACGCAGTGCTTACCTCTGCTTTACCGCCGCTGTGAGCGTACACACCTTGTTTGTTAGTACCGTTACCTTTGACATTGAACTTGCCGCCGGTATCTCTGCCGATCAACCACAGCTCGCCGCCGGCACCAACTTCCAACCCATGCCCAGAGCTATTTGTCACATTAAGCGTAAACCCATTTAAGTCAATAGTGATGCTTTTACCTGTAATTACAATACCAGTGTTGTACTCTATGTTGGAGAGCAATCGGATGGTCTGCCCATCTTGTACCGCCGCTAAAGCATCAGCAAAATTGCTATATGCTCCTACTAGGGTTTTGCCATCGATGATCTCGCAGATACTATTATACATCGTCCACTCGATTGTATATTGCTTATTGTTAAAGCTAATTGCAACGATATCTCCGGATACATCCCATTTTACAGTACTAATGGCACTGCCGGCTTTACGCGTTAGCCCGTTATTTGTCCCTTCATAGGAACGTGGGATGTCGAGCAACTCAACTTCAACGATGATACCAGTACCCCAAACCTCAAAAGTGCCATCGCAGGTACCTTTTAAATATGTGGCCAGACCATTTTTTTGAAGAGAAATCGCAAAATTATCGTTAAATAAACTGCCTGTAGCTGAAACGGTGCCGCCTGTTATCTTTACAGTTCCTCCAGAGATGCCGAGACAGATAGCATAGCATATATGACCATTATCCGCATTGGCTAAGACTGTGCCTCCAGAAACCGCTACATTACCCGTTATAACCTCAATGGCAGAGCAGTAGTCACCGGTGGCTGTAACTGTGCCTCCATAAACTGCTACATTTCCATTGTTAACATAGATTACTTTACATTCTTCGCCGTTGGCTGAGACTGTTCCTCCAGAAATATTTACGTCGCCGTTGTCAACAGAGATTGTCTTACAGTTATCGCCAATTGCTGAAATTGTGCTGCCGTCTTTAATGTGAACTGTTCCGCTTTTAACGTATATAGCCGTGCTTGTGCTTGATATTGTTAAAAAATTTGTTGCTAAGCCGTCACCTACTGTGAGGGCGCCACCTTGTATTGTAATAGAACCGCTAGGCAGTACAGTGATTGTATAGTCACCCTCAGCACTAATAATAGTAATATCCGATGTGATATCAATAGTACTTGTTATAGTTATATCACTAATAATTTCAATAACAGCTGAACCTTTGCTGTTTGCTTCTGTAATTGCATTTTCCCAAGTGACCGCCGTGTCTCCAACTTGTATTTTTAGAGATTCATCTGCTGCTGCAAAAGCGGATGTTTGTAACAAACCAAACAGCATACTAACTATCAGTAGTGCGGTTATTGTTTTTCTGGCAAAGTTTATTTTTTTATTTTTATTCATTTTAACTCACGTCCAAAAAACTTTAACCATTTTTTATATAATACATGTTATTCCCAAAAAATGAATATAATGTTTTTTGAAAATTATACGTAATAACGACTGCCTGAAAGCGGAACATTTTAGTTTTTTGATGAAGTAATAATGGATTTAATGCGGGTCGTGAGGGATTTGAACCCTCGACTTCCAGCTTAGAAGGCTGGCGCTCTATCCGTGCTGAGCTAACAACCCATGTTTGTGATAGGATGGTTTTTTATGTTTTAAGCCTTACTATGAAGGTTTATAAAATGTGGTGATTTGTAGTTAAATGTTTGTTGTTTTGTTTTTATGTTTTTTATAGATATGTTATTATTTTTCTTTTTAGGTGTTTGTTTTTAATGTCGCGTGTTAAGGCTGTTTCGTTGTTTTCTGGTGGTTTAGATAGTATTCTGGCTACTAGGCTTATTTTGGATCAGGGTATTGAGGTTGTTGCGTTTAATGTGAAGACTCTTTTTACTACTTCTAAGAGGGAGGGGGTGAGTGAGGTGGAGTCTGCTGTTTTGGAGTTGGGGGTTCCTTTGGAGGTTGTGTGTGTGGATAGGGAGTATATTCGTATGCTTAGGAATCCCAAGTTTGGTTATGGTAAGAATTTTAATCCGTGTATTGATTGTAAAATTTTTATTTTGCGTCAGGCTGTGAAGTTTGCGAGGAGAGTGGGTGCTGATTTTTTGTTTACTGGGGAGGTGTTGGGGGAGCGTCCTATGTCTCAGCATGGTCCTGCTCTTAGAGTTATTGAGGAGGAGGCGGGTTTGAAGGGTAAGTTGTTGCGTCCGCTTTCGGCAAAGTTGTTGCCTGAGACTTTGGCTGAGAAGAGGGGTCTTGTGGATAGGAGTAAGCTTTTGGGTATTTCGGGTAGGTCGCGTAAGCCTCAGTTTCAGTTAGCTAGAGAGTTTGGTATTGTTAATTTTCCGTCTCCTGCGGGGGGTTGTTTGTTGACTTGTGAGGAGTATTCAAAAAAGCTGTGTGATTTGTTTGAGCATAAGAAGAATGTTTCAAGTGCGGATGTTTTGTTGTTGCGGTTTGGTAGGCATTTTAGGTTTGGGGTGAATAAGATTGTTGTGGGGCGTAATGAGGCGGAGAATAAGTTTTTGTTGTCTTCTAAGGGTAAGTTGGATTATTTTTTTGAGTTGCCTGATGTTGTGGGGCCTGTTAGTGTTTTGCAGGGGTTAAAGCGTAGGGAGGCTTTGTGTGTGGCGGCGCAGTTGACTGCGTTTTATTCGGATGCGAAATCTGAGGAGGTTAAAGTGAATTATGGTAAGAATGTGTTGGATAAGTCAATAACTGTTAGAGTTCCTAGCAGGGAAGAGGTGGATATGTTGCGGGCAGGTAAAAATGGGGTGCGTGTTGGTATGTGTGGTGTTAGTTAACGATTGCTGAAGTTTGTTTGTTGTTATAGTGTTTTTTGTAGTGTGTTTGTAAAGTTTGTGAATGTTTTTAGGCTGTTTTGCCAAAAGTTTGGTGTTTTGGGGTTTAGTTGTAGTGTTTGTGCTATGTCTAAGGGTGTTATGCTGTTGCCTGCTGAGAGGGCTTTTTTGAGTTTTTGTGGGAAATGTTTTTTGTTTGTTAGGTATTGTTCGTATAGTGAGTAGACGAACATTTGGGCGTAGACGTATGGGTAGTTGTAGAAGCGATAGTTTGCCATGTAGTAGTGTGGTTTCATGGTCCATTCTGCTTGTAGTTCGGGTAGCCATGTAACGGTGTTGCCAAAGATGCGGTTGCGTGCGGTTGTCCAGTGTTTGCATATTGTGGGGTAGTCTAGGTATTTGTTTTGTTGTATTGATTGGTATAGGGCTTGTTCGAACCATACGCGTGCGGTGACTTGGAAGGCGGTTAAGCCGGCTTCGTCTAGTATGTGGCAGAGGATTGTTCTGCGTTCTTTGTTGGTTTTTGCTTTTGTTAAGAGTAGGTCAGATAGTAATAGTTCGCTAAATATGGATGCTGTTTCGGCTACTATGGAGGGGACGTTGACGTTTAGTGGTGTTTGGTTGCGGGTCATGTACCAGTCATGTGTGGCGTGTCCTAGTTCGTGTGCTAGGGTAAAGACGTCGTTTAGTGTGCCGTTGAAGTTTTGTAGGATGTATGAGGATTTGCCGTTGTAATGTTTTGCGCAGAATGCGCCGTTTCTTTTTCCAAATCTAGGTGCTGCGTCTATGTGTTGTTTGGTGAACATTTCTTTTGCGCTTATTGTGTATTCGGGGTCAAAGTTGCTGTATGCTTCAATTATTAGGTTTTGTGCTTGTTTGAAGGTAAATTTGAATTCGGTTGCGTCTGGTATGGGAGCTGTTAGGTCATAGTTGTATAGGGTTGGTAAATTCATAAGTTTAGCTTTGATTTTTAGGTAGTGTTGATAAATTTTTGTACCGTCTTTGATGCTTTTTAGTAAATTGTTTATTATTTCCTGTTCGGTGTCATTGTTGATAAGGCTAGCTTCCATGGGTGACTGATATTTTCTACGTTTTGATGTTGTTACCCAGTCATTGCAAATATTTCGAAGTGCGGATGAAAAGATTTCGCCGTCTTGGTCAAGTAAACGGTATATAGAGCGACAAGCAGATTCTCGTGTGGCACGATCAGCATGATGTAGTAGACCTGAGGCTTCGCTATAGCTATAATAATCTTTTTTGCCCATAACTGCAATTTCAAAAACGCGAGTGTTCAACCATTTGCTTTGCAGTTCTTCCCAAGCATTTACTCCAAATTGATCTTTTTCAATAACCAGCTGCTCTTCAACCTCAGAGAGTTGATGAGAAACACGTCTAAGAGTACGCTCTAGGAAATGACGATAATTAGCTAAAATGGAATCGTTTATAATTTGAGGGTAGCTTTTTAGTAAAGCGCCTAGTTCTAAGCGGTAGAAGGCTAATTGCATGCTAAATTTAGCAGAAAGTTTGTCAACTTTGTCATTTAGCATCTGAACCTTAGGTATTGTCATGTTAGCGGCAAAGAGTAAGCTTGAGTAAAGACCTACGTCGCTAAATTTTTTGTTAAACTCTTCAATGTCCTGTAAACATTCAAATAAGCCATTGGGAGTTAATTGTAGGATTTTTCCGCGGTATTTTTTTTCAAAGCAATCAGCCAAAACTGTTGCTTCTTTTATAGTTTTATTGATTTTAGGATCTGATACATCAGAAAAAAGCTCTGTTAAATTCCAAACTACCTGCCCTCTAGTCTGTCGCTGTGTTGGTTTAGTCAATTAATATTTCCTCTAAAAATTGTATGTTAACAGCAAGTTAAACATTTTTCTTTTGTACTTTTTTATCATATAAAGGGTTATTAGACCATAAAGTTTAAGGGTGAAACATTTGTTTAAAGTCCGAGTATTCTAATTTACTTGAGGTTTATGATTTGAGCGTTAAAGAGTTAACAATTGAAGAACGAAAAGCAGAAGTTCTCATACAGTTAAGAAAATATAAACTTGTAGAAAAACAGTCATATGAAGGCGCATACGCATACATTATAGATATACCACAAGATAAAGAACGCGCCATAGTCTGGTGCATACTAGGCGAAGCCACTGTTGGCATAGCTGCTATGAATACGCTCTATAAACTTTTAAAAGAAAAAGAACTAGATAGAGCCATAGTTATAACAGAAGGACGCTACACCCACGCAGTAAAAACAGGAGCAAAAAAGAAAAACGTAGAACTCCTACCAAAATCCTTCCCCGTCTTTAACATTTTCGAACACCAATTAGTACCATTTCATGAAATATTAAACGAAAAAGAAAAAAACCAACTCTTAACACAATACAAAGTCCAACCATACAAAATGCCACAAATAAAATCAGGCGACCCCGCAGTTAAAGTAATAGGAGCAAAACCAGGCGACGTATTAAAAATCACAAGAAAAAGCACCACCGCCGGCGAACACATAACATACCGCTACGTAGTAGAATAAACAAAAAAAACACTCCAACCTTCTCCATTAACAATAATTTAATGTTAACGTTGTTATATCAACAGTATTTTTGTCATAAGTCGATGTTTAGCTGTTTATTGTATTATCTGCTTTGTAATTTGTTTTATAGTCCAAATTAAAGTCGTTTTCGAAGTGTTGTATTTTTCGGCTGGTATTTTTGAGTTTTGTGTATGTGCAGGGTTAGATATGATTTGTGTTAAAGTATGAAAAGTGTGTAAACGGAGTAAAATGTCTGATTGGGTTTTTGTATAGACTTTTTATGTACGTTTTTTAGAAAAGTCAAATTTTACAGCAAGTTTGTGGTTGGACATAGTGTTAACGTTAGTAGATGAAGTTGTTGATAAGAGTTTCAAATTGGTCATTAGTGTTGTATTTAAAACAGTTTTTATGTGTTACAGATTTTTAAAACGTGAAGGTAATTAATAGGTCTGAAACGGGACAGAAGAAGAATAGTTATCTTTCTTTTTTATATAACATAACAATTGTTGACATATAATGTTAAAATGGAAGAATGTAAAGGTCACGACGTACGTATGAAAAGTTTTCTGTGTCGATGTTGTGTTTGTTTTTGTTTTTAGAGTGTTAAGAGTTGGTTTAGGTATTTTATTGGGTTGCAGCAGATTATGTAGCGTTTTTTTATTCATGCTTACGTCTTTTCGCCCTACATCAAGCAGTCGGAGCAAGTTTAACGCTAATTTAGATTATACGCCACCTGCTTGTTAAGCGTATTATCTTTATCTTCTTTGAAAGTTACATTTAAATGCCAATGCATACTCTCAACCATCCAATGACCTCTGATTGCACGGACATTTTCAGCCGTATTCAAAGTGCTAAAAACCTTAAGTTTCAATCCTTGTTTTGCTGGATTTCCTTTTCGGACAAAATTTCAGCACTCTGTAGCGATACTGTTGTAGAGTTTCAATCCTTGTTTTGCTGGATTTCCTTTTCGGACTGGGAACTAAAACAAAACGGTCTAAAAGACAACACAATAAGTTTCAATCCTTGTTTTGCTGGATTTCCTTTTCGGACGAAGCAATTTTGAAGCAAGCATGGAAAGACTTCTATAGTTTCAATCCTTGTTTTGCTGGATTTCCTTTTCGGACTATTTCCAATCAGTCTGGACAGCAATGACATGCTAGTTTCAATCCTTGTTTTGCTGGATTTCCTTTTCGGACACCGTTATAGGGCATCTTTATGTCAAAGACTCGTGTTTCAATCCTTGTTTTGCTGGATTTCCTTTTCGGACAATCATAAAAAGTACACATAAACTCGTAAAACTAAACAGTTTCAATCCTTGTTTTGCTGGATTTCCTTTTCGGACCTTGGTTAAACTCGTACTGGTCGATAACCTTAGGACAATGTTTCAATCCTTGTTTTGCTGGATTTCCTTTTCGGACTTTGATGACAAGCTCCTTGCGAGTAGTGCACAATTGTTTCAATCCTTGTTTTGCTGGATTTCCTTTTCGGACCCTTTTTTGTTAAATCTATCTCTTTACTCCAACCATCGGTTTCAATCCTTGTTTTGCTGGATTTCCTTTTCGGACTTGCGTGTGCAGACCCTGACTCAATACAACACAGAGTTTCAATCCTTGTTTTGCTGGATTTCCTTTTCGGACTAACATTTTTACCCTTCCGACTTAAAAGAAAATCAGGTTTCAATCCTTGTTTTGCTGGATTTCCTTTTCGGACGATGCACGTTTGCTTGTTCCTGAAGTGACTCCCTACTTGAAAGAACTAAAATATAGTCAGCAGCTTTTCGGACGATGCACGTTTGCTTGTTCCTGAAGTGGCGTTTGCAATGTTTCAATCCTTGTTTTGCTGGATTTCCTTTTCGGACGCGGCTGTCCCGTAACATACCCACACTGCGATAACTGTTTCAATCCTTGTTTTGCTGGATTTCCTTTTCGGACAAGATTGTCACGGTTGCTATAAAAAATTCTGGTAGTTTCAATCCTTGTTTTGCTGGATTTCCTTTTCGGACTGAGGCTCAATACGCCTTTTACTAAACCCTTGCTTAGTTTCAATCCTTGTTTTGCTGGATTTCCTTTTCGGACGAAAAAAGACGCGGCAGACCAAAAGGAGCAAAAAAGTTTCAATCCTTGTTTTGCTGGATTTCCTTTTCGGACACAAATAGGCACGCATATTGAACCTGTTTTTTGGAGGTTTCAATCCTTGTTTTGCTGGATTTCCTTTTCGGACTTCCCGCAGGCGGCGACTTAGTTTGGAAAGACGAAAGTTTCAATCCTTGTTTTGCTGGATTTCCTTTTCGGACAATTTTCCGTGTATATTTCGTATGGAATCTTGCTCGTTTCAATCCTTGTTTTGCTGGATTTCCTTTTCGGACGACAACTTCAGTTTGGAAGTTTTGAAGAACTAATTGTTGTTTCAATCCTTGTTTTGCTGGATTTCCTTTTCGGATCTATATACCTATGTGTCCTACAGACAAAAATCTGAGTTTCAATCCTTGTTTTGCTGGATTTCCTTTTCGGAACGGGATTATCAATGGCAGAAACATATGGAATGATAGTTTCAATCCTTGTTTTGCTGGATTTCCTTTTCGGAGCGGCTGTTTGGATTGGCGCATCACCTTTTACACAAAATGTTTCAATCCTTGTTTTGCTGGATTTCCTTTTCGGACGCAAGTAAAGCAAGTGTAAAAGTATCCCCATTCTGTTTCAATCCTTGTTTTGCTGGATTTCCTTTTCGGACTATCAATCGGCTTGCCCTAGCACAGCAACTTTTCGAGTTTCAATCCTTGTTTTGCTGGATTTCCTTTTCGGAACTACGCAATTTAAAAGTTGGTTTAAGAAAATAAAGTTTCAATCCTTGTTTTGCTGGATTTCCTTTTCGGAGCGTTTTGCTACATGGTTATCCTCAACCCTCAACAATGTTTCAATCCTTGTTTTGCTGGATTTCCTTTTCGGATAACGTGGTAGCGTTTGGTGATGGTTGACATACAAAGTTTCAATCCTTGTTTTGCTGGATTTCCTTTTCGGAGATGAAGAGGCTTGAGCATTCGCCTATTAATTGAAGTTTCAATCCTTGTTTTGCTGGATTTCCTTTTCGGAAGGCTTTGCACACTTCCCACTAATAGCGCAAATACGTTTCAATCCTTGTTTTGCTGGATTTCCTTTTCGGAGACTCCGAGTTTAAAAATAAACTCGTACAATCCTAGTTTCAATCCTTGTTTTGCTGGATTTCCTTTTCGGATCTACGATGGTGTCGCTACAGAGTGCTGAAACTTTGTTTCAATCCTTGTTTTGCTGGATTTCCTTTTCGGACTTTATCAAGTACTTGTTCAGCAACTTTTACAGATGCGTTTCAATCCTTGTTTTGCTGGATTTCCTTTTCGGAAATAAAAAATAAAAATAATATGTTTGTTTTAACGGGGTTTCAATCCTTGTTTTGCTGGATTTCCTTTTCGGAGCGAATATAGCATACCATGCGGAGATTGCACAAACTAGTTTCAATCCTTGTTTTGCTGGATTTCCTTTTCGGACAGTCAGCAACTATAGTTCACGGAAATGCTCTACAAAGTTTCAATCCTTGTTTTGCTGGATTTCCTTTTCGGATATTGATTCTCCACCGAACATCACAAGTGGACCTTGTTTCAATCCTTGTTTTGCTGGATTTCCTTTTCGGAGGCATCCAATTTTTTGTTCACGTGGCCCTTTATTTATGTTTCAATCCTTGTTTTGCTGGATTTCCTTTTCGGAAGGACGACTCAAAGCAG
>Ga0209628_10002400_pt1 | contig 12699 bp, 10 predicted proteins | sample TergutCu122P4_FD_187285 | JGI IMG/M metagenome (GOLD analysis project Ga0209628, IMG submission 187285) | Cubitermes ugandensis P4 segment gut microbial communities from Kakamega Forest, Kenya - Cu122 P4 (SPAdes) (version 2) | ecosystem: Host-associated > Arthropoda: Insects > Digestive system...
TGTTGCTCAAACTTTGAAAACTATCAAACAGTGGGTACGTTGGCGAAGAAACCGCCAAATTACTGCAATGTGGCACCACTGGAACAAACCACGTTTACAACTGTAATACTAAAAACGTTTATCAATAAATTTACACAAAGCTTTGCAAAAACTATTTAGCCACTCTGAATCATGTGTTTCAACGTTTTTTACCAAAATATTTATGCCACAGTTTTTTGTTTTGTATTCTCCATAGAAAACAGGAAACAGCCCATAACTAGGTAGATTTGGAATTAAATGTGTGGGTGAACTTAGTTTATGAATTTGAATAATTTTACTGTAAAATCCCAAGAAGCTCTTCAAAAAGCCTCGGAAATTGCAGAGACAAAACAGAACCATGCAATTGAATCAGCACACTTGCTAAAGGCAATATTGATCGTTGACGAAAACGTAGTACCTTACTTGTTAACAAAGTTAAATGTGAATATTAACTATTTTACAAATCAACTTGACAAGTTAATTGATGGATTGCCAAAAAGTACAGGTGGACAAACGTATGCATCTTCAAGTTTCAACAAAGTATTACAGAAAGCTCAAGAATACGCAGTTGAAACAAAAGACGAGTTTATATCAATTGAACAACTTTTGTTAGCAATTCTACTACTTAATGACTCCACATCTCGTTTAATGCAGAGCAATGGAATTAAAGAAAGAGAATTAAAAACAGCCATTAGTCAACTACGTAAGGGTTCAAATGTGAAATCCCAAACAGTGGAAGATACTTACAACGCCCTAAATAAATATGCTATTAACCTTAATAACCAAGCTCGAGCAGGTAAACTTGACCCAGTTATCGGTAGAGACGAAGAAATTAGCCGCGTACTACAAATTCTATCACGAAGAACTAAAAACAATCCCATACTCATAGGTGAACCAGGAGTAGGTAAAACAGCCATAGCTGAAGGCATAGCTCACCGCATCATAAACGGTGATGTGCCAGAAAACCTCAAGCCAAAACAGATTTACTCCCTTGATATGGGAGCATTAATAGCAGGCGCTAAATACAAAGGCGAATTCGAAGAACGCCTAAAAAGCGTCATAAAAGAAGTTATAACATCTGAAGGAGAAATAATTTTATTCATAGATGAAATACACATACTCGTTGGAGCAGGCGCAAGCGAAGGCGCCATGGATGCCGCAAACATCCTCAAACCAGCCTTAGCAAGAGGAGAACTGCGAGCCGTCGGCGCAACCACATTTAAAGAATACCAAAAATATTTTGAAAAAGACAAAGCCTTAGAAAGACGCTTCCAACCCGTCATGGTTAACGAACCAAACACCCTGGACGCCATTTCAATCCTTCGAGGCCTAAAAGAAAGATATGAAGTATTTCATCACGTACGCATAAAAGATGAAGCCATAATTTCTGCTGTAGAACTCTCACAAAGATACATCTCAGACCGATTTCTGCCCGACAAAGCCATCGATCTTATAGATGAAGCAGCAGCCAAATTACGCCTCGAAATTAACAGTGCCCCAAAAGAACTTGAAAGCATAGAACGCAAAATTCGCCAATTAGAAATTGAACGCGAAGCGATAAAAAGAGAAAAAGATGAAGCAAAACTCAAACCCATAAATGAAGAAATCGCTAACCTAACGGAGGAACGAAACAAACTAAAAGCTAAATGGCAAACCGAAAAAGACCTTGTTGAAAAAATTCAAATAAAAAAGAACGAAATTGAACAACTCAAGCTCGAAGACGACGCAGCTAACCGTAGAGGCGACTTGGAAAAAATTGCAGAAATCCGCTATGGCAAAATTCCAGAAGCCACAAAAACCATAGAACAACTCAAAAATAAACTCTCCGAAGCACAAAAAGACACAGCACTTGTAAACGAGGAAGTTGGCGCAGAGGAAATTGCTGAAGTTGTTTCCCACTGGACAGGCATTCCAGTTAGTCGAATGTTACAAAGTGAACGCCAAAAACTGTTAAACCTCGAAACAGAACTACACATGCGAGTAATAGGGCAAGAAGACGCTATAAGAGCGGTTTCAGATGCCATACGCCGTAGCCGTGCAGGTCTACAAGACTCCAAACGTCCCATAGGCTCATTTATTTTCTTAGGCACTACAGGCGTGGGTAAAACTGAGTTAGCAAAATCTTTAGCAGAGTTTCTCTTTAACAACGAGAATAGTATTGTAAGAATTGACATGTCTGAGTATCAAGAACGTCACACTGTTTCAAGACTTGTCGGTGCGCCTCCAGGATACGTTGGGTATGAGGAAAGCGGACAATTAACCGAAGCTGTACGCCGTAAACCCTATTCAGTGGTGTTACTTGACGAAATCGAGAAAGCTCATCCTGATGTCTTCAACATTTTATTGCAAGTTTTAGACGACGGCAGATTAACTGACAACAAAGGAAGAATAGCTGACTTCAAAAACACCATAATTATAATGACATCAAACATTGGCTCTCACCTTATCCAAGAAAGCCTTGAAAAAATAACAAATAACAATCGCGAAGAAGTGTTAAACAAAACTAAAGAAGAAATCTTTAACCTTCTTAAGAAGACAATTAAACCAGAATTCGTTAATCGAATTGACGAAATAATAATGTTCCAACCCTTAACTCAAGAAGAAATCAACAAAATCGTGGAAAACCAACTCAACAACGTGCAAAAATTGTTGGAAAAAAGCAATATACATATGACAGTAACTAAAGAAGCAATCGAATATATCTCTAAAATAGGGTTTGATCCTCAATTTGGTGCAAGACCAATTAAACGAGCAATTCAGAGAGAAGTTATAAATAAACTTTCAAAAATGATTTTGGCAGACAAAATTGATAAAAACGCAACAATTGTCGTAGACGAAAAAAATGACCAGATTATCTTTAAAAACACGTAACTATACAAGGGTTGTTTGACCCTTTCCTAAAGGCTGAGCTACTGCGGATACACCTAACCTTTTTGTTATCTCATATGCTAACACTTTTCCATGGCTTGATCGGTAATTATCTGCTATAACATGCTTTGCTTTGGAGCGTCTTACATATTCTATCAAACTGTCAAAGTCAGAGTGATCACTAAGCGCTACTAGATATTCATGTTCACTTATTTGTCTACAGGGATTTTGAAATTCCCAACCACTTACACTTATACGAGTATTTTTTAAACCAACTTTAAAGCGAGAACTAGTATGATAGAAAGCAACACATGGTAAATTGCCGCCGAGAAGTTCTTGTCCTTCTTTACTTGTATCAATAGTTAAACTACCAAGATTCATACCATAATTACCGCAAACTTGGGAAACCTCATGGACAGCGGTAGGCATTACAAAAGGGACTTCCACATAAGCCTCCCGTAGTAACTGCATAACTTCCTGCAATTTACCATAAAAACCAAAAACGTAAACAGCCCCACCGCGCAAACGGCGCTCAATCATAGAAACTAATAATTCATTTATGTCAACATCAAAATTACGTCTACAAGATGGTGCACCATAAGTAGCCTCAACTACAAGAACATCACAGTCAATAACAGGAGTCCCTTCAAGCTTAAAATCGCCAGTATAAACAAGTCGACCACCGTTCACATCTTCCACTAGCACTTGAGAAGCCCCAAGTATATGTTCAGCTTTCAAAAATGTGACAGTTTCATCATGATACTTGAAAGGCTTGCCATACTCAAGTGTTTGAACATTATCGCTTCTAAGGTTAAAAGTTGGATTTACAATAACTGCAAGATCACGCGTAGCAGGAGTCATCAAAACTTTTTCACAACACTTAATGCTTTTCCGCAAACCCCCAAGATGATCCGCATGAGCATGAGAAACCACACGTAATTGTCTATCAACATCAAAAGCATCGCATGCTACATTATCACCTAGTAGAACTGCACCAGTCTTTGTAACACACGCTCGCTCAGCCAAACTATTCACTTTTTCTCTGTCTTTTCTGCAAGCCAATCAATAAGCTGCTTAGGTGCAACAGTTTCAATAACCACATGTATAGGTCCCAATGGAGATTCAGCACGTTCTTCAGAAAAACTAATGTGACCAACATAGGCTACTTGTTTGTTTAAATAGAAACTAATTTTATCATCACTCATGGCACGATACAATATTTTTCTTGCAGCATCACATATACGGTCATTCCGTAACAAGCTACGAAAATTAGTCAAAGATGCTTGACCTTTAGCAGTTGCCTTTAGTCTATACCCCTGAAAAGCAGACTCAGAAGTGAAAGTTGGGTTACAAAGAATATTACTAATAGCTTTTTTTACTTTCTCTTCATCCTCTGTAGGATTAACATCTACGTTTATCTGGACAATTACTGTTTCCATTTTGCTTCAGTCCATTCCAAATACTTTTTCACTACAGCTTTAAAAGATTCTATACTAGAATCATTAACCAGTACATGCTCAGATAATGCAATAGCACTGCCTAAACCAACACTTAACTCTCGCATATCTCGCTCATAAAACATGTCAAAAGTTTTAGGATCATCACTTCTACCACGTTGACTTAAACGCATAAAACGCACATCAGATGCTGTGTGAACAGCAACAAGCTTAAACCCTGCAAAGTTTGCCTTAAACACTTCAACTTCACTCAAACTTCTCAAACCGTCTATAACAATTTTATCACTATTTTGCGCTTCAATTTTTGGCACACACTTCTCAGCTATTATGTTATCTCCCCCTTCCTTTCGCAAAGCCAACATAACTTTACCTACATTTTGGGGATTCAATTCCAAACCGCGATTTCGAGTCTCCTCACGAATTACATCACCCATAGATACCTTAACATAACCAATAGTAGTAGCAGCCTCTACAAAAACGGTTTTTCCAGCGCCAGGCATACCCGTTAAACCTATGACAAGTTTATCAACGTTCATAATAGACCCTTTTTTGTGTAATGAAATAAACGACTTAATTATATAGTTAATGAATTTAGAACCCAATTTTTTCAGTTAAATGAGAAAGAGGAGACGTGGGTGAGGGTGGTTGGTTGGTGGTGCTCACCCACGGTGACAAGGGTAGGGAAAACAAGATAACTTGTTTTTTAGCCCTTGCCACAGTATTTAATTGTTATCGGGTTCTTTATGTCTTTCTTTGCCTGCGGTGCTAAACGATAGCCTGTAGAATTGCGACAATACAAACAAAGAAACGTATCATTAAATTAATGTTAAGAGTTCTATATGTTTCGTTTTATTGACATTTTTTCTTGTTTTTTGCTTAAAACTTTTATGAGTGATAAACATAAGAGTATGTTAGAAATAAAATGTCTCAACAAATACGAAGCTTCATTGCTTTTGACATACAGAATGAAAATATAATAAACAGAATAGCGGCAGTACAAAAACTGCTAATGCAAACCAACGCTGACCTAAGACTTGTTGCACCAAAAAACATTCACATCACCGTGCGGTTTCTTGGCAATATCAACCCGGACATGGTGGACAAAATTTACGAAGTTATGAAAAAAGTAAAGTTTGTCCCATTCACTATCCAACTTCAAGGTTTAGGTGTCTTCCCAACAGTAAACTACCCAAGAGTTGTTTGGGCAGGAATAACACTAGGCGATAAACAATTAAAGAGTATATTTGAACAGCTTGAACCGATGCTCCATGACTTAGGATTTGCACCAGAACCAGAAAGTTTCAATGCCCACCTAACCATTGCGCGAGTTAGTTCTGGAACAAATAAACAACGCTTAGTGGATTTTGTTACCCGACATCAGGAACACGAGTTCGGAACCATAAAAGCAAACAGTTTACGCCTAAAGGGCAGTCAGCTTTCATCAATGGGTTCAACTTATACAACATTAAAAGAATATTGTCCATAGAAATGAAGCGAAAAAGTCATGCAAACTGAACTTGAAGATTTAGTTTCACAGGTTTTAAAAAAAATCATCCCCTCAACTGAAGAGACCCGTAAAGTTAAGGCTTTAAGTGAAAAATTAGAGCAACTGATTTCAGAGGTATGTCAACAGCATAATGTGAAAGCCGTTATCAGAGTTGAAGGTTCCATAGCTAAGGGTACTTGGTTAAAGGAAAATCCTGACATTGATATTTTCATACGTTTACCTGATAGTTTTTCACGCAAAAAACTTGGTGAGGTAGGTTTAAGAATTGCCAGAACTGTTGCCAAGGGAGCTACTGAGGTTATTGAACGGTTTGCTGAGCATCCTTATCTTGAAATAGTTATGGATGATTTACGAGTAGACATTGTTCCATGTTATGATGCTAAACCGGGCAAGTGGCAAAGTGCAACTGATAGAACACCTTATCATACGGACTATATTAGACAGCACTTAACCTCTGAAATGTTAGGGGAAGTACGATTGCTTAAACAGTTTATGCAAGGCATTGGTGTTTATGGCGCTGAAATCAAAATTGGAGGATTTAGCGGTTACTTATGCGAACTATTAATTCTAACGTATGGCTCATTTATTCAAACAGTCCAAGCATTTGCAAATTATAATAAACGTGTTATAATTGACATTGAATACCATTTCTCAGACAAAAAAGCATTAGCAGAACTGTTTTCTGAGCCTTTAGTAATTGTTGACCCCATAGATAAAGATAGAAATGTCGCTTCAGCTGTTCAAACAGAAAAACTTTACAATTTTATAGGAGCAACAAGAGCATTTTTACAAAACCCTTCAGAGATTTTCTTTTTTACACCAAAACAAGTTACGCTCACAACAGAGAATTTAAAACATCAATTGGATAATCGTGGCTCAACAATATTATTCCTATCCACCAACGCCAATATACAAGCCGTATCTGACGTGCTTTGGGGACAACTTTACAAGTCAAAACGTTCACTACACAAATTATTGGAACTCAATGGTTATAAAATACTAAGGGATGCCGTTTGGAGCAACGAAAAAAACCTTAGCATATTCATAATAGAGTTAGAGCAACAAAATATTGCTAACATCAAAAAACATTATGGTCCACCGCTTGAACGCTTAAATGAATGTACAAAGTTTCTGGTCAAATACATAAAAAATAATCAAGTTACTGCTGGACCGTATATTGAAGGAAATAAATGGACCGTTGAAATCCTCCGCAAAAACACAAATGTCGCCAGTCTGTTAGAAGAAAAATTATCAGACGAAGGGGGAAAAAATAGCGGTATATCAGACATCATCTCTAAATCCTTCAAAACAAATCTGGTCATCCTTGCAAACAGCGAAATCACCAAAATACATAACGACAATACAGATTTCAAAGTTTTTCTAACAAACTTTTTATCAGGAAAACCATTCTGGCTAAAAGAAAAATAGCCACAATAATAAACAGTAAATCATACACCGATATTATTTACATTATAACTGTTTACTGTGTTACTGAGTGATACCAACTGATCAGGTATTCAGGCAGGTTTAAACCACGTTCAGCTAATCGCTCAGTTAGCTTTACAGATAAAGGACTTAAAACGAAAGCAGCACGCGTATAAAATCGACGTGGAGAATACGGTTTTGTCTCTTCCTCAAGGATAATTTTAAGATCCGCTTTCTGTGCTAATCTAGAATTCTTATTGCTTGTAATTGCAAATACTGTGCCAGCATATTTCTTAATCACATCAGCCCAAAGAACGACCGGTTGAGTTTCGCCGCTATATGAAACAAGAATTTCAAGATCCCCCGCTCGTGGACGAGGAGTATTTACACCTCTTGTCATGTAAACATTGTCACCAAAAATTGTTTTAAGGTGAAACAGTCGCACACCAGTCATTTTAGCTATTTCGTTACCGGTACCTTTTCCGCCGAGATATATGTTAGTACGTTTTTCCATTAAATCAACAAGTTGAACATAAGTATCGCTACTAACGTTTGAATCTATAAGTTCACCTATCTTTTGAAACTCTTCATTACATATATCATAAACATCATCAACTTCAAGATTACGAAAAATTACCTCAATCATACTGTTTAACAATTGAAGCGTACCAAGCTCAAAAACATCACCCATCATACCCGTCTCGCTATACGCAGACGAAGGCTTAGACTTACCACGCCCCTTCAAAAGAACAGTAACGCCATACTTATTTGTAATATCCGCCAAAGGAGAATTATAAGAAGAAGTAAGCAAACCCATAGAAAACTTTGTAGACTTTTTTTCTTCAATATACCTACCAAGATCACGCGCCATAACTAACGGATCATCACTATAACCACTACCAGAATTCACTAAAAGAAGCGTCTTCTTATATCTCCTCTCAAGATCCGCAGCAGCATCATACATATCACGACCAGGAAACCCAGGATCATCAGGCGTTAAAATAACCTTATTTCTCCAACCAGCCTGACTAAGCGCAATTTGACTCATAGCAGCATTCAAAGAATAAAGCGACCTCCCAGACCCACCGCAAATAACGCAGTCAGCAGCGTTTATCTCCTCTAAAAGTCTAGCAATCTCTTTGCGCTTAATACTCATAACATTTTCTTGAATTTTATTAACAAACCCAATACTGCTAACTTTGCTCTTAATGACAACGCCACGCTCAATTAAAATGTACACATACTAACTTATATTATCCTTACGCCTATAAAACTAAAAATATCATTAACAACAAAAATTTATTTCAAAAAAATAGTCGCAAAAGAGATTATGATTAACACGTTAAACTGTTTTGCAGTTAGCGTTTATTGTAGAGGATAACTTATATTGTATCATTGAAACTTTATACTACACGAAAGGTACATCGCAATGGTTGTCATAATTGACATAATTGAAAAGCCTAAACTTAACGACCCAATTCTAATTGAAGGCTTACCAGGTATTGGTTTTGTAGCTAATATTGTGTCGCTGCATCTAATTAAGGAGTTGAAGGCTAAACGGTTTGCGCAGATTGTTACTTCAAGTTTTCAAGATTTTGCAGTAACTACTCAAGATGGTAGTACTCACTCGCCTATCAATGAGTTTTACTATGTTAAACAAGAGAATGGTTGTAGAGATTTAATTATTTGGTATGGTAATACTCAGGCTTTGACAACTGTTGGACAGTACGAGTTATGTGGTAAAGTGTTAAAGTTTGTGCAAGAATTAGGTTGTAATTATGTTATTTCAATTGGTGGTTTTAAAAAAGATGAAGCTCCGTTAGTGCCGAGCATTTATAGTACAGCAACGGATCTTGACACTATGAAAACCGTGTTAGATCTTGGCACTAAAGTGATGGTTGGAAATGTTTTCGGTATTGCGGGTATAATTATTGGGCTTGCTAAATTGTATGATATGAAGGGTTTTTCGTTGCTTGTTGATACTCCAAGTATGAATCCGGATGTGAATGCGGCTCGTTATGCTTTGGTAATGTTGTTTAAGTTTTTGAGTTTTGAAGTTGATCTTGATAATATTGAGCAAGCAGGGGAGGATATTAAACGGGTGCTTGAAATTTTTGGTTTAATTAGAAGTATTTCAGAAGAAAAGAAGAAAGAGGAGCAGCAATTACGCTGGTTCATCTAAATTTTTTGTTTCAGTTTGTTTTGTTTAGACTTTTGTTTCGCTAACGAATTGGTTATAAACTCTTTGCACTCTTTCGGCTGCTGGTCCGGAACCTTCAGTGATGCCGTGTTCAGTTAGTTTTACTTTATCCATTATCCAAATGAATCCGTTATCTTCGTAAAGTTTAACCATTCTTGGGAACACTTTTTCTAGTCTTTGTGCAAGTGCTTTAAGGTCAAAAGATTTTTCTGCAGTAGAAAGTTGTGCAACGGTGCTTCCATTTAGGAATAAACGGTTTACTACGCTACCGTTTTCGTCTTTTACGTCTGCTAATACCAAGCTTAGGTTATCAGGGTTAATACCGATTAGAGTGCCTATGAAGTTTTTACCATTTATGGTCGTTACTGAAACAATTTTTTCGGCTAATGCTGCAACTTCTGTGAAATATTTTCTTTGCGCTACAGACACACTTTATATCTCCATTAATTTACGAAATACATAACATATATTTATCTTTAAGTAGCATAAACAAACAAACAAACAATATAAACAGAAAAAAGGCTGTTTTTATCAGAGTTTTAATATATTGCCGAGTAGTTTTATGGTCAATCAGTTAATTAGTTAGGATTTTTCCTATGTAGTATGATGTAGCATGGTTAACACTGAAAAATCTAGCAATGCTGTGGATGAGCAAAAAGTTATGCGTTTACTCTGTGGATGTATCTATAAGGATACTATTAGATGTTAATGCGGATAAATGAGTGCGAGTATCATAAGCGTAAAAGAACAATAAAAAGAGTGTTAGATCAAAAGCTGAATGCGTTAGACCATAATAACGGGTTTATTTACAAGAGGTTTACATAAAGCATTTAACTTACTACAAGTTAATGCTAATATCATGTCTAATCATAACGAAGTGAGGCCAAAGTCGTCTAAACGATTTTTAAAGGTTTCTCTACAAATAGCAATTATTATCGCAATGTTTGCAGTGCTGCTCTGGTATATTTCCACGTATGAAACTGAGGGTATGACATTGACTGAGGTGTTGCTAAACATCAATGTTGGATATTTAGCACTTGCCTTTCTTATGTACTTTGGAATAAATGTTTTATTCACTTTTCGGCTACAGAGAATTCTAGCTAAAGATAACATAAAAACTTCTTTTGGTAAAACACTACTTGCCCAGTATGCTGGCATGTTAACAAGCGACTTTACACCTGGACGATCAGGATACATGTTAACACCTGTTTACCTAAGAGACCAAAACGTACCAACATCAAAAAGCCTCTCCTCCATTTTAGGCATACAAACAATAGAGTTTCTCATAAAAGTAGCAGGCGGCATTGGCGCAGTAATTTATCTAGTAAAATTTGTCCCAACAACAACATGGAAAGAAATGTTTCCACAAACACTTGCAGGTATAAATGTAGGCATATTAATTGCCGGCTTTGCCATCGGCTTAATGCTTCTTGGTGCCATTGTACTGGCACTTTTTACTTGGTCAAAAAAAGCCATAACCATATTTAACAAAATCGCAAATATACGTTTCATAAAAAAATTCACAGGCGGCTTAATAGGTAAACTTGAAGAATACAAAGAAAGCGCACACAACACCAAAAAAGCCATCCCAGAAATACTAGCTTTAACATTAATATGCTGGATTTTAAAAGGATTAGAGTGGTGGTTTTTAGGTTTAGCCCTTGGAATAAACGTGCCATGGATAGCATTTTTCTTAATACACCCATTAGTTACAGCACTTGCATTCATACCAGTAATACCAGCAGGACTTGGAATACAAGAGATTGGAATCACAGGCATACTAGGCTTACTAGGTGTCCCAATTGTAACAGCAGGCGCATTCGCCCTCATCGCACGCATGTTACTAATTCTTGAAGACCTAATAGGATTACCACAAATCATAAAATCATCAAGTCTGCTCTTCACACGCAAAAAACCACAAGATCCAACAACAAACCCTAACATTACCCCCACACAAGAAACAATACAAAGTAATCAATAGATAAAAAGAAACTAAAAGAACACTAAACACCATTTACCACAAACAAAAGCGTTAATTCAAGAAGAATTGGTGGACCGTACCGGATTTGAACCGGTGATCTTCGCCGTGTGAAGGCGACGTCCTAGCCAACTAGACTAACGGTCCATTAAAGTCTAAAATATAACGCTTCCTTCATAAAGCCTTCCCTTTTACTTGCACATAAATAACAATAGACTTCTTGCGAAACTAAAATAAGTCGTTATGTTGTTTGTTTTGATTTATATGTGATCGTGTGAAGTTTGAGACGTTGGTTGGTTATTGTGATGAAAAGTTTCGTCGGATAACTGGTGTTAAGCGTGTTACTTTTGAGAAAATTAGATATTTTGCGTTGTGCTTTTGTTCTTAAACATGCACAGGGTGGTCGTAACCCCCAAATTACATCATGAAGAGCAGTTACTTGCAACTTTAGAGTATATACGAGAACACCGAACATATGCGCATTGCTGCAAGCTACCAAATTGATGAAAGCAACATCTATCGCATGATCCGCTGGGTTGAAGACACTTTAGTTAAAGATGGAACCTTTTCCCTCCAGGACGAAAAACGTTGTTAAAAAGTGATACTGAATAAAGTTGTTTTGATTGATACTGCAGAATCACCTATTGAACGCCAAAAAAAGGGCAAAAACACTACTATAGTGGAAAGAAAAAACATCACGCCATAAAGACTCAAGTGGTTGTAAACAAGATGGATGGGCAAATAATTTGCGCCTCCTCGCCCAATGGTCGTCGCCAGTGATTTAGGATGTTTAAAGAGTCAAAACTAAGAATTGATTCTAAAGTTAAGGCAATTGTAGATACAGGATATACTGAAATCCCCAAATTTCAGGCTAATTCAGTAATTCCGGTAAAGAGAAGCAAAAAGAAACCTTTGACTAAAATAGATAAACTGTTTAATCGCAGGGTTTCAAGTGAACGGGTCTTAAATGAGCAAGTAATCAGTTTAATAAAGCGTTTTAAAATCGTATCCGACCGTTATCGTAACCGTAGAAAACGCTTCAGCTCACGATTCAACCTAATCTGCGGCATCTGCAACTTCGAAAAAATAACAGCTTCGCAAGAGGTCTAATATAAAAACAAAAAAAAACACACAAAAACAAATCTATATCGGGATACTGTCCATTTTTATGTTCTTTTTTTCTTTTCCATATCTGTTGATATTACATGATTATTTTGCAAAATATTTTGGTGCGAATAGTGATATT
>Ga0209628_10002401_pt1 | contig 12696 bp, 5 predicted proteins | sample TergutCu122P4_FD_187285 | JGI IMG/M metagenome (GOLD analysis project Ga0209628, IMG submission 187285) | Cubitermes ugandensis P4 segment gut microbial communities from Kakamega Forest, Kenya - Cu122 P4 (SPAdes) (version 2) | ecosystem: Host-associated > Arthropoda: Insects > Digestive system >...
TTCCGCTTTTAATTTTATTGGGCAATACTTCGAGCAATGTTTCAGCATTTTCTATTCCTTTCACAATCCCCTTATTATTTTTCCCGATTTCAAGGATACCTCCATCGGTATTGGCAAAGCCGCAAATCCATTTCAGAAATTCGTCATGCCATTCTTCTTTCCATTCCAATTGTTGATTTTCCATAGCGTTTATATTCTGAAAGTTGTTTGCAGTTCATCAAAAACGAGTGGGAAACGGTTTCCGAACAGTTGATTGACTTCCTGATAATCAGCGCCTATCGCTCGTGCATAATATTGATTTTCAAAAATATCCTTCGGCGTCAGTCGTTTCTTATTTGATAAGTTCGCCGAAACGAATCCTTTTATTTTGCGCAATATCACAATCTGGGGGTCACTGAAATCGTATGTTTTTATATATGATTCATACCCCTGTTCGATGCGCTCTTTGGGCGTCGGGATTTTTTTGATGCCAGCGCCATGCAGGAAAAAATCCCACATTGAACCTTGCTTAAAATCATACGCCTTTTGTAACTGTCCTTCATCTAAAAAGATTTCGGGATTATGTGTCCAGGTATGGATCATGTCAATTTCTGCATCGGTTGGCTCGTATGCGCTGTTTGCCGCAACTTTTTCTTTCATTTGATTAATCTCGGCAACGGTCGTATGTTGCAATTCTTCTTCAAAAATACGTCGGGCTTCTTCAATGGGGATATTATCGATTATTGTATAGGATTCACCTTGTAAATAAACCCGTTGAATCAGATTTACGGGGTCGGGATTATCAATCAGTCCGGTATGTCCTGTGCCATGTTCGCCTTCGCCTGTTCCTTGTCGGGTTGTGCCGCCGGGTTTGCTGATAATTTTTTTATTCTCTTTGAGCGTCCCTTTGCCGTTGTCTTCCATTTTTTCGCATAACCCAACAAAATCCAATATCTGAAAACTGAATTTTCCGGTTTTTGGGTCAAGTCTGGCGCCGCGTCCTAACATTTGAAGGTATTTGCCAACCGATTTAGTCAGATTAGCAAATGAGATATAACGGACGCAGGGTATATCCACTCCTGTACTCATAATATCCACAGACACAGCGATAAAGGGCTTGTGGTAAGGATCTTTAAACCACTTTTTGAAAGTGGCATTCATTTCGTCGTTTTCCGAAATAATCGCTTCGGCATAACGCGGGGAAAGTTCATCGTCCGGCATTTTAAAAACTTCATTAATAGCCTTAACCAATTGGAGGCAATGCGCTTGAGAAACGCCAAATAAAATCACTTTTTCACCGTATTCCGTATTTTTCTTCAGTTCTTCGGCGATACGCAAACAAGTATCTCGGGCGATAAACTTTCGATTCAACTGTTCGAGTTTCACTTGTTTTTCCTCGTCAAGTTGAATTTTTTCCTCTGTTTTCAGGTCAAAATAGTGGTCAAAGTTTACGCCGGTTTCGCGGGCGATTTTAGTAAGTTTCGTTTCAATCGCAAGAACCTTGTACGGGGCAAGGAAGCCTTCATCGATGCCGCGTGACAGGTCGAATTGATAATCGGGTTCGCCCGTTTCGCATCCAAACAGACGATAGGTATCCAAAATCGCCAAATCTTCATCGGGGATTTCCTTACCTTCTTTGGCGAGCGCTTTTCGCGGGGTTGCTGTCAGTCCGATTCGGGGACATAAAAAATGGTCGAAGATGAGTTTACGGTTGATGTTAATCGAACGGTGACATTCGTCTACAATTATTACATCGTAAAAATTACTTGAAATATTATGAAAAATATTTTCTAATGTATCAATGACAACGACGTGAATTTGTGCATTTTTATGCTGACGATAATTGCCCGAAGTGATACGGATAGCGGTATATTCCTTATTGATAAGCGCGAATCCATCGGCTATGGCTTGGTCGGCAAGCATCACCCTGTCGACGACGAACAGGATACGTTTTGCCATGTTATATTCAAACAAGGCTTTAGTAAAGGCGACCATTGTACGGGTCTTGCCCAAACCGGTAGCCATGTGAACTAACATTTTTTGTTTGTTTTCCTTGAATTTTCGAATCAACACCCGGATACATTCCGTTTGGTAGTAGGTTTCTTTGCCGCAACTTGGATTTATACCGCCTGCAATACTTTTATCAATGATGATTTCGCGTTGCAGGTTGATATGTTTTGCCTGTTCGATTTTCAACAACATGTCATCTAAGGTCATAAAACTGTCGACCTGCCGAAACTCCCCTGCTTCCAATCCTTTCCATTCTGTGTCGTAAAACAAAATCCGTTCCGGCGAACAGGCATACAGAAATCGTGGTTTTAAAATAGGTGCATAGAGTGAACGCAGTTTGGTAAGCGCTTTTTTTTCGTCCTCAAATTTATTTTCAATTACCGCTAATACAGTACCATTTAGATCCTGCAAGACAATATCCGGTTTGATACTTTTCTTTCCTTCAAACCGAATTTGCTGTTCAGGTGATAACTTTTCTTCATACTGATACAACAATGTATCGCCGCGCTTCCATCCAATTTTCTGGAGCGCTTCGATGACTTTCAAATCGGTATCGGTTGCTTCGTTGATTCTTTGCATAATTATCGTTTACGGGGTTGCAAAAATACATGAAAATTTTCGATTTCTACACGAACAATTAGGATTTGCTCGTCAAGATGCTGATTTCACCGCTCAGCGGAACGTTCAAAGGGAGGTTTTTTCCGGCAAAAACGATTATTCCACTGTTATGCCTATCGAAAGGGTATTACCTTCGTTATCAACAACGGTGATGGTGTGCTGGCCGCGTGACGGGCGGAAGGTGTATTTGTGAAAATCGCGAGTAGCGCCCAAATATTCGGAATCAATATGCCAGAAAACAGTCGTTTGGCTGTTGCCATGGGCTAACTCAAACGTCAGCTCGCCATCACTGCCATCCAACTGCATAGGGAGATAAACACGCGCATTGTTTTGTGGGTAAATAAATGACATTTGCAAATAGGAATCTTCGCCACATCCTTTCAAGAAAGGCGGTAGTGTCTTGTATTCGGGATGGTGTTGCTTGTAATACCACTCCCAAACAGGAGGTAAAATAAAAAGGTTTTGACGCAAGACCGGCTGCCCTGCTTCAATGCAGTTTTCGTACACGCGATACCTTTTATCGGGGCTAAGACTTACAGGTATATGATAGGGGCAAGCGCCGGTCTGTAAGCCTGCCGGCAGTATCAACGCCGTTTCTGCCTCATCGCAATACCGGCTTTTTAAGTGTCCGGATGAGCGGCATATCAATGCTTCAACAAACTCGCTTTCGGGGCAACTGAACCATGCCGATACCGGTAACATATTGAAAATATCGAACAAGACGGGACCCGCTGTCTTAGCTCCGACAAGTTCGGGCTTCCCCTCGCCATTGGCATTGCCTACCCAAACGCCTACTACATACCGCGCCGTGACGCCGATAGCCCAAGCGTCGCGAAAACCGTAACTTGTGCCTGTCTTCCAGGCTATCGTTTGCATGGAAGGAATAATACGCCAGTCGAGTTCTTCAGGCCTGTTTACTTCCTTGATAGCATCAAAAACCTGCCAAACAGCGCCTGCTGAAAAGGATGCCGCCTTCTCCGCTGTGCGAGCCGGAGCAGGAACGACGCTCCCTGGAATACGATTCATGTTTTGCAGTGCGCGCGACATATCGGAATAAGCAAACGATACATCCCATAGTGTGGCCTCCGCGCCTCCCAAAATTAGCGATAAGCCGTAGTGCGACGGCGGCTTTGTCAGGGTACTGATACCGACTTTTTTTAAGAAATCGTGAAACTTGGGAACGCTATATTCTCTTAATAAATAAACGGAAGGGACATTCAAAGAGCGGGATATGACTTTAGATGCAGGAACAGCTCCGTCATACTGCATATTGAAGTTTTGAGGTACGAAGCCGCTAATATTAATAGGTATATCCGGCAAAAGTGTGTTGGGCAATATCAGCCCTTCCGCCAAAGCAGCGTTATAGAGCAGCGGTTTCAGTATGCTTCCTGTGCTTCGGGGAGCGCGAATAATATCTACCTGATTGGCCGATGAGGGGCTGTCGAACCTTACATTTCCGCAATAGGCTAACACTTCGTTGGTATGCACATCAATAACTATGGCCGCCATGTTTCGTATGTCGCTGCGAACAAAAGATGAATGCCACCTTTCGAGAATAGATTCAACCTGCAATTGTGTATTTTTATCGATGGACGAAGTGATAAACTTCCCTTCGTTTTGCAAATAAAAGCGGGTAACTAAATGGGGGGCGGCTTGCGGTAACGACAATGGTTCGGAGGGGAGGTTTTCGCTGATAGCTAAGTCGTATTCAATATTGTCTATCACATTTTTTTTATGCAGTTGTTTCAACAGTCTGTTTCTTTTGTCGCGAAGCGCCGGGCGGTTTTTAGCTAAGTGTATCATCGACGGGCTGTTAGGAAGTACGGCAAGCATAGCTGCTTCGGCCCATGACAGTTCGGTTGATGCGTGTCCGAAATAGCGCCAGGCCGCGGCCTCTATACCTACTACATTACCTCCAAAAGGCGTATGGGAGGCATACATGGCCAATATCTCCGCCTTAGAATACCGACATTCAAGACGTGTGGCAAGGATCATCTCAATCACCTTTTCGCCTATCGTGCGTTTTTCGCCTCGCGACAGGCGGATAGTCTGCATCGTAAGCGTACTGCCGCCGCTCACTATCCGGCGGGCTTTGATGTTTTGAACGAAAGCCCTAACTACAGAGAACGGGTTTACCCCGAAATGGTAATAAAAATAGTTGTCTTCAAAAGCGATGATGCAACACGCGAATTTTGCTGGGACAGTATCAACCGGCGGAAAACGCCACTGCCCATCGCGGGCTATACGCGCCCCAAGCAACGCGCCATGGCGGTCGGTCACGACCGTCGAGCAGGGAACATCAAAAAGCCGGCGCGGCAGACAAAACAGATAAGCGACAAGCAACAGCGCTATCACCCAACGGATAACCTGCCGGCGTTGCTTTCTGTCATGCAAAAACATCTTCATTCGACTTCAATTCGTTAGCTATTTTATTTGCAAAAATAGTGTTTTTTTGTTTTGTAATACATATTTATATATAATTAACAAATAGAAAGTCGATTAATAAAAAAATTAAGGCTATCTTTGCAGCGAAATTTTGAATAATTTGTAACGGTGTATAGTAAAATATGATTAGTATGCGACTAATTAACAAAAGTTTATTAACTTTTCTGATTATCTTGTCCGGGGTGTTTTTGATGTCCTGTGTTAGTGAAATGTTAATGGAAGACATCCCAGATGACCCACCACAAGCAGGTAAAAGTGTATATTTAGCCATCCGTGTTCCCCCCAAAAGCATTTCTACCTACTCGACTGAAGCCGGCTCTGCAGACGAAAGTCATATCGATACGCTTTTTGTGCGAATTCTCGAAAACGGAATACCTATCTTATCTCAAAGCTATTTTGGTACATCTCTGCAGGATTTAAGCGCTCCGAATGATTCGACGTTATTTGTAGATTTCGAGTTGGAAAACGTGACGGGAGGAACGCTGACCGCCGAAGCGTTTGCCAACCGGACAAAAGTTATTCCTGTAACTTCGGAAATCCCTTTGCCCGATAAGAACGATTCGGAGACCTGGTTCATGATGTCTGGTTCCACTACCTTGATATCTAATGGGATAGCGTATAGTGGAACGGTGCATTTAGAGCGTCACGTGGCCAAACTGCGCATCTGTATCTATAAGCATCAGGCCTGTATTCCTGAAGACTTGGTGATAGATTACAGCCATATCATGGTGGAGGTTTTTCAAGTTCCCGACCGGACACAGTTGATGACGCCGCCCCCTATAATTACACCTGTCGGACTGACCTATATAGCCAACTATGCCTCGCATACAGGCGCTACATTACGCCCGGAAACGCCGATAGTTTCTTTTAACGGAGGACAGATAGATTCCTTGTACCTAAACGAAAACTATCTAAACAACGGCGATTATAACGCTTTGAATACAACGTTGATAAAATTAACGATTCCTTCCCGGGAACCGGGTAAACCCACAAAAACAGCCGAATATACGTACCAGTTACAAACCGGAGACGGCTATCAAATCAAACGGAATCATATTTATGTTCTGAACATACAGGTTGCCGGACAGTCGTTAGACCCTTTTGTTTCGGTAGATATGCTCCCTTGGAGCGATGTGGATATGAGCGGGGATATACATGGCGTTTTTTTACACCTCGACCACTCAACGGCGTTCTTGTCTCCGGTTGATACAGAGAATGACCGTATCTACTATCAGACAGATAACAGTTCCATCCAATTGGATTGGAGCAAAATAAATCCGGCTCATCACATTGATACTTCTGTTGAATACATACAGGGTATGAACGGGCAGATACGGTTTTCTTGGACCAACGATGGCGCGCCCGACTTTTCTTTCGTAGATACGTTGTATGTGATAGCCGGTAATATTGTCAAAGCGATAGCTTTAGAATATAATGTACCCGCGGGTAATTTCGGCGATTGGGTAGGCGCCTTTTATCGCTGGAATCAAACAGGCGAGCGTATTATCAAGATACGAAATACCGGTACATGGACGGCAACCGTCACACAAGGGGCTTCTTTTATCAGGCTGTGTGGCGAAGCAACCAAAGACCCACACTATGGGAGCGCTTCAGGCACTTTGGGTAACGATGCAGGATTTGACGCTAATTATCCGGTCACGGGGGCGGCTACTGCCTTATCCGGTCATGGTATTATCTATTTTCGTATAGGGATAGCTGAGGCATTGGCCTATATAGGCGCCCCTCCGCGTTATGGTGTTATTGAGATAACGACCGATGCGGGCATCCGAAAGATTTATGTCCGTCAAGGCGAAGAGGCTGATTATGTGATGCGTCCGGAAGACCCAAATCCGGCCAATGCCAACAATCCACGCCCTTACGCGGTGCGATATGTGCCGTTCAACTTATCAGACCCCTATCGGGGCGCCGGCGGCGGGACGCTATCTTTACACAATGAGTGGCCCCTTGGCTTTTCCAACAGCAGTAAGAAGTTTACAGATTATCCGACGCAGGCAGGGTATTTTTTCCAATGGAATCAGGGAAGTGCTTACAAGGCTTTTCATCCTGTCAATACGGTTTCTGCAATAACCGGCTGGCCGACAGATACGAAAAATTCTTGGGAAAGACTGCTTGACCCCTGTCCGCCGGGCTATCGCCATCCCAATGATTCACTCAGAAGCGTACTGTCGTCGGAGATAAGACAATCATGGTATGCAACCCCCAACAATGATACTTACGGGCTGTCGCATCCTTCCGATGCTTTTCTGGAAAATTCCATCTGGGGCTTTTATGCCGATGGCTTATTTGACCGGTTGCCGGTAGGCGCTTCACCTAACAATGCGCCTTCATCAACCGTCAGTTATAACCCAACCAACCTGTTTGCTGTGTCAAACACAGAAGTTGGATATGCCGGTCTGCTGATATTCAACCCTGTATCTAACTCATCCCTTTTCCTTCCCGCGCCCGGGATACGGGAGAGCGTCACCGGCGGAGCATTGCTCAATACCGGCGCTTTAGGAGCCTATTGGACTAATTCCCCGAATGGGACAAACGCCTGGTCTTTCTATTTTACCCCGACCACCTTTTATAGCTATAACAACGCCCACCAAAGCAACGGCGCCAGCATCCGCTGCATCAAAACCGACTTCGGCCTCCCTGGCTCCAATTAAGCTCCGCCACGGGGACGGGGCAACTGATCGCCACGTGAGGTGACTTTGGGGACAATGGGGGAAAAAATTTCCATGATTATATATTTAAGTAACAGCGGCATCCCTGCCGTTGCAAAAATTTCAGGGTCTAATGATTGTGCCATCATATCGTCGAATAGTCCAGCCCGGCGCTCTGTTATTGATAGGAAATTTGGCGGCCTCTTTTTCATCGACATCTACTCCAAGACCCGGCGCTTCATTGACATACAACATGCCATCTTTGGTTACAGGACAGCCCGGAAACACAATTTTTTCATTCTCTGAAAAATTATATGCGCCTTCCTGAATGCCAAAGTTCCAGGTAGCAAGGTCAATATGCGCATTGGCAGCGTGTCCTACGGGCGATACGTCACCTGGTCCATGCCAGGCTGTGCGGACATTAAACCATTCGCCAAGTCTTGCCACTTTCATGGCAGGCGTAATTCCTCCTATTTGCGAAATATGTATTCTGATATAGTCAAAATAATGATTAGCCATAGGCTGAACAAACTCATTGATGTTATTAAAAAGTTCTCCCATGGCAAATGGCACGATAGTGCTTTCGCGCAATTGCTTCCACCAATGCGTATTTTCCGGTGATAGCGGGTCTTCGATGAAAAATGGCCTGTATTTTTCAAGCTGCCGGCACAGATAAATGACGTCCATCGGTTGCAGGCGCTCGTGAACGTCGTGCAGGAGTTCAATTTCTTCGCCACAAGCTTTCCGCACAGCTTCAAATATCTGTATGGTACCTCTAATGTAGGATTGTTCATCCATAAACCCGTCTCTTTCCAATCCAAAACCTGCCGCTCTGAAATCAGGATTTAACCCGGTACCTGTTCCGGTACCACCATAGCCTCCTAATTGGATGCGAATATGTTTAAATCCTTGGCTCATATATCTTTTTACGCTGTTGACAACTTCTTCTGGTGTCCTGCCGCTGGCGTGTGCATAGAGTGGCACAGCAAACCGGCATTTGCCTCCAAGCAGTTGATAGACAGGCATACCGGCTCTTTTTCCCTTTATATCCCATAAAGCCTGGTCGAGGCCACTGATGGCGTTATTCAGGACGGGGCCATTTCGCCAATACGAGCTAACATAAAATGCCTGCCACATATCTTCGATGTTATCAGCATCGCGTCCCACGCAAAAGTCATTCATATACTGCTCAATAGCAGTTACAACCGGAAAGGCGCGTTGTGTAAATGTGGCGCAACCGACGCCATACAAGCCCGGCTCGGTCGTCTCCACTTTGACAACGATAAGATTTGAACCACCAGGACGGGTAGTAATAGCTTTACAGCTTTTGATTTTTATCGGCGCCATTGCTTTTGCATAGTTGGGCGCCTCGTAGGGAGTAGCGGCTTTTAAGTCAGGTATTCCTATAATACCAGCAGCCGAACCTAACGCGACTGTCTTCATAAAGGTTCTTCTATTGTTCATTTTTATTTCTTTTTTATGATTTTTTCTCAAGTGGCATATTCCATTGCATTTGCCTTTCAAAACTGGTTGGCAACTTATACTTTCGGATATGATTGACCAATTGTTCGCCTGTAATTTCAATCTTATTCAAATCAAACTGACCCATACCTGTCTCGGCACAGTATTTTAAATAGCCAATATCGGCGGGATTGATACCCATCAGTTCAAGACAGACCCTTTCGACTGACATCCAGTCAAGACCGGCGACACAAACCCTGTGATCAACAGGCGTTCCCTGTGTCGGCCCATTGCCTTCCATCCCTTCATACCCATCCACAAATGCAAGGTCGGGGCGGACATGATGCGCCAGCGCGTAAATGTTGTAATTGATTGCCCTATAACCATTCCCATGAATAATTCGTTTCCCGGAAGTAATGTTGGCCATACCATGACGCAGATAGCCCGGATCTTTCAAAGGAGCGCCAAGCACTAAATTTTTAAGCGATAGCGTGGCTACCACCGTATTATGTGTTTTCATACGGGCTACCGACATGACAAAATTATCGCGGTCGGCTAATAAGGCAGATACGCGAATAAGTTTGGGAAGTGTATCCGCTTCGTCCATCACATAGTGCGTCCGAAAAGGCTGCTCATCTAAGTCAAGCAGTTTGACATGGTATTTTTCGGATAGCGGAAAGTATCCGTAGCACTCAAAGCAATCGGTCGCTTTACCAAAAGCGATGGATTCGCCAATAATAACATTGTCCAACTTTTTGATTGACTTGTAAAACTCTAAGATTCCTTCAATTGTGTCTCGGTGGGTAGCGCACAATTGAATGTCTTTTTCAACCATATTGGGTTTGACAACGATACGCCTGTTCCCTACTGCTTGCGCAATTTCTTTCGCAAAAGGTTGTAAGGCGTTGAATGCCATTTCTGCGCGATTGTTTCCCGTAACAAGTGATACGCGCGAATTTGTTTCCACAGTGGCTCTTGTTAGCCCTGCAAATGCCTCAGGCATTGTTGCAACAGCAATGCCACAAAAGAATGATGTTCTAAAAAAATCTCTTCGATGAATTTTAACCATTGTATTACTTTTTAAAAATAATTATTTCAATTTTTCCGACCCCTTGACTTGTTTTTTTATACAAATAAATCATTTCACGACTTTTACACGTCCGGCGGTAGTGCGGGCACGGGCGGAGGCGTCGTACATCGCTTCGCAGAGGAGGGCGGGGAAAACAAATTCGCCAATGTAGGATGCTTGCAGGCGCACTTTTATTTCTTTCGACTTACCGGCGGGCAGGTCAAAGTAAGTTAATATGCAGTCATCTCGTATATCCTGATAATTAAAGACTTTAGGCGATATATCCCCTTCGTCGGAGGCGCTGGCGGCTACCATGCGCTCGTTATATATCTCCCAACCGGACGGGATGATATGGGTCAGCGCCAAATCGGTGTAGTTGAAACGTCCGCTTGTGTTGAATACTTTTACAATGGCATAAAAATCAGTTCCTTGCGACAGGTTATCAGCTTGGATGGCTACGCCGCTCATATCGGTATAAGTGATGTCTATTTTCAGGTTTTCGGATTCGGCGGGTAGGACATCAACTATCGGACGCGACTTGGTGGCGAGGCTAAAATACAATGCGCCGTCACCTTTGTTGTCTACCTTGACATTGCCTGACATCGGGTTGGTGGGCAGTTGCTGCTGGTAGACGGCTTTTCGTGCATCGACTTTGGCTTGCGCTCTTCCGTTTACTGACCAGTCGAAATCAAGTTTCCCAGAGGCCTTCGAGGCGAAGAGACCCATGGCTGTCATGGCAAAAGCCGTCGACTGGGTGCTGAAATACGATTCGCCGGTCAGGTTGCGGGACACTTTTTGGGCTTGTCGAAAGGCTTCTTCGTTTTTACCCATTAATACCAATGCTTCGAGAATGATAGCCTCGTCGCGCTCGGATGAGCCATACGTGGGGTTATTCGACGAGTAAGGCGTAACCGAAGTAGAGGCGTTGAAAACAAGCTCATTGGCTGCGTCTAACTTGCCGCAGAGCGCGTAAGCTGCTGCCAACTGCCACCGGGCTTGCAGCGATAAGGTCTTCACTTCTTTGAGCCGGTTCATGGCACTTAATTCGGGTGCATTGGATAGGGCTAAGGTGTAAAGACGGTAGGCCTGTAGGAAGTCGGACTGGTTATAGGTGTATCGGTTAGAGGTATAGCTGTCGGCGCGCCATTGGAGGGCGAGGTTACGCTGGTAGGCTATCCAACTGTTTATCACGCTATTGCTAACCTGAAAACCGCGCTCCCTTGCAAAAGCAAGAAAACTGCCTGCGTAGGATGATACCCAGTCGTTGACCGTTCCCTCGCCGGCCCAGAATGAGAAGCCGCCGTTAGACAACTGTCTTCCATACAGGCTGTTGATGGCTTCTATGATGTTCTTTTTGTTCGTTTCAGCGTCTTTATCAGTCAGTGTTACCAATTCGGGCAAAAACAGTAGCGGCAAGGCGCGTGATGTCAGTTGCTCGGTGCAATAGTGCTTGTAATCATAGAGGTAGCTGTACCGGCGGCTGATGTCGACGGAAGGGATTCGCGACATCTCAACCTTCACCCAGTTGCCTTCGTAAGCACCGTCTAAAGCATAGTCGAAAGTTGCCGACTGCCCCTTTTCGAGTACCTTACTCTCGAACTTGATAACCGGCGGATTGGGATTACGGACGTCTATTTCGATGGTTTCTTTCGATGTATGACTGCCTCCGGTGGCCGTTATCGTCACCTTTTCGAAGCCGGTCTCTGTGCCTGTCTGCATTTGGAAATAGACGACCTGGTCGCCGGTAGAGGAAAACGTTACCGACTGGCTATTAGCGCCTGCCGGTTTGAGTTTGCCGGTCGTTTCCACTTGTACGGTAACAGCCTTGACATTGTCTTCCATCACAAAGACATTGACAGGCAGCGATATCGTTTCGTTGACGCTTAGGATGCGCGGCAGCGACGACAGCAACATAAGCGGAGCGCGTACGGGGATGGTCTTGTCGGCTTTTCCGTAAGCGCTGTTATGGCCGGCGACGACCATTGCTCTGACCGAGCCGACATACGGGGGCAGGCGTAAGTTGTGTTTTTTCTCCTCGCCTGCTTTTAATGCAAATGGGCCGGCATAGATAACAACCGGCTTGAAACGGTTGGCTTTTTGGGATGCACGATTTAAATCACCGTCGCCGCCTATGCTGAACAATGTCCCAAACTTACCCGTAAAAGCGCCCATCACATCGTCGAACATATCCCAGGTACGAATGCCTAACGCCTCGCGGGCATAAAATTCGCTCCACGGGTCGGGTGTGCGGAAGTTGGTGAGGTCAAGCAACCCATCGTCCACAATAGCAAGCGTATAGGTCATGGGCTTGCCGCTCTTTTCTTTTACCTTCAACTCGAAATCGGTTTCGGGTTTCAAGACGTCGGGTATCGTTATTTCGGGGTTCAGGATAGATGCCTTATTCGATACAAAGACAGGTAACACCCCGTACATTCGTATCGGAAGGTC